>Ga0326597_10003892_pt1 | contig 21202 bp, 19 predicted proteins | sample RVTome_12_FD_203789 | JGI IMG/M metagenome (GOLD analysis project Ga0326597, IMG submission 203789) | Soil microbial communities from uranium-contaminated site in the Upper Colorado River Basin, Wyoming, United States - RVT100D185 | ecosystem: Environmental > Terrestrial > Soil > Contaminated >...
CTGTTTTACTAACCGGAGTGACCAAGCCCATTGTCAGCAGTGACAATTTGGGAGTCTTTGTTTATTCAGGCAATTTGAGTATTGATGAAACCAATCCTTGGTATTTGGGCAATGAGGAACAGATCGTGGTCTTTGTGGATGGAAACTTAACTCTCAATGACACCACTGGGGGTGAAAACAGACTGACAACAGTAGCTACCGGAGGTGATGGCTTTTTGATGTTTATCATCAGTGGCAATATGACCATTACCAGTCAGGTCGGTTACGACAATATTTACGCCCAAGCTAGTGCGCCGGATATTGCCAATGTCGAGGGAGTCTTTGTCACCGATGGCATTTTCACCGTCGAGGGAGTAACGGGGGTGACTGACAAGAAATTTATCGGAGCTGGCACTTTTGTCGGTTGGAGTGGGGTGGACTTACAACGCAGTTTTGCTGATGGCACGCTACCCAACCTAGACAACAATGCTCCGGCAGAAAGCTTTATTTTCCGGCCAGATTTTATCATCAATGCACCCCGTTCAATCAAATCCTCCCAGCAAACTTGGCGGGAGATTGCGCCACAGTTTAATCAGTAGTAATTATCGGCAAGAGTCCCCTTGTCTAGCAAGCAAAATTCCTCTAATATCTAACTAACTTATCTGCCCCTTCCCGCAGAAAAAAACAGCAACTGGGAAGAAGAAAGAGAGCAATTTTATGCCGAAGCGAATATTTTGGCCAGTAACATTAGTTTTGATGGGGTTGATTTTCATGGCCTCCAATCTAGGTTACTTACCCACTAGGTTTTGGAATCTTTGGCCGATTATTCTGGTAGTGGTGGGCCTGGGAGGATTACTCACTTCAGATCGGGAAGATTGGCTCAGTAAAACTGCGGCCAGCAAAATTCCAGCTAGGCGCAAAGCTAAAGCTAAGCCTGCCAAACGCAAAGCTAAAGCTAAGCCTGCCAAACGACGAGCTAAATGATTAGTAATAAACCTTTCCACATTGCCATCGATGGCCCAGTGGCGGCCGGCAAAGGCACTGTTTCTAAGCTGGTAGCCCAGCGCCTGGGCTTTTTGTACGTGGATACCGGCGCCATGTACCGCATGGCCGCTTATCTGGCCTTGCAAAACGATATTGCTTTGACTGATGAACAAGAAATAGTCAAACTCATCAAAACTGCCAAAATCGAAATGCGCACTCCACTGACTGGTGAAACTGTAGTCAACAACAACAAAAATACCGTTAACGAACAAGATGGCCGCCTGATTACAGTACTGCTGAATGGCGAAGATGTCTCTTGGGAAATCCGTACTCCGGAAATCAGCCAAGGCGCCTCGAAAGTTTCTGTCTTGCCTGAAGTGAGGAAAATTCTGGTGGAAAAACAACAAATCATCGCCCAAGGACAGGATGTGGTGATGGAAGGCAGAGACATCACTTACCGGGTTTTGCCGGAGGCAGATTTAAAAATCTTTCTGACAGCCGAGATTTCAGCACGAGCCGAGCGACGTTTACTACAATCACAGCTTAAGGGAATTGACTTAAATTTACCCGAAGTGATGGCAGAGATTAAAGAACGCGATGAAAGAGACATGGGACGCAGTGCCGACCCCCTAAAAATTGTGCCTGGTGCCTGGGTGTTGGACACGACCAAGCTGGCTATTGAGGAAGTGGTAGAAAAAATCGTCAAAAAAGTAGTGCAAATGAAAACCCAAGCCAAATGAAAAAAATGGATCCAGATTTGGCCAATGTTCAAACCGAGGCCAAGGCCACCGAAAGAAGTCTTAAACTCAAAAAACGCCAACGATCCGCCAAAAAAAAAGATGGCTCGCCTTCTCTTAATGAACGCTTGGTTGCCCCCCTGCTGTTGATCATCACCATGCTCATCTCTTACGTCATATTCTTATTTAGCTAAAAGAAATTAGGGCTGGATTTGTGATTCACCCAAGATTTGACCAGTAGACCGCTCATCTGTTGCTTCTTGAGTAACAAAATAAGAGGCACTGCAAACGTTGGTCGGTTGAGTTCCCTCGATGAAAGTTTCGACTCTGATGGCCGGACACTCGCGGCAAGGTAGCGTGCCGGTGGTGCGACAAATAGCCACTTCCACCAAATTATCCAGTGGAGCAAAAACGTGTGGGCTTTGGGGGTTTAAGAGCAGTCTCATGGTTTTATTCCAAATCGGCGAAGCGCCGGTAATGCCGGAAGCTACTTGGCTCATCGGTGTGTTGTCGTTGTTGCCCACCCAAACAGCTACCAAACGATCAGTAGTGTAACCGATGGTCCAATTATCGCGCAGGCTGTTGGTGGTGCCGGTTTTGACTGCCACCTCATAACCTGGAATGTGTAAAACCGATTGCGGACCAAAAGCGGGGGTGCGGGCGCGGTTGTCGGCTAAAATGTCAGTGATCAGATAAGCCGCCGGCGGAGAAAAAACTTGATCTACCGCACAGGGTACCGCGCCCTGCACGCAATCGTTGCGATAAAGCACTTCGCCCTTATAATTTTTCACCTCTAGAATGGGATTGGGATTAACCAGTGCTCCGTAATTGGCAAAGGTGCCGTAAAGCTTGGCCATATCCAGCATCGTCACCTCTCCACTCCCCAATGTCAGCGACAAACCAAAACGACTACTATCCTGCCAAGTGGTAATTCCTGCCTCGGCCGCTCGATCCAACATGGCACTCACCCCCAGCTCCGCCAAGGTTTTAACCGCCGGAACGTTGTAGGAAGAAGCCAGCGCGGTGCGTAAAGTCACCTGACCATGAAAACGGCCATCGTAGTTTTTGGGCGCGTAGGGCGGACTGCCCACGGTTTGGTAAACCACCGGTGAGTCATCGATGATGGTCGCTGGTGTCTTGCCAGCCTCCAAGGCCAGAGCATAAGTCAAGGGTTTGATAGCCGAACCGGGTTGACGAGGACGCAGAACAACGTTGACTTGACCGTCGTGGGCAAAGTCAAAGTAATCTCTAGAACCAACCATACTCAAAATTTCGCCGGTTTTGGGGTTAGTGACCAACACCGCGCCGTTGCCAACATTAAGGGGCGCCAACCTCAGTAGTTCTTGCCCCAAAATTTTTTCTGACTCTTTTTGCAAACTCAGATCCAAAGTAGTGGTCACTTCCAAGCCGCCAGTTTGCACTGCCGCCTCGCCAAACTGTTGGGCCAATAGGCGCTTAACATACATCACAAAGTGTGGCGCTTGGATATCGATGCGATCTTCGGCAAAAGTAATCGGAATGTGCCGAGCCTCCTGCCACTGCTCCTGCGTGATGTAACCTTCCTCCAACAAACGGCGCAGTACTTCTTCTTGGCGCGTGAAGGCCAACTCCGGATTGGAACCAAAGGGTGAATAAACTGAGGGCGCTTGTGGCAAGCCAGCTAGTAACGCCGCTTCGGCTAAATTAAGATCACGAGCCGATTTGTGAAAGTAGCGCCAAGCCGCCTCTTCCACGCCATAAGTAGAGCCACCGTAGGCGACTTGGTTTAAGTACATTTCCAAGATTTGGTTCTTGGTATATGTTCCCTCCGCTACGACTGCCAAAACTAATTCTTTGAGTTTCCTCTGCCAAGTTCTCTCGGGAGTCAGCAAGCGATTTTTGACTAACTGCTGAGTAATGGTTGAGCCACCTTGTTCAATCTGCTCACCTTGAAAATTGGCCCAGGCCGCGCGCAAAATACCCAAAGGCGAAAAACCATAGTGTTGGTAAAAATTTTTATCTTCAATGGCCAAAGTCGCTTGGATCATCGGTTGGGAAATTTCAGCTAAGGGCACCAAGGTACGATTTTCATCCTCGTAAATGCGAAAGAGTACCCGGCCGTAACGATCCAGGATCTTGGTGGTCAGAAGCGGATTTTTTTGGGTCAAATCCATGATTGAAGGTAAGTCGGCAAAAATATATTGATAGCCCCACCACGCCATCAGCAAAATAGTTAGTGTAGATAAAAAAGCAAAACTGTCCCGCCGACTCAAATACTGGGGTGACGAAATAATAATAGCTGACGGCTCAAAGGGCTTGGCGGTGGGCGGCAACCACCAACGACTGACTTTTTTACGGGGGCGGCCGCGGCGGCGGCGCCAACCAAGCCATTGCAATAATCGCCGCCAGCGGGGACGCCAAAAAGCGGTGAAAATTTTTAGCCTATTTTCAATTTTGCGCCGTTTTTTCTCAAGGAAAGCTCGTGAGCGCACTAAAACCGCGCTTTTTTCCCGCGGCCGCCCCCGTCGTCTCTTCAAACCAAGTTTTTTGAGCAACCGACTAACTTGTAGTTCTTGCTCGTCCAACCAACGGTAAATTGTTCGCTCATTTTTTTTACAGCGCGATGAGTAATTTCGCCACGCATGATAACCCCACCACTTACGTGGTCTACCCCGGCCTTTTTTAGTGACAATTATTTTTTTGAAAAATTTACTTAATTTATTTAAAATTGGGTCATTTTTTGGAACAGCACGAAGGCGGGTTTTGGATTTTGTGTTTGGGCGTGATTTTGAGCGGATTTTCCCCACCATGTTGGTCGAGATTATAGTGAGCGGTTCAACACCCTGCAAGTGCCTAGTTTGAATATTTTAGGAAAAATTAGAAAATTACAACAATTTTTTATAAATTTATTTTTATTGATTAATTTAAATCGGGCACGCCCCCGTTTCACATTTCAACTGCTCTAAGTCAATATCTTCCAAAACACCCTCTTCGTCGTTGATTTCTCTGATCACTCGCATAAATTGGTTAGCATTCAAAGATTCTTCAGGCTGATATTCATAGGCCGTGCTGTCAATCTTGGGCATGACACTGGCAGTGCGGATTTGCGGTTGGTATTTTTTGACCATTTTTTTAAATTCGCGGTAAGAAACTTTATCCGGATCATATTTGAGCGTGTAGGACACTTGGTTGCCAGTATCAGGCTCCAGTGGTTGGCCATTTTCGTCAACTCCCCGGATCCAATATTTTTCCAACAACATCAACCATTGATACTGCTCCTCTGGCGTTGCCTCAGCAGCAGTCACTAATTTACCATTCATGCCCAAGCGGCAAATTTCCGGCTGGGTGGGAAAACCCACCACCGTCGTACCCTTGTAGCTTTTCAATTCTCGCGCCGGATAACCAAGTTTAATATATTTTTTGACCAGTGGATCGTCGTTGCTAAATTGCACCCAGCGCATGTACTCGCGCATAGCAGGCAAGTGAGCGCCCTCCGACAGTGAGAATAATTTGGAAGTAGTGCCGGCTGGTTTGATAGTGGTGTTAGTGTGAGGAATATTGACACCCAATTTTTTGGAATAACTTTCAGCCTCCTCTGACACCGCGCGTTTAAAACGTGATAGTGTTAACCAAAAGGCCTTAGATTTTTCCTCGTTGATCAAATCTCGAAAACCAAAACCAAAAGCATTCCAAGCATACTCATGAATCCCAGTCATCCCGACACCGATGCGGTTGGTGCGTTTGACCTCGCGGGCATAAAGTGAATCCATGGTATTGACGCGGATGAGCGCCCGAGTGGCGGCCCGAAAAGCATCGGTGGCCGCGTCAACATCAGGCGCGTGGTAAGGCACCACATCGGCGATGACACAATAACCACCCAACGAATTAAGGGTAATCTCGCCACAGGGGTTGGGAATTTGGGTGTAATATTTAGCATTAGCGCGTTTGGCCACAGCCGACAGCATTTTCCGAGTCTTGACTGCCGGTTGATATTTTTTGCTATCCGCGTATTTGCCATCGGTGTAGCCATTAAAGCCTTTGTCATTTTGCACATACATGTGTTGGTTTACAAATCCTGGTTCGCCGGTTTTGTCAAAGTAAGAAGCGTGCAAAATCGCCTCCAGTACTTTTTTGGCGTGGCGAGTTTTCTGTTTCCAGAATTTTTCATCCACAGCCACGCTATTGTTGGCTGACCACAAAAAACCACCTCGTTTAATATCCACAAAGTCAATGATTTCAGGATCGGTCCAAGTTTTGACGGCAATGCGCGCGGCACGCCGCGCGCCACCAACCAGCACACACTCGGATAAGTAATGGTCAACGTACATTGTTTGTTTCCACTGTGACATGCCGGCATTTTTGACTGTGGCCACTTTTTGAATCGCCTGCATCAGCGAACGTGGTCCAGAAGCTGGTCGATTTTGCATGCCTTTGATTTTGGCGCCTTTGGGCCGCACTTTGGAAAAATCAATAATCAAGAGGTCATCTTTATATTTCTTCTCATAAGCCATCGTTTCGATCTTCTCTACCGCCTGAGCCCAACCCTCACGGGTGTCCGGTACTTCGTACCAATAAACTTTGCCATATTTGTGCTTGGCATCCCTGATGCTTTCATCCTCACCCCAAATAAAATCAGGGTGTTTATCATCCAGAACACAACGCACGATCGGCATGTTGTCCCAGTTGACGACCATCAGGTCGTCGTCATAGGAACGGCCTACGCCAGAGCCATTGAGGAGTAAATAAAAAAGCAGAAATGAACTGGAAGCGGTGGAACAGTTGGTAAAAACCTCCATATTGCGCTCAGGCTGAGTTTTGTCGCCGTGCTGGAGGTGCCGACCACTCATTAGTAGTGAAGCATTGGCAAGGTGCTGGCACAGAATCTGATACTCAGCTTTTTGATGAGCCTGGCCAAGTTTCCTGCCCTTCGCGGTAATGGTCAAGAGTGCCGAGTTGCCTCGCGCCACCCGCTCGGCTACGTCTACCCAAGTTTCCAGTTTTCCCTTGGTAGTGCGCAAAATTGTTCGCTTTGCCACCGCCTCACCCAGACCTTTGGCCAGCCGGCGATCCATGAAGCGCATCTTTTTTTTGGGCAGGGAATTGGAACGAGGAGTCATGTTAATTTTTAGTTGGGTTGTTTTCTAATTTTTCGATTTCATTTTTAAAGTCTTCGATAGTGTCAAAATCGCGGTAAACCGTTGCAAACAACAAATAAGCCAGCGGATCCAGTTTTTTTAATCTATTAATCACTAAGTTGCCAATTTCCCAACTTTTGACTTCTCGCACGCCTTTAGTGCGCAGTTTGCTTTCTACCTCATTGATCAATTCCTCGATCTGGGCAATGGAAACCGGCCGTTTCCAAGTTGCTTTAACCAAACCTCTTTTAATTTTCTCGCGACTAAAGTATTCAGTCTGACCGCCTTTTTTAATGACCTTGAGGTCAATTCCCTCTGACCGCTCGTAGGTAGTGAATCTGCGTTGACAGGTCTTACAAATGCGGCGGCGGCGAGTGGCTGAACCACCTTCTGCTTCTCTGGTGTCAATGACCGCTAGGTCTTCAGATTGGCAAAATGGACAAAGCATAAACTGTTAAAATATACTACATGTAGTGTTCCACCCTAAAATATAACACAACTTATTGTGTTGGCTGTTGACAGGGTTACAAGGATCTCACATTGAATAGAGGTTAGTCAATAGAACAAAAATTATCAAAAAGAGTCAAAAATAAAATTGGCGCAAAACCGTTAGTTCCAAATCTAAGCGGTGCAGTTCATCGCGCTGGGCGTCGGTAAAACTGTCCCACAACTGCTGGGCCGATAGTTGAAAAACTTGCGCGTCAGAACCCAATGCTTGAGCTGAACTGGCGGTTAAAGCCAGGCTTTGGCCTTGTTCTAAGGCTTCTAAATAGTATTTGTAAGCCTTAGTCAGAGTAGAAAAAGACAGCGCCTGGTAACCACGTTCCAAGAGTCTAGCAGTGTAGGCCAATCTCTTCCAAGCAAAACTCTGTCTTAGAGCTAACTTGTTCTGGTTGGTGGCGGCGGCGAGCCGTAGACGGTCCCAACCGGCCAGTGCCGGGTACAATAGGTGGTCGGGCAAAACCTCTTGTTGGAAATAAAAGCGCCGTCCAGTCAACTCCAAGCCCTCCCCTTGCGACAACACTCTATTTGCAGACAGGAGAGAAACAATCACTATTACTCCACCCAGTAGGAGAAGTAATAGTTGTGGAAAAGTTTTGATCAAAATTTTCATCAGTTTTGAAGCGGCAAAGGCTGGATTATAACCGTCATCAGAGGAAACAGCAAATCAATCTATGGCGACTTATTCAATCAACTCAGCCGAACCTTAAAAATGAAATAACAGCACCATTCCCCAGATTGCATGAGAAATTGCCAATGAGTAGCCATTTCGCTCTTTGAAAAAAAGGAGCGATTGACCAAAGGCAAACAGGGTTAATAAAACCAACTGGTACCAAATCTCAACACCCTGGAAACGAAGTATGGCGTTGGGCAAATGAAAGATCAAGAAAATCCCCACTACTACCCATAATTGGCCAAACAGGGACCAGTTTTTCAAGGTGCGCAAAATAACCAACATCACAAAACTAAAGAAAAAGAGCGACTCCCAAAAACCGGTCAATAAAGCCAGCCAAAATTGCCACCAAAATTCACTGGTTGCAAAAGCAAGGCTGGGGGAAACAACTGGATTTCGCACCACAGCAAGCAACGCGGCCGCAAAACCATAGAGTCCGCCAAAAGCAATGCCCATCATTAAGCCCCGCCTAATTTTGTAAGGCGCAAAAGTGTCAGCAATCTCCCGGAAACCGCTAACCAAAATGTAAAGCCAGACCGGCAATCCCAAAAAAATTGCCTTGCCGATTAACTCATCAAAAAAAACACTAAACTGAAAAACTCCCCGATAAATAAACCAGAGAATAAAACTTAAAATTAGTAGTGGCCAAAATGCGGTGTGATAAACGCGATTATTGGTTTTGGTTGGGCGGCGCTTTTTTCTTGAGGGCATCTAAAACCTTTGCCAGCGTCTCATCTCGGTTGGCAGAATAAGTATCAATAACTACATCGTAGAGTTCTGACCGCCAAAAATCAACCGGCTCACTGGCGGGCAGAGTGCCAGCGGCTACCACCCACTCCTGCCACTGTTGAGCATAAAGCTTGGACCATTTGGCCAAGTTTTCGTTGTAGCGCTGATGGAGGTGCTGTTTGGCTAACTCTACAGTGACCAAGTCTCTGTTCACTACCCGATCAATCTTGACTGCTTCATCACTGCAGATCAGTAGCACTTTGAGCACTCTTGCCACCCCTTGGGCCATAAAGCCTGATAGCCACGATTCCAAAATCCAATGCTGTTCATTTTCCAGTTTACTACGCATGCCAAAATCCACCTGGATATCAAAATTTTCACCATAAACCATTGAGGAGTGGTGGAGTTTGCTGTTGGCGTCAAACAAGCCTTGTTCAGCCGCATAAGCACGCATAAACTCCCCGCCGCTGAAACCTTGCCAAGCAGGAAAAGTTGACTTGAGCATTTGGAGCAGAGTGGTGGAACCTGAACCCGGCAAGCCAGAAATAGTAATATTTTGGTAATGAAAATGCTGATCTGTCATACTGGCTTAAACTTGCTGTGTCTTGATAAATAAGAGATAATCTAAACTCTGAACCTCAGCGCAATAAGCTATAGGTTAGCATATTTATCAACATTCGTACAACTTGATGGTCAATCGAAACCAGAATGAAAAAGAAAGCCACGAACAACAGCTCAACCAAGCCAAAACAGCTCCCAGCAGTCTCGCCGCTGGAAAGTTTGAGACGGACTTTCTTGGGTCTGTCTGGCAAATTGGAGCAAAACATCGGGCAATTACCAACACGTGGCAAAGGTTGGCGACGGGTAAAACAACTACTACTTTTGCCGTTTCGCAACAAACTGGTGGGCCTTTCCTTGCTGGCGGCCTTTTTTTCTGCGCTGGCAATTTTTGCTTATTTACTTCGCGATTTACCCTCACCCCATCGACTAACGGCCGAAGAAAATTTCTCGGTTAGTACCCAGATTTTTGATAGAAACGGCGTCTTGCTTTACGAAATTTTTGCCGATGAAAACCGCATTCCCATTAAGCTAGAGGAACTACCAGTTCAAATACTCCAGGCCACCATTGCCACCGAAGACCAGAATTTTTACCATCACTTCGGGCTGGACTTGGGGGGTATTTTGCGGGCCGTCACCAAAAATTTTGCTGGCGAACGGTTGGAGGGCGGCTCTACTATTACTCAGCAGTTGGTCAAAAACGCCCTGCTGACACCAGAGCGATCTTGGACTAGAAAAATTAAAGAAGCCGTGCTCTCGGTCGTTACCGAAGTTATTTACAGTAAAGCAGAAATCCTGGAGATGTACTTAAACTACATCTCTTACGGCGGCACGGCGGTGGGAATTGAGTCGGCCGCTCATTACTACTTTGACAAATCAAGCCGTGACCTTAATCTGGCGGAAGCGGCGATGCTAGCCGGCTTACCCCAAGCACCCAGCACTTACTCACCGTTTGGCTCAGATCCACAGCGAGCCAAAAATCGTCAAGTGGAGGTTCTGCGCCGTATGGCTGAAGAGGGCTACATTTCCAACCTACAAGCAGAAGAAGCGAAAGCCACTTTATTGGAATTTGCACTCAAAAAAACCGACATTCTCGCCCCTCACTTTGTTTTTTACGTGCGCGATTTACTCTATGAACAATATGGTGTGGACATGGTAGAAAAAGGTGGTCTGCGGGTAACTACCTCCCTGGACATTGATTTGCAGGAAGCCGCCCAAGCTTCACTATCGACAGAAGTTGAAAACTTGGCCAACTTGCGGGTGGGCAATGGCGCGGCGCTGATTACCAAACCCAACACTGGCGAAATTTTGAGCATGGTCGGTTCCAGAAACTACTTTGATAGTGAGCATGATGGCCAAGTCAATGTGACTTTGGCTAGACGCCAGCCCGGTTCGTCAATCAAGCCCATTGTTTACAGCACCGCTTTCCAAGAAAAAACCCTCAACCCAGGCACGCTACTACTGGATATTCCTACTTGTATTCGCCAGCCCAATCAGCCGGAATATTGTCCGCGCAACTACACCGGTGACTTTAAGGGACCGGTAACGGTTCGGCAAGCGCTGGGTAACTCACTCAATATTCCGGCGGTTAAGGCTATCCAAACCATTGGTGTAGCCCAATTAATTGATCAGGCCAGCAGGATGGGCATTACCGGTTGGCAAGATCCCGCCAACTACGGCCCTTCATTGGCGCTGGGTGGTGGTGAAGTGCGGATGATTGATATGGCCCAAGCTTTTGGCGTACTGGCCAATCAAGGTGTAAAAATGCCTCTCCTGCCGATTCTCAAAATCGAGGATTTTCGCGGCCAAGTTTTACAAGAAGCAGATATAGAAAAACGCCAAGCAGACTTAGCGGGCTTACTGACAGATCCTTTTGATGCTCGCCGCGGTGAAGCAGAGCGAGTGATGGAAGCCGCCCCCGCCTACCTAGTCAGCCACATTTTGCAAGACAACACGGCTCGCACTTTGGCATTTGGTACCAACTCACAACTGGTTATTCCCGAACAAATTGTCAGTGTCAAAACCGGCACCACCAACGATCTTAAAGACAACTGGACCATCGGCTTTACCCCAGAGTTTCTCACTATAGTTTGGGTCGGTAATAACAACAATACTCCCATGAGTTATTTGGCCTCGGGCATCACTGGCGCCGCCCCAATTTTCAACGACATCATGAGCTATGTTCTGCAGGGTCGGGAATCAGTTTGGCAAAATAAACCAGCTGACGTAACTGAGGGGACAGTTTGTCCCAGTGGTCTACCGCGTTCCTTGACGCCCAGTAATAATGAAAGTGGTGGCGAGAGTGCTGAGGCTGGTGACCAAGAAAACACTGGTGGCGGTTGTACTGAGACCAATGAAGAACTCTACTGGCTGGAAGGCCTGCCGTCCCGCTCCTCAATCATCACCAAGGAAGTCTGGATCAAACCAGAAACCGGTTTACCACCGGAATTTGGTGAAATAGCAGAGGGACTGGTTTTGGAAACCCACACTATTTACCAAGATCCAGTTACCGCGCTTTACTGTGATGATTGCACGCGAGCTATAGATGAAGAGGGTAAAATTATTTATGAAAAGAACTATGCCCAAGAAGTGCTAGGAGTGACTGATTATAATAAACCAAAATTAGATAATCGTGGTCAGAACAAAAAATCCACCGATAATTAGATCATTAAATTAAACTACTAAACTCAAATAACCACCGGTGAAAAAAATAATCAATTCCCTACTGATTGCTTTGATCGGGGTACTGGTGATCATTTGGCTATTCGTCGAACCACCACTGCTCTCGCCTTTGGGAGAACATCCTTTTTCCAGATTTTTAAGTTCCTTCCCTCACCTTAAAACCGAGAAAATTGTTTACGGCTTTTTACCCTTTTGGAACTTGGATAGCGTGGTTTTGCAACCAGAATTGACTCACTTGGCCTATTTTTCATTAACCATCACTGAAAGTGGCAAGCTATTAACTGTCGAAGCTGGTGAAACTGATCCTGGTTACCGCCATTTACAGTCAGCGCAGTTATTGGAGTTAACCCAGCAAGCTCAGCGGTTTGGGACCAAAAACCACGTGGTCTTATCGATGTTTGACAATGAGCAAATTGAAGCATTTTTGGCTTCATCAGAAGCACAAACAAACCTCCTGCGTGAAATTGATGGTTTGTTTTTGGCCTATCCGTTCAACGGCCTTAATTTGGATATTGAATATAACGGCTCTGCCTCACCGGAATTGAGAAAACAGTACACCAGTTTTGTCAAAAACTTGAGAACGCATTTGACCAATACCTACGATAACCTAGAGTTAACGGTGGCCATGTACGCGGCGGCGGCCAGCAAAAACTTGCTTTGGGAAGTAACTGAGTTGGCACCAAGTGTGGATTACTTGATCGTTATGGCCTATGACTTTCATCGCAGTTCCTCACCGGTAGCCGGACCGGTAGCACCGCTATTTGAAAAGGAAGCCAGTTGGTCGGAGAGCATTAATACCTATCTTCGCGACTTTGCTCGACAAGTGCCGACCGACAAACTCTTGTTGGGCATTCCTTTTTATGGCTATGAGTGGCAAACCACTTCTACAAAGCCAGGCTCATTTACTCTCCCGCGCACCGGCGCTACCGCCAGCTACCGTCGGATCAAAGAACTGCTGGATCGTCGAGAGGAACTTGACTTAGTCGAACACTGGGATGAAGACGCGCTCGCCCCATATTTAAGTTGGGTGGAAGATGGTAAAAACTACTTAGTTTACTTTGAAAACGCCGCTTCAGTGACTTACAAGTTGGAATATGTTAACCAACTCAATTTGGCTGGGATTGCCATTTGGTCATTGGGTTATGAGGGCGACTCCAGAGATTTGTGGCAAACCATTGATCAAGAGTTGAAAATTGTCGATTAAAGCCAACCGCCAGTAAAGCAAAGCGATCAGTCAGCTCCGACTCAACCCAAGCGCACTTCCTGAGCTAGCCACCAGCTCCACACTCCAGCCAAAATAAAGAACAAGCCGCCTACCACCAAAACAATGGTGTTTTCCACCGAGCCCGCCTGAAAAGTGCCGCTGTCTGTGGCAACAATGGCTGAAGGAGTGGTAACGGGCGTAGGAGAAGGAGTGGCGGTGGGGGTAGGGGTGGTCTCTACCGGAAAAGGATCGCCGGAACCAAAGGGTGAAGTGCTACTAGTATCGGCTTGAGCTAATTGATTCGTAGAATCGGCCACAGTGAAAGTTTGAGTTCTGGTTATTGGTTGGTTGGTGGCCGGATCGGTATAGCTAAAGGTGACGGTGTGCTCCCCCGGTTCCAGCTGTTGGTCAAGACTGGCCAAATCCAGACTGAATCCACCATTTTCGTCTGCCACTAAAGTCTGAATGATGGTGTGTTCAGAGTTGATCTCGATCGTCACTACCACTCCAGGGGCGGCTGAGCCCTTGATGGTCGGCTGGGTGTTGACCGTTGGTGATTCAGTTGCATCAGCAGTCGTCAAATCCAAAACCGCCGACTCCTCACTCTCCTCTTCTGCTCCAGCTTCTTCCTCTTCAGCCAACTCATTTAGTAAATCAGTCAAACTGCCCTCAATCTCATCATTCGCTGGCGTGTCCGAATCCACCGCTGGAGTGGTAACAGCCGGCGGTTGAGCTGGGGGTGTTTCTCCCAGCATCAATTTTGGTACCGGTTGAGCTTCGCTAATCGGCAAAGAAAAAATTGAACTTAACGTCGGGTCAGTGCCCTGAGCCACAAAGTTTAGCACTGAGTCATCGGTCAGTTGAGCAAAATCAGCGCCATTTTGACTGCGGGCGTTGGCCAAGGCAATCGCCCAACTGCCAGAGGCCTTGACTAATGAGGACATCCCTCCCAAGTCATTACCAGAAATGTAAACGAGGCTTCCTTCCGCCGGCGCCCCGGCTGGGGTAACCAGCGTGCCATAAATAGTTTTATTGATCGCCGTGGCCCCGGCTGGAGTAGGTAAAGTGGCAATTACAAATGGCTCGCCATTATTATCAAAGCGCGACACCGAACCAGTCCCGAGCGTGTAGTAATAAGTAGTACCGGGAGTTAAACCTCTGACGGTAATGTGGTGCAACGGAAAATTACCAACTGAGCCTGATAGCTGGTCGCGGTCATCACTGGCCTGGGAGCGCAATGCGCCTTCCTGAGTACCATATTTGACAAAACCACTAGTGGCCTCTTCCGTGACAAAAGAAATCGTAAAAGATTTATCAGTCAAGTTGGTAACACGGACATTTTTGGGCGTTGTCTCCGGTGTGGCGCGCGGCGCAAACACGCCCGGCCCCTCACCAAAAACCAAGACCCCCGCCACTAGCGAGACAACCAAAATTCCCAAACCCAAGAGGGTCGGAATTTGCCGCTTGGCAAATGGTGTTTTGGTTTTTTTAGTCGGAATTATTGGCATAGCAAACAGAGATGAGTCGTAAAACACACCTGCTAATACTCTAGAGAAAAACCAACCAAATCACAAGAGTTTGTTTTTTTATAACTCATCTTCCAAATCTTCTAACGCTCCTTGTAACTCCTCTGGTAAAATAATTTGCTGATCTTGACCTACTGCCTCAGTCCCCTCAGCACCCGTGGAGATCGTAACCAGTGGCTGACTGGTATCCAGCACAAAAACGGGAAAGTCCGCTAAATCAGCGGCAGAGTAAATAGTTTTTTGTGCCAACTCGTCAATGACGATCGTGTCTAAGTTGGGACTCAAGGGTTGTGCCAAAAGACGCTGTTGATCAGTAATTCCTGAGCGCTGTTGGGAAGAAAAAATGCTGATCACGATCCAAAAAACTGCGATCACAAATAACAGCAGTAGAATTACCAATAGGTCTTTGCGTTGCTGCAATTTTTTAAGCTGGTCGGCAAGGTTGGGTGTTTTCATTTTTCTTCCAAACCAAAGTAAGGTGCACCAATCAGCAAGACCGCTTCTAGCGTGCGCTGACCGCGACTATCCTCGGTGGTAAAAATAATTCGATCCATGACAAAACTGCGTCGTGAATCCTGCAGTTGTTCGGCAAAACCACGGATAGCCTCGTAACTACCGGTAGCCGTCAACTGAATGGACATAGTTTGGCGCGTCAGCTGAGAAAAAGGTATGTCCTCAGGCGGGGTAGTCGGAATCTTCAACACCGTCAAGTTAGTAATCGCCAAGCTCTGGTCACTGGCGACTTTTTCAATCACTTTCAAGGTATGAGCTAAGTCAGCTCCCAGCGGGATCGCCTCATCCAAGACAGAAATTTGCTCCTGAACATTGGTAAAATTATCCTGAGCAATATTCAAAGCCGCCGCTTTTTGCGATAACTGCGTACTCAACTTTTGCTTATCCTCGATTTCTTTAATCAGATCTGCCATGGTTGCCAGTGTCGGCCTGATGGCAAACAGGCTGAAAAAGATAATCGCTCCGATCGACAAAAACAGTTCGAATGAGACCATTGCCACAGGGTTGTGGTAAAACTGGTCCAAGAGAGTATTGAGCTGGCGGCGTTTGGAATCAGCCATCAGCGCCCTCCTTCCAAGTTAGTTTGGGCGCTTAAGCGAAAAGCATAGCCGCCAACGAATTCCCCCTGTGACTCGATGGTGTTGACCACCACATTGCTGAAGTTGGGAGAAATCTGTAAATTATTAATCAATAAATTGAGTGAACGCTGAGCCAGCACTTGGCCAACAATCGAGACTTGACCGGCGGTAATGGCCAGTTCCTGCAGTTCGACCCCAGCGGGGATGACTTGAGATAAAAGTGGAAAAACCTCGGCCAAATTTTCGTGCTGAACAATCTGTTGGTACTGATTAATTTTCTCCTGCGTACTTCTAAATTCTTCCTCAAAACTACCATAGGACTGCACTAAGGCTGAATTTCTGGCGATGGTCTGATTCAAGTCCGTCACCCGCCGATCCAGGTAAAACCGCGTCGCAAAACTCAAGACCACAATCAACTCGGTAAACATGACAATATAGCGCCCAGCCGACAGCGCCCACTGCAAAGTCCGACCCAGTCTAGTTTGGAAAAACGGATCTTGGGGAACCAGGTCTATGTCGATGGTGACGAGTTCATTTTTCATACGGGCAGTTTACGTGACCCCATTGTAGAGAAAAACTGTCATTGACACCAGCGGTTAGGCCTCATTACTATCGGCACTAGTTTCCACCAATACCTCTTTGGAGCTGGCCAGCAGGCGACGCCACCGCGTCACAGTGGAGAAAATTTTGGTCAAGTAGCGCAGTTCCTTGACCTCAAAAAGTAGGGAAAAGTAAACATAAACCAGCATACCAATGGTGCTGGTAGTCAAAGTTAGAGCAATTAATTCGAGTGTTCTGGTCGTATCAAAGACTAACTCGTCAAGAATTTTAAACGGCAAATATAAAAAGATGGCCATCAAGAAACTCGAGGCAATCATCTTCACTTGCGGCCACCAGAAAGCTTTATCGGCAAAACTCTTAAGTTGCCTCTGCAGTGTGACAATAAACAGCAAAAGCTCCGCCAGCGAACTAAATAGCAGGGCAAAAGCCAGACCAAACACGCCCCAAGCGGTGTACTTAACAGACAAAGCGCTAATTAAAAAGAAAATTACCGCCGTCACCAGCGTAATATAAAACGGCGTTTTGGTGTTTTTTAGGGCATAAAAAGCTCGCACTAGTAATTGCGTCATCGCCTGGGCGGCCACCGAAAAAGCCAGTACCGCCACCACCCGGCCGGTGGACAAAGTTGTCTGCCAGGGAAAGTTATCCGCTCCAAACACTAACCGCACGATCGGGATACGCAAAATCAACATCAGAGCCGAGGCTGGCAGGGCAAAAAATGAAATCTGGTGCAAAGACTGAATGACCAGTGAGTTAAAGCGCTGGCGTTGCTCCTCCCCCGCCTCCTGGGACAAAAACGGCAAGGACGCCTGGCTGATCGGCACACCAAACAAGCGAATGGGAATCGTCATCAAGCGCATACCGAGACGTATCACCACAAAGCTCAAGCCACCAATGGTGGTGGCAAAAAAGCCCAACCCCAAGTTCTGCAGTTCAGACACCCCAATTGTCAGCACCCTGGGTGGCATCATCCGAAAAAGTTTGCGCAAAGGTTCACTGCGAAAACTAATCATCAAACTGGGCCGCCAACCCAGTTTCCACACCAGCGGTAACTGCATGGCCATATGCAAAAATGCCCCCAAAATCACCCCCAACCCAGCGGAATAAATGCCAAACGACCCTTTGAATAAATAGACCCCCAAAATAATCCCTAAGTTATAAAGTACGGGCGCAATGGCCGGCACAATGAAATGCCGGTACGACTGCAACATGCCGGTCAAAAAATTAGACACGGCAAAAAACAATTGGGCAAACAGCATCAGCCGCGTCAACGTCACAGTCACATTAATCTGCTCCATCGTAAAAGCCGCCCCGGTTCTCCACTCCGTGAGTGGATAGGCAAAAACTGCGATCAGTACGGAAAAAACCACGAAAATGAGTAATAAAAGGTTCATCACTGATGAGGTAAAAACAAACGCCTGCTGTTCCGATTTTTTCTTCAGTTCCGTAAACAACGGAATGAACGAGGCCGCAATCGCGCCCAAAATTAAGAGCTGAAAAAGCATGTCCGGAATTTGAAAAGCGACCTGAAAAGCTTCATAAGCCAGTTGCGTCTCTACTGAATCAAAAAACGAGGAAATCAGCAACCGCTCCCGCAGCAAACCCGCTAGTGATGAGGCAATGTTAGCCACAGTAATGATGAGTGCCGCGGACAGGATTGTAGACTGCTTTTTCTCCAGCCAGCTGGTGCCGTTATTGAAAAGTTGCGAGAGTTTGAAGATCATTGGGGTCAATTATAACGGGCGGAGGGAAAAGGTGTAGAGGAGCACTGGAATGTTAATTTTCTCCAACCAACTAAGATAATTGCCTTATCGAGTACTGACTGATATAATTCCAGCCTATGCCAATCTTAGCCAATGCCAAAAAAGCCCTTCGGGGTAGTAAGCGTAAAGCCGTCTATAACCTCGCGGTGCGTTCTCGCGCCAAAAGTGCGGTCGATGCCCTGCGCAAAAAACCCAGTATGGAAACTTTGTCTGCCGCTTACCGGGCGATTGACAAGGCTGTGAAGAGAAATCTTTATCAGGCTAACCGCGCCGCCAGGCTCAAGTCTCAGTTGGCCAAGTTAGTCAAACCGAGCAAAATGGTGGCCAAGCCGGTGAAAGCCAAGACTGCCAAGAAAGTTGTCAAGAAAACTGCCAAGAAAACACCCGCCAATAAAACCGTCAAAAAAACCGCTAAAAAAGCTCCCGCTAAAAAGGCCGCTTCCCCCAAGAAAAAGGTTGCTAAAAAGTAATCATTTACAATATATTTTATGTCTGACGCCCTAAGTTACATCCGTAACTTTTCGATCATTGCTCATATTGACCATGGCAAGACAACGCTGACTGATGCGCTGTTGCGCAAGACCGGCACTATTGATTTCAACGAATCGCGTGAGCGGATCATGGACTCCAACCCTATCGAGCAAGAAAAGGGCGTGACGATTAAGCTGGCGCCAGTCAGAATGGATTACCAACACCAAGGTAAAAAATACATTCTTAATCTGATCGACACTCCAGGCCACGTTGATTTTGGTTATGAAGTTAGTCGGTCGCTGGCCGCTTGTGAGGGAGCACTGCTTTTGATCGACGCCAGTCAAGGTGTGCAGGCTCAAACCTTGGCTAACTTTGAAAAAGCCCAGGCCTTGGGCCTGAAAATTATTCCCGTCATTAATAAAATTGATTTGCCCAGTGCCAATGTGGATCAAGCCAAACTGGAAATTATGGAGATTTTGGGGCTAGCGGAGGAAGATATTTTGATTGCTTCGGCCAAAAACGAAACCGGGATCGAAGAAATTTTGCAAACGATTGTGAAAAAAATTCCCGCTCCTGTCGGCCAACCAGACGCACCCTTGCGGGCGATGATCATTACTTCCCTCTTTGACAGCCATCAAGGCGCCATTGCTTATGTCCGAGTGGTCGACGGCGAGTTGACCAAACAACCACTTTATCTTTATTCGACCAAAACAACCGTTAGCCCCGTCGAGATTGGTGTTTTTAAGCCAGAGCGCACAAAACAAATCCAGATTGCCACCGGCGAAGTGGGCTATGTGGCCACCGGTTTGAAAGACATTGCTCCGGTCAAAGTCGGTGACACCCTGACCACGGTGCAGGATAAAAACGCTATCGAGCCTCTTCCAGGCTACAAAGAACCCACGCCAATGGTTTACATGGAACTTTACCCAGTGGATGCCAATGATTTTACGGCCTTCAAAGACGCCATGGCCAAGCTAACTTTGCACGACTCGGCTCTGCAACACAAACCCACCCACTCGATTGCGCTGGGCAATGGTCTGCGCGTTGGCTTTCTGGGCATTTTCCACGCCGAGATTGTCCGTGAGCGCTTGGAGCGCGAGTTTGACTTGAACCTGATTGCCACTGCGCCATCTGTCAGTTACCAGATTACTAATAAACAAGGCAAGACCGAAACGATTAATACGCCCGCCGAATTTCCTGACCCCAGCCAAATCGAGACCATTCAAGAACCGATGACCAAAATGACGATTTTTACGCCCGAGAAATACATTCCGGCTATTTATAAGCTGGCCCGCGAAAAACGGGGTGAACTGACCAATACCCACAACGCCGGCACCCGGGTGCGCCTGGAGTACACTCTGCCGCTGGCGGAGCTGATTACCGACTTTCATGATTTACTCAAATCCGCTACTTCTGGTTTTGCTTCGCTGGAGTATCAAGTGGTGGGTTACCAACTGGTGGATGCTATTAAAGTGGACATCATGATCAATCATGAGTCTATCGAGGCCTTGAGTTTCATTACGATCAAAAACAAGGCCGAGGCCAAAGGACGCTCGCTAGTGGGCAAACTCAAGGAAGTAGTGCCCAAACAAATGTTTGAGGTGCCAATCCAAGCGGCGATTGGCGGTAAAATCATTGCCCGCGAAACGATTAGAGCTTACCGCAAAGACGTGACCGCGAAACTCTATGGCGGTGATGTCACTAGACGTCAAAAACTACTCAAAAAGCAGGCTAAAGGCAAAAAGAAAATGAAATCAATTGGTAAAGTCGAGCTCAATCAGGACACTTTCTTGGCGGTACTAAAAAACTAGATCGCTTTTGAACAAACTGGCGCCATCAACCTAAAGACTCTGACCGCCGTAATCCCTCAAGTACATAATCTGAGCTTCAGCTTGTAAGTCTTGAATCCAAGTTTGAGTGGCTTGGCTGACGGCCGACAATTGCAATTGTTGACGCACTTCGGCTCGTAGGGCTTCACCGGTCAACTCGGCTGGCAAAAATTCTTGGTTATCAGCAATATACTGATCGATCTGCTCTTCGGTGACAATTACCTCACTGGCAGTTAACTGATCGACGGCACTTTGTAGTTTAATTTGATCAATCAACTCGGTCCGAGTCATTCCTTCTTGGGCCAAAGCTTGGTCAAGGGTAAAGCCTTGCGCAGTCAGGCGCTCTTCGATCCCAGCGATTTGGGCGTCGATCTCTTCTTGACTGACGATAATACCGACTTTTTTGACCGCTTGGCGCACTAAGGTCTCGGTAACCAATGAGTCCAACACTTGCTGGCCACCTTGTTGCTCCAACTTACTGATAACTGTCCAGCGATAAATCGGTTGGCCATTAACCACCGCCACGATAAAAACGTCTTTGAGTAAATAGAGCAAACCAAAAACAATCAATACCACCAGCACCGCCACGACGTTGCGACGCTGTTCAAAAAAACGGCGCAGACGAGCCAGGTTAAAAACACTCAAAACTTTTTTCGTACTGGCAAATTGCCGAGAAACCGGCTGACTGGTGGTTTTGCCAGTGCGTTGGGTTAGACTAGTAGATTTTCTGGGGGCAGGTCGGCGGGATCGTTTGGTTTTCGACATATCCTAAGAAGATAGCAAATCTTTTTTGAAATGAA
>Ga0326597_10003893_pt1 | contig 21197 bp, 26 predicted proteins | sample RVTome_12_FD_203789 | JGI IMG/M metagenome (GOLD analysis project Ga0326597, IMG submission 203789) | Soil microbial communities from uranium-contaminated site in the Upper Colorado River Basin, Wyoming, United States - RVT100D185 | ecosystem: Environmental > Terrestrial > Soil > Contaminated >...
GCGCCGGACGTACACCTTCGTGAATCGCCAGTCGTCATCCACGGACCGACCGTCGATCGTGCGCGTCCGTTGCAGCCGACCCGTGACGACGGCCGTGTCTCCGTGGGCCATCGCGGGCGTCAGGTGCACGGATGCTCCTGCCGGGTCGTGCGGTCGATCCAGTCGCGCAGGACCGTAAAGAACTCGTCAGCGACATCGGCCTCGAGCCAGGGGTAGTGCCCGCAGCGCGCCCACTCGTAGTACTCGAGCTGTGGAAGACAGGGCGCCAGGCTCGCCTGGATCATGCGCCCCGGGTGCGGGTCGGCGGCGCCGTGCAGCATGATGGCCGGCGCCTCGATCGCCGTGAATGCCGCCGGGTACACGCCCTCTTCCTGACGCCGGATCATGTCGTCCCAGGTCTCTTCGTACGCGCGACCGACGATGGCCGGGCGCGAGTCACGGCAACAGGTTTCGACGATCTCGTGCAGGTCCGAGACATGGCGGGCGACCGTCAGGCGCGCTCCGCCGCTGCCGCGCTGGAAGGGCTCGAGGACCCGGTACCACTCGCCGAGCCTCCGCGCGACGGGCGCCACGTACCCCGGCGCGCCGGGCCCGCCGTGGAGAACCAGCACCTGCGGTCCCGAGGTTCCGTATTCGCGAAGCTGCATGCGCTCAGCCTTCGCCGCCGGGCGGACGGCCTTCGCTGGCGTTCAGGACTTTTTCCTGCGAAACCCACCCGAGAGCCCGCCGAGCAGCACCAGCGCGACGGTGAACGCACCGCCGCTGGCGAACGGCGTGATCGCTCCGGCAAGCAGCAGCGCCGCGAGCACGACGCACACGCCGAGGAAGAGGAGGCTGGCGAGCGTGCCGTTCATCGCTGCATGTCTCCCACACCCGACCGTGGAACAGTGAGGCAGGGAATCGAACCCCATGAACCCGCTATCTAACTCGGTGATGGCGCGCGACCTCTGGCGACAAGGGTTTGATCCTCAGGCCATTACCAGTTCTCGTGACAGCAGGTTGGGCTGAGAGCCCCTGTCTCTCGCGGGGCTGTTCCGGCCGGGCAGGGGCAGCAGGCGGTTCGCGGGCAAATCCCTTGTCGACTTTTCGCGGGTTATCCACGCATCAGGATCGCCACAAGACCGACCATCGACACGCGCGATTGTTGAATACCTACGTGCCGGGGACGAGGTCACCCACGATTCGGATCAAGTCCTCTTCCCAGAGCGGCTTGAAGTACAGCTGCGCACCCAACACCTGAAGCTCGCGTGTGACCCGCTCGTCCACAAGGTAGTCGGCTGTCACCACGGCGACCGGAATGTGGGCGTGCCGGGCGGTGGCTCGCAGTTGACGCAGGACCTCCAATCCGTCGGTGATCGGAAGGTGCAAATCCAGGACGACGGCCGCCGGGGCCGCGCGTTCGACTTTCACGAATGCCGATTGCGCGTCGGGCGCCACACGGACGCCGTAGCCTTCAGCTTTCAGCATGTGCTCGAAGGCCTCCACGGCGCCAGGATCATCCTCCACGATCAGGATCGACGCCTCGCGTACGCCAGCATTATCCGAGCCGAAGAACTGTCCCGTCATGCTTGAGGCTGCTTACACCGATGTTGATTTCCGTCCGGGTCCGCCGAGGTGACCCTCCAAGTGTTCGCGTACCTTTTGCACGAGGGTCTCGAGCCTGAACGGCTTCTGAAGAAAGCTGGCGTTCTGACTGTTCACGCCAAGGTCGCTGGCCTCGCGGCTTGCATATCCCGACACGAAGAGCACCTTGACCGCCGGCCGGCGTCGCACGATGCGTTGGGCCAGATCGGGGCCGCTTAGCCCCGGCATGATCATGTCACTGATGAGCACGTGGATCGTCCCGCGATAGCCTTCCTCAATCGCGATGGCGTGGTCGGCATCTCGTGCCTGCAAGACCGTGTAGCCGTACCGTTCCAGCACTTTTCGCATGAGGTTGCGGACGCCCGCGTCATCTTCAACAAGCAGAATGGACTCCGTCCCCTCGAGGGTCTGCACAGACCGTGGCCTCTCCGCGACGGATTCGACCAGGGCGTCCACCGTCGGCAAGTACGTCGTGACGGTCGTTCCCACCCCGGGTGCGCTCTCAACCGTAATGTAGCCGCGACTCTGCTTCACGAGTCTGTACACGGTCGACAGGCCGAGGCCGGTCCCTTTGCCGGGCCCTTTGGTCGTAAAGAACGGCTCGAACACGCGGGCGAGTACGTCGGGTTTCATGCCGCAGCCGGTGTCTTGGACGGTCAGCGAGACGTAGCGGCCTGGTTCGGCTCCCACGTGACCCCGGGTAAACTCCCGATCGAGAACCACATTGGCAGTCGCGATCGTGAGCGTGCCGCCCTGTGGCATGGCATCGCGGGCGTTGACGACCAAGTTCATCAACAGTTGCTCGACCTCGCCTGGGTCCACTTTCGTACGTCCGAGGGACGGCGCTGCCACAATCTCCAAGCGGATGGCCTCGCTGATGATGCGGCGCAGCATCTTCTCGAAACTGCCCACTACCTGATTGAGATCTAGAACCTGAGGCGCCAACGGCTGCTTCCGGCTGAACATGAGCAACCGCCGTGTCAACTGGGAGGCCCGTTCCCCCGCCTTTCTAATTTCTTCAATATCCGCTGCGACGTCAGGCCGATCCGGGATCCGATCGAGCACCAGCTCGCTGTACCCGATGAGGACGGTCAGGAGATTATTGAAATCGTGCGCGATGCCGCCCGCCAGCTGTCCCATCGCATCCATCTTTTGCGCGTGCAGGAACTGTCGCTGCAGACGTTTGGCCTCGGTGATGTCGATGAGCACGCACATGGTGCCGCACAGGTGCCCCTCGCTGTCCTGAATGGGAACGGTAGACAGAGTGACGGTAAGCGGTGACCCATCCTTGCGTTGGCAGCACGTTTCGATCCCCGATAAAGCCTCGCCCTGCAGCTCACGCCCCCGCAAGGCCACATACTCAGCCTGTCGGTCATCTGGGATCAGCGGGTTGGGACGGCCGAGGACTTCCGAGGCGCACCAGCCGAACAGGCGCTCAGCGGCGCGATTCCATATCATGATGCGCCCGTCCTGATCGAGCGCGACGATGCCGACCGGTGCCGCCTCTTCGAGGGCGCGGAGGCGTTCCGTCGCGGTCCACAGGGCCTCAGCTGCCTTTGGTGGATTGGTTACGGGATTCGCCCGACCGGTCGCATCATCCATCGATGTCTCCTCCGAAAAGCAGCCTATTCGCGTCAACGGCGTTCGACCCGTGACATCCGCGTGCGGCTCGGATGTGCGAGGGTCGAGCAGCCTTGCGCGATCAGTCCTGGGATGCCTCCAGCTCTTCGAGCAGCCGGACGGCGTTGCCGGCGACCGAATGCAGTGTCGGCGTCCATCCGAGCGCATGGGCACGGGGGCTTCGGACGATCTGATCCAGCGCGAGCGCGTCCGCATACGGGCCCATCTGGCTGCGCGCCTCGTCGATCGGCACGTGCCGCACGTCGGGCTGAACCTGCAGGTAGCGTGAAATCGCCGCGACGATGCCGTTGACCCGCTCATCGCCCTCGTCGGTGGCGTGATACACGCCCGAGGCATCCGGCTGGCTCGCAAGCCTCGTGTACAGGTCGGCGAGATCGCGGAGATAGACCAGCGGCCAGTGGTTGTTGCCGTCGCCGACGACACGCACGAGCCCGTTGAGGGCGGACTCGAAGAGCTCGCTGACGATCCCGTTCCCGCCGCCGTAGACGATGCCGGGCCGCACCACGACGGCGCGGAGTTGATCGCTGGCCGCGTCCAGCACAAGCTGTTCGTGTGCGGGCCGCCACGACACCAGGGTGATCGGGTTCAGCGGCGCGTCTTCCGCGGCTGGTTCCCCCGTCCTGCCGAGCACCCAGACGCCGGACGTGTAGATGACGAACCGCGTGGCGGACGGGCGCGGCTGTTTCGCGGCCGCAATCATCGTCTCAATCGCGACGCGGTCGACCGCCTGGCCGCGGCCCGACGCTTCGAATGCGGTGTGCACGTACCCATCCTGCGCGTCGGCGGGGCTCCGGTACGACTCGGGATCGCCGAGGTCGCCGATGACCGGGTGCGCGCCGCGCGCGGCAACGCGGGCGGCCTCTTCGTTGTGGCGCACGAGCGCCGTGACGTCGTGCCCGGCGCGGACGAGCGCGTCGAGAACGGCCGAGCCGATGTAGCCTGTGGCACCCGTCACGAAGATCCGCATGGCAGCGTCATGGCGTACGTCGGGTCCGCCTGAAACCGGACACGACCGGAATCCGGCCGTCGCGGTTCGTGTCCTCGCCGTTGATGTTACGTCCCCTTCACCAAGGTCGCCTCGGCCGGCGCGCGCGGCACGACCTTCACGAGCGTGACGGACTTGAGGCGGCCCCCCTCCGTCTTGAGCTCGAGGATCGCGCCGCAGACGAAGCACTTGACCTGGCCCTCATAGTCGTCATAGACCTCGTCCAGATCCACCTTGTGCCCGCAAGACAGACAGTTGATCTTCATAGCCAGTTCTCCAGCGAGTCGTTCCGCTCGGCGACGTCACGGTCCAACGTCCAGGACACGATCGCTTCCCTCCTTCCCGAATCCGCGCTCACGAGGCGCCGGGGATCGGACCCCTCGTCTGGGCCGTCTCGAGCGCGGCCAGCCGCTTCTCGAGCTCGCCCAGGTGATCCCCGTTGAGTTCCTGCCTGGCGTGCCTGCTAAAGACCGGGTTATTCACCCACCAGTCCATCCCCATCTCCTTGGCCTTGTCCACGGAACAGATCACGAGGCGGATCTGGATGGTCAGCAGCTCGACCTCCACCAGGCTGATCTTGATGTCGCCGGCGATCACGATCCCCTTGTCCAGGATCCGCTCGAGCAGGTCCGCCAGCGTGGCGCTGTGCGTGGATTGTGTGACGCTGCGCTGGATCGCCATCTCATTCTCCTACAGGAGTCTCCCAAGGGGGCCGAGGTCGATGTTCAGATCCTCGTCCTCCAGGTTGAATGCCTTCCTGAGCCTGTCGATCTCCTGGGCCTGCTTCATGAGCGTGATCCCGAGCCGCTCGATCTCGAGCTCGGTCAGGGACCCGGCCTCGATGCGGCGGATCGCCTGTTTTTCCAGCAGCTCGTGGAGCAGCTTGACGAGCGTCAGCACGAGCTGCCCCAGCCCGTTCTTCACATCGTCCGGGTTGAGGTTCAGCCGGCCCGCCTCCGCGGTGGCCGAGGAAGAGGAAAGGGAACCCGCCGGGAAGGCGCCCGGCCGCATCACCTGGGCGAAGTCGCCCACCGCCTGAGACTCGAGGACCGGCCCTTCACTGTCACTCATCGCCCGCCTCCGTAACGACCCCGCTCGCCCGTGCGGCGGCCAAGGTCGTCATCGTTCCCAATCCCCGCGCCGTCTCAATGGACGTGAGCACCACCTGGAGCCCCAGATAGATCAGCTCGATGTCCGCCACCGAGATCGTGACCTCTCCGACGACCACGGCACCTTTATTGAGCACCCGGTCGAGGGCCTCGCAGAGCGAGACCTGCTCGCTGGCACTGAGCACCGGCATGGGGTCGGTCGATCGCGCCGCCATCGCTCTCATTCGACCTCGTAGAGGGCCCCGCCCAAGTCACCTAACCGTTCCAACCCCCGGCGCTCTCCCCGGCGGTAGACCAGGGTCTGATGAGCTCCCGGGAAGGTCTCGTGGAACTTCCGCTCGACGCGCGACTCTCTGCGACGCAGCGCCGAGCACAGGGGGCAGTCGCTCTCCGGGGTGGCGAGGTTGACAAAGAGGACGGGGACGCTGACCTTCATGCGAGCGCAGGCCGCGAGCAGGTCACTCGTCTCCGCGTACGCCATCTCGGTCGGAATCGCCACCGCGTAGAGGCACGCCCGTGCCGGATCGGTCAGCAACGCTCGGAATCGTTTGAGGTTCTTGGAAAACTTCACCAGTTGCTCAGACGCCCCAGGCAATCGGAAAATTTTCCTGTACTTGAGAAAGAGCCCAAAAAAGACCTTGAGCCAGCGGTCGATCAGCTCGGGCATCTCGAGCAGCCGGATCAAGTGCCCCGTCGGAGCGGCGTCGAGGACGAAGACGTGGTACGCGCCGCCGGCGAGAAACTCCATCGCCCGAGCAAGGGCCATCACCTCGTCGAGGCCCGGAGGGGAGAGGTCCAGGATCCGCTCCATCACCTCACGATCGAACGTCAGGTCAAGGTTGCGCAGGAGCGAGGCGAGGGTCCGCTCCAGATCGCTCGCGTACCGCCGCCTCAGTGCCTCGAGCTCGGCCTGGGCGTCGATCTCCATGGCCGTCAGGCCCGGAGCGATTGGGGTGGGTTCAGGCCCGACCGGGTGGTCCAGACAGACCGAGAGGGAGTGGGCGGGGTCCGTCGAGAACAGCAAGGTCTTCGTCGCCGGCCGCTCGCCGGCCAGACGGAGGGCGGTGGCGCAGGCCAGCGTGGTCTTCCCGACGCCTCCTTTGCCCGCAAAGATCAGCAACGTGATCTCAGGGGAGGGAAGCGGCGGAGGAGAGGCCACCTGAGGCGGCACGGGTGCCGGTCCGCGGGGCACGTGGGGCACCGCGGGCAGCTCAGCCGCTTTTTCCAAGAACGCCTCGAGGCGCTCACGCCCGCAGACCTCATCCGCGAAGAGCGGGAGGCCCCAGATCACGTACCCCGACATCTGATCGTGGATGCGCGTGACCTCCCGCATCTGACTGTCGCGCCCGTCGGCGCACACCGGACAGCCGGTGTCTGGATAGAGCCGGTTGACCATGAGGTCGGTCACGGGAATCTTCAAACGTTCCAGATCGCCCAGCAGGCTGGCCGTCTCGGTCACGCTCAGGGGCTCGGCCAGCACCACCGGGATGAACCGGCATCGGACGGGATCGCGCACGATCGTCGTTGTCCGCTTCACCGAGGCCGACAGGCCCAAGAGAAATTCGTCCAGATCGTCGCGGCGATAGGTGCCGCTGTAGAGCTTCTTCATATAGCGGTGTTTGGCCAGAAGCGCGTCCAGCGCCCGCAGCCATTGCCCGATCAGCTCCGGCATTTCCAGCAGGCGCAACGTGTGGCCCCATGGAGCGGTGTCCACGACCACGCAGGCGTGTCGGTCCTCCTCGACCCACGCAGAAATCTCGAGAAACGCCATCAGCTCGTCGAGGCCGGGGAGCGACAGGTCCAGGAGCTGGCTGATGTCGTCGTCATCGAGGAACGTCCCGCGCGCCGCGATCTCGCTGAGCTTCGCGCCGTGCGCCGCCTTGAACGCCTCCAGGCGCGCCGTGGCGTCAAGCTCGATCAGTGTCAGATTTGGCGGGAGCGTGGAGCCAGCGACGCTGTCAGCGAGGGAGTGGGCCGGGTCGGTGGACACAAGCAGGAACGATGACTTGGGACATCGACGGGCGAGGGTCAGGGCTGTCGCGGCCGCGCAGGTGGTCTTGCCGACGCCTCCCTTGCCGCCGAAGAGGAGGAGACGCAGGGTGCGGTCCCTCAGAAAGGCCGGAATGGTCGCGTTCACCGCTACTCGTCCTCTCCGCCGCCTTCGTTGTCTTCCCCGTCTTCGTCTTCCTCTGTGTCGTTTGCCCCTTCCTCCTCGTCCTCATCCTCTTCGTCCGGCTCCTCGTCCAGCTCAAAATCCTCCTCCTCCACTTTAGATCCTCGTTCCTCTATCGCGTCCAGCCGGTCGAGAAGCGTCCGTTCCCTGTCGCCGAACTCCGTCTCGGTGATTCTTCCGGTCTCCAACATCATGTACAGGTCTCGCAACTCTGCCGTGATCGCGTCAGCCTCGCCGGCCATCTCCTCCTGAGCCGCGTCGTGGATCTTTTCGAAGACCCACAGGAGCCCGCGGATCGGCGCCAGGAGAAGATCATCGACGAGCAGCACGTTGGTCGCCTCCGCTGCCGCGCCGGTCAGAGATCCAGCGCGATGTCGACGAAGTTGTGCGGCGCCCACGGCCCGTTGTAGTCGAAGGCGTAACTGTCGTCGAAGAGTTTCGCCCCCTCGAAGACCGCAGCCTCGAACTGTTCTCGCGCATCGCGCCCCACGAGGCAGGCGAGGTTGACGGCCTCGCGCTCCGTGCGCGGCTTGTTCCATTTGATCTCCACGCAGCTCGGGGTCAGGATCTCCACCACCCGCTCGGTATGCGCCTCGCGGTCCTCCATGAGCAGGCGGTCGAACAGCCGGCCGAGCTCAATCTTGTCGTCCTGGCTCGGCTCGCGGTGGCCGCCGAAGAAGCGGTCGCGTACGGCCCGCAGCTCGGGGTGCGTGTGCACGAAGTACTCGAAGATATTGGGAACGTCCCAGGTGACCCGCAGGCCCATCTCCACCCGGCCGGTGACGCGGCGCAACTGTTCAAGGAACGGCTTCTGGTTGCGGGAGAGGATTCTGCGGATGGCCTCGGGGCCATCCACCACCACACCGAACGAGACCGGCAGGACGGCGCTCGCTTCGAGCAGGAGGCGCTTGAGCACCTCCTGATGAGCGGCAAGCTGGCGGCGCTCCGGGCGGAGCGTCTGCGGCACCTCGCTGACCACGGCGGTTACCCCGCGGTGTGCGATCGAGGAGACGGCGCCGCCGTCGACACCAATGGGGCCGAGGTTCCAGCCGTTGGACGCCGGCGTGACGGCGTAGAGGTAGAGTTTCTGTTTGGGGGACCCTTGTGTGGCCATTGGTCGCCCACCATCTCCGTTTTCGGGCCGCCAGCAATGCTGGCCGATCGCTCCACGCTGAAGCGCCGGCTGCGTCTCACTCCGCGAGTCGCCAACCCGCTCTCTCGCGACGGGCACGCGCCTGGTGCGCGTCCAAGCGCCCGGCCAGCCACCGCCGGCGCAACTCCCTGTTTGCGCGGCTCACTTCTGCCGTTCAGTACCGGAGCCTGACCCCACCCGCGCTCCGGCGAGGGGCGGGCCCGCTCCCGGCGCTCGGCGTCCCGGCAGCCTGGGCGGCCCCGCGCTCGGCCAGGGCGCGGATCAGCGCGGCCTTTTCCGCCTCGATGTCTCGAAGGCGCCCGTCGATGCTCTCCACCCGCTGGAGCGCGCTCGCCTTTTCACGCCCCTTGCGGGCTTTCTCCATCTCCAGGCAGGTGATCTGCATGTACGCCATGTACGGGTTGGCGATCCGGTCAACTTTTCCCGAGACGGTCCGGATGTCGCGCATGGTCTTTCGGGGCATGGCCATGTCGTGTCACGCCTTTCGTCGTGCGCCCCGTGCCGGCGACCAAGGGCGCGGGCCGGTCGGGCCGTGGCTCGCAGACCTTCCGGATCGCCTCGTCCACCTTGTGGGGCATGAGCGACTCGCCTTCGCGCGTGACCTTGGCCGTGTCCGTGTTCAGGACGTCCTGACAGAGCCACCGGAAGACGGGATCGTCCGGCCGGGCGCGCGCCTTCCTGTGGGCGAGGATCCGGGCGATGGCGATGCAGGCCCGGATCGTGGGCCGGTGGTTGTTCACGCCGACGCCCCGCAACTCTCTCACGATGTCCACGATGGCTTCGGCGTCCGGCTCCGGAACGTCCGACTTCGCGACCGTGATCGCAATCTCCGTGGCCCGGTCGTAGTGGCCCACGGTGATCGTAATGAGCCGGTCCATGAGGGCGTCCTGGGTCTTGTGCACCCCGGCGTACTCCTCGGGGTTCGAGGTGAAAATCGCACGGAACTCGGGGTGCACCTCCAGGTATCCCTCGCCGCTCCGGCGCAGCTTCGGCAGGTTGAGAATGCGCTCCCCCAGGACCCCCAGCAGCGCGTTGTTCGCCTCGGGCCTCGACCGGGTGAACTCGTCGTAGATCAAGGTGTCGCCGTTCTGGCAGGCCGTGGTGAGCCGATTGTCCATCCAGAGGGTTCTCATCTCCTCCTCGGTCTTCAGGACGGAGTGGATGTAGTTGTCCACCAGCTTCGACTTCCGATAGCCGCGGTCATCGCCCACCAGATCCGAACTGGCGAACTCGTCGTCGCCGTGGATGAGCGTCACCGGGCGGCCCAGCTTCGAGGCGACGTGCAGCGCCAGGGTGGTCTTGCCCGTTCCGGTCGGCCCGGAGAAGTGAACGGGGTAGCCCACCTGGAGGTAGGTCAGGGCGCGGTCGGTCAGCGCGTCGACCTCGAGCGTGGAAACAAAGCCCTCGCCCGGCTCAGGCCAGACGTTGTCGTCGCCCGGCCGGATCCTCACCGTGACCTCAGAAAGCGATGCGAGCCTGTGATTGGTCATGCCCACTCCCGTAGCCTTCCGCTGATCGTTCCCTCTTCTCAGCGCGTCGCACGGCGCCGGCGGGTTGAGCGTCTCTCCTGGCGTCGTCTCTTCTTGGGGCCTTCCCTGGCCTTCCGAACCACGCGGGTCTTTTTGCGGGCTCGGCGCTTCGCCACCGCGTCCCGAGGCGCATCTTCGAGCTCCTGTTCTTCTTCCTCGGGCTCCGGCTGCGTTTCGCGTTTCTCCGGGGCGGGGGACGGGGGCTCCTCGACCCGTCGCGTCACGAAAGCCGGCGCGCCGAGCCACGCCGCTCGGGCGCCCGCGAGGTCGGCCGCATAGCTGCTTCGCAGGTGCGCGACCGCGCGCTTCATCTCGGCCGTGGCACCCTTGAGATCCCGCAGCAACCGCCTGCGGTCGTCGCGAGCCGCATGAATGCTTCCGACGAGCCGCGTCATGTCGTCGGTCAATCGCCTCATCCGTCCCTCAGCCTCTCTTCCGGCCGGGCGACTCGTCGGTTCGAATCATGGGCCGTGAAGGCTCACCGAACCAACGTGGGGCTCCGCCCTACACCCCGGCTCGGTCGCTCGCGGGGCCCCGTCGCCCCGCTCCGCTCCCTCGCGGGCCGCGCTGTGCGCGGCCTCGCGATTCCCCCAACTCGCGCGTACGCCGAAGGGTATGGTGCCGGTTGCGTCGTCACGCACTGTCGCTGCCGGCCGACCTCACGCCCCGCCGGGGGCGTCCGGATGTGGCCGCCACGGTCCCAGCACCGGCCCAGACGTGGTGGGCGCCCGCGAGATCATCGGCGGACTCTTTCCGCAGACCCGCCACCGTGGCCTTGAGGCTCGATACGAATCCCCGGAGCGTCCGTTGCTGCCTCCGAACCATATCCGCGCGCTGTGAACGGAACCCCGTCTCCATCCTGGCCACCGCCCGTTTCATGTCGGCCGTCCCCTGCTTGAGATCCTGCAGGAGCCGCCCGCGGTCGTCCCGGCTCGCGCGAATCTCTCCGACGAGCCGCGTCATGTCGTCCGCTATCCGCCCCATGTGTCGCACCCCTTTTTGAGATGTCGATCGACTCGCCAGGGGGACCGCGAGGCCAGTCCCCCTGGGAACACCGCCCCGCTCCTACGCCGGCGCAGCCGCACTGGCGGTCAGCCCGATCGCCTCGGCGTACTTGAGATAGGTCTCGACTGATGCGATCACCACCCGGGCCTCGATTGAGACCAACTCGATCCCAACCAGAGACACCTTCACCCAGGCATCGATCACGATGCCCTTGTCCAGAATGCGGTCCACCACTTCCGCCAGACTGGACGAATCCGTCGACTTCTGCACCTTGGCCATGATTGTCACCTCCTCGTGACGCGGGGGGCCGCTTGCCTTGGGCCTGCCTCGCCTGCTTCACCTCGGCCCCGCTGGACCTCGACAGGGCAAGACCCCTGCCAGGGCACGGGAGGATCTTGTTCGACTCCTCGTGCTGTGTTTTCTGGAAGTTAGGAGCTGCAGTGGACCGTTGGACCGGCGACGGCAGGTCCTCGGCGTATCCGGCGCTATGGAACGCTCGCCATGGCTTCGGGGAGCCGCCTCCTTAAGGATCTTCAGGTCGCGATGCGAGCGTGGTCCGTGCGATGGCTCGAACTTCTTCGTGCAGAAACGGCTTGCTCAGGAAGCCGTTGATGACGCCGTCCTCGGAGGCCTGGAGCACCTCGGGGTCGTCGCCGTAGAAGTAGCCCGAGACCAGCACGATGGGGATTCCCGGGTTCGCCTCCCGGATCAGCCGGGCGAGCTCACGCCAATCCGTGTCGGGGAGCTTGGCGTCGAGGAAGGCCAGCTGGAAACGCCGCCGGCGCGCCACACGCATCGCCTCCCGGCCGCTGCCGGTCGCGACCGACCTCATGCCGCTTCCTTGCAGAATGTGACTCAGCGCCCAGCACATGCCCGGTTCGTCATCGACGATGAGGACGACCGGCACGCTCCCGATCGTCGCAGGCGCGCCGGTCATCGGAGGGGCAGCCGGACGGTGAACACGGAGCCCTCGCCTTCGACACTTTCCACGTCGATCACCCCCGAGTGCTGCTGCACGACGGAATAACAGATGGACAGCCCCAACCCGATCCCGTGGCCGACCGGTCTCGTCGTATAGAACGGATCGAAGATGTTGCCGATCTCGGCGGCGGGAATGCCGTGGCCCGTGTCAACGATCCGAACCTGGCCCTCCTTGCCCGCCCGCCTCACATCGACGCGTAGCAGACCCCCCTTAGGCATGGCGTTCACGGCGTTCAGGAGGAGGTTCATGAACACCTGCTGGAGCATGTTGGGCACGCCGTTGACCCGCAGGCGTTCGGAGGGCAGGTCGACGACCATCTCGACCTGTTGGAGCTTTGCCTGATTGGCGGTCAGCGCCGCCGCGTCCCTGACGGCTGACACGAGGTCGACCGGCTCCGTGTCGGTCCGGCCTCCAGGCCGAGCGAACCGCAGGAGGTTCTCGATGATGACCGAGGCCCGCTGGATCCCAGTCTGGATTTTCTCGGCGCACTCCCTCTGAAACTGGGGGTCGTCGGAACCTTCCAGCAGAAACTGGGCGGCCGACGAGCTGATGGCCAGCGGGTTTCGGATCTCGTGAGCGATCCCGCCAGCCAGAACGCCCAGCGCGGCCAGCTTCTGGCTTTGAAGCAACTGCGCCTCGAATTTACGCCGCTCCGTCAGATCTCGGCCGACCACCACGATCCCCGCCACCCGTTCCACGTCGTCCTTCATCGCGGATCCCACCCAGGCGACGGGCAGGAGTCCCCCCTGCTTCGTGACCAGATCCCATTCGGCCGTTCGGAACTGTCCCCCGCTCTTAGCCACGCCGAACTCCTGGTCCACGAGGGCCCGGTGTGGCACGGCGCACTGCTCGGAGAACAAGCGCCCGCGAACCTCGTCGCGGGAATAGCCGGACAACCTCTCGGCGGCCGCATTCCAGGTGAGGATGCGCCCCTCGACATCGGTGGAAAGGACGATGTCGCTGGCACTTTCCACAACGCTGGCCAGGTGCCGCTCCGCCCGCCGGGCCTCCTCGCCCAGGCGCATCTGCTCCGTCACGTCCTCCATCAACAACAACACGTACTCGACGGTGGTCTGCCAGGCGACAGGGACGAGCGTGTAGTAATAGATGCGCGTTCCCAGTCCGGGCGCCCGGTACGTCATCCGCTCGCCCCGCGTCGCCTCGTTGCGCTCAAAGGCGAGCCAGACCCGCCGCGCAAGATCCATGTGGTCAAGGATCACGGGAGAGAACACCGCGTCAATCCGCTGGCCGACGGTGCCGACCCGCGACCGCTGGGCCTTTTCCAGAAAGTTTCGATTGGCGGAGACGATGCGCAAATGCGCGTCGATCAGGAGCACCGAAGAGGGAATGGCGTCGAGCAGCATTGCATACAGCTTCTCGAATCGCCCGGTCTCCAGGGAGCTGTCCCCCGCAAGTGGATGCGATCCCCTCCGATCAGCCATCGTGTTTCCGGCGTCCTTCAATGGCCACGAAGTTGTACGGGGCCCAGGGGCCGCTCAGCAGGAGCCTCGCCGGTTCTGTGCGCTCGATCCGCCGGAACGCCTGGCGGAACGATTCCACCGCCTCCCGCTCGACCAGAAAATACAGCGAGCCAAGGCCTCGATCCGCCCTCGCGCCGCAGTCCGTCTCGATTCGCGTGGCGAACCCGCCCAGCGCGCCGCGCAGTCGCTCCATCACCGCGGCCAAGCCGCGGACGGCTTCTTCCTCCCGCGCATAGTGGACCGCTCGGCCGATCAGATAGGCGCTGCCTGCCCGACTGGGAGCCCGTCCGAACCATGGAGATCGGGCTCCTACCTCAGACACGCTCCCAGCGGGGAGCAGAAGGCGGACGCCCATCTCCACGCATCCGTCCAGCTCGCGGAGGACCGCCGCGTATGCCTCGCCGTGGACGCGGAGCAGCTCAACCACTTGGGACTCTTCTTCGAACAGGCACCCGTACCGCATCGGCAGGACCACCCGGCCGGCGTGGAGCGCCTCAACCACCTTCCCATACGAGAGAGCCCGGGCCACGTTGGGAGTCACGTCCGGCGACTCGACCCACGAGACGGCCGCGCCCAAGCCCCTCTCTTCGATCAGCCCGACGGCAGCCTGGTCGACTCCGGGAGGGAGCTCCAGCCGCCAACGGTCCCAGGCGTGCTCCCTCGACCGGGAGAAGACGATGCCATAGACAAGCCAGCTCATGGTGGCGGCTCAGGTTCGAGGGGCGGGCAGAAGCTGTACGGGGGCCAGGGTCCCGAGAGGGCGAGGACGAGCCCGTGTTCGGCATGCTCGTCATTGATCCGCTCGATTCGCGCCCCGAACTCGTCCGAGCGTCTCCGCGGCACGAGGAACGCCCAGTTCAGAATCCTGGCGCCCTCTTCGTGCGCCAGGCCTGCCGTCAGGTCGGCTGCCCCACCGGGCTGCACCGGCCGTTCCCGGAGCTCCACCGCGCAGTCGAGCAACGCTCTGGCGATCCCGGCACCCACCTCTTTCAACCAGGCGTCGAGGTCCTCGCCGATCCCGGCCCGGATCCGCTGTTCCTCGACGTAGCGTGTCCCTGGCGAGGACGAGAGATCGGCGTGACGCGCAAGAGCCACGGCAAGACAGCGGGCCTCCGCCGTGCGCCGGATCAGCGTCCCTTTCACGGCCCATTCCTCGTGGTCCGCGAACCGATCAAGGGCACGCGAGATGGCGTCGTGGTGACGTTCGAGCCAACTCGCCAGGCTCGTTCGCGAGGAAAACAGCGTGGCGAACCCGGCCGGCCGCACCGGAGAGGAGCGCATCACCCGCTCGACGATCTCTTCGTGGCGGCAGACCCGGGGGCCGACCCAGACGAGATCCCTCATTCGCGCTTCGGCGGGTGGCCCGAGAAAATCATCCCGCCTGACCTCGCTGACCACCGCCACGACGTCCTTAAAGGGGATCAGGTGCAGGGGACCTTCACCGTCGATCCCTGGGCCGTCAAGAGCCGGGAGGGCATCAGCGCGGGCGAGACAATAGAGATACGTGGCGACCATGAAACTTCGTCCCCGTCAGGCCTCCAATGGGATCGCGACGCGCGCCCGCGACAAACTCGCCTGCACATCCTGCCGCGTAATCCGCAATGCCGCCTCGTCAGGGGGGTGATCACCGGCGGCCTCTACGACTCGGCGCACGGCTGCCAGCGCGGCCTGCTGGCAGATCCCGGCAATGTCGGCGCCGCTTACGCCTTCGGTCATGGCGGCCAATTTCCCGATGTCGATTCCCGAGTCCAGGGGCTTGCCTCGCAAGTGGACCTCGAAGATCTCCCGGCGCCCGTGCTCGTCCGGCGGTGGAATCTCCACCACCTCATCGAACCGGCCCGGCCGGAGGACCGCCGGATCGATCATGTCAGGGCGGTTCGTCGCCCCCAGCACCAGCACGCCTTTCAGCTCCTCGATGCCGTCCAGCTCCGCGAGGAATTGGGCGAGGACCCGCGCCGAGACGTGCGAATCCGCGCCCCCCGCCTGTCGAAGCGGGATCAGCGCGTCGATCTCGTCGAAAAACACAATGCACGGAGCGGCCTGACGCGCCTTCCTGAAGACCTCGCGCACGCCACGCTCCGACTCTCCCACGTACTTCGACAGGAGAGCCGGCCCCTTCACCGAGATGAAGTTCACCCGGCTCTCGTTGGCGATCGCCTTGGCGATGAGCGTCTTGCCGCACCCGGGCGGGCCCGTCAGGAGGATCCCCTTTGGGGGCTTGACCGCCGCCTTCTCGAAGAGGCTCGCGTACTTGAGGGGCCACGCGACCGCTTCCTCGAGCCGCGTCCGGATCTGGGCGAGCCCTCCCACATCCACCCATGTGACGTCCGGCACCTCGACGAACACCTCCCGGATGGCCGAGGGTTCCACGTCCCGCAGCGCCGCGAGAAAGTCGGCCATGCGCACCTCCAGCTTCGCGAGCTGCTCGTAGGGCACATGGGCGAGCGAAAAGTCGATGTCCGTGAGCACCTGGCGGAGGCAGATCATGGCCGCCTCCCGGCAGAGCGCCTCGAGGTCAGCTCCGACAAAGCCGTGGGTGATCTCCGCCAGATGGGCCAGGTCCACGTCCGGGGCGAGCGGCATCCCGCGGCTGTAGATTTCCAGAATCTCCAGCCGCCCGTTGCGGCCGGGGATGGGGATGGCGATCTCGCGGTCGAACCGCCCCGGCCGCCTGAGCGCCGGGTCGATCGCGTTCGGGATGTTGGTGGCGCCGATCACGATGACGTGCTGGCGCTTGGTCAGGCCGTCCATCAGGGCGAGGAGCTGGGCGACGACCCGCTTTTCCACCTCGCCCAGCACCTGTTCGCGGCGGGGCGCGATCGCGTCGATCTCGTCCAGGAAAATGATGCTCGGAGCCTTGCGCGTGGCCTCTTCGAAGATCTTGCGGAGGTGGGCTTCGCTCTCTCCGTAGAACTTGTGGATGATCTCGGGGCCGCTGACCGCGAAGAACTGCGCCTCGGTCTCGTGAGCGATGGCGCGCGCGATCAGCGTCTTGCCGCACCCGGGAGGCCCGTGGAGCAGCACGCCCTTCGGCGCCTCGACCCCCAGCCGCTCGAACACCTCCGGATAGCGCAGCGGCAGCTCGATCATCTCCCGCACCCGCGCGAGCTCCCGCTTGAGACCCCCGATATCCTCGTAGGAGAGCGACCGGCGCGGCTCTTCTCCCGCCGCCTTCCCGATGACGAGCTGCGTCGTGGGGTTGATCACCACCGGCCCCTTGGGGACCGTGCTCTCGACCTTGAAATCGGCCCATCGGCTGCCGAAGAGCGTGGCTCGGACACGGCTCCCCTCCAGCACGGGGAGACCGTCCAGGAGGCTGCCGATGTACTTCAGGTCGCGGTCGGCGGGCGTGATCGTCGTGGGCGCCAGCCCAATGCGATCGGCGGAGCGGCTGGCGACCTTCCGGACCTGTATAACCTCGTCGAGCGCCGCGCCGGCGTTCTCGCGGGCGAGCCCGTCGATCTGGATGCGGGACTGCCCGCGCTGCTCCTTGTAGGCCGGCATCGCCTTGCACACGGTCGTGCGTTTCCCGGTGACCTCAACGATCTCGCCGATGGCCACCCCGAGCCGCTGCAGGTCTTCAGGGTCCATCCGGGCGAGCGCGCGCCCCATATCCTTGCTGAGGGCCTCAGTCACCCGGAGCTTCAGCGTGAGCCCCCCGTCACTTGACACAGCGGATCTCCAGCACGCCGTTCGCGCAGGACACCTGCATCTTCTCGCGCGGGAAGTTCTGCGGCAACAGCACCTCCTTCTTGTATTTTTTCTCCCCCTTCTCGGCGGTGATGGTCAGGAGGTCATCTTTCACCTCGAGGCGCACATCTTCGGCGCCGATCCCCGGCATCTCGGCCACGACCAGGGTATGGTCTTGCTCCTCGAAGATATCGACCGCCGGTTCCCTGACCTCCTGGACCACCGACTGTCCCGACGCCTCGTCACGGCGGATGTTCCCGAAGGGCTCAACCTTGACCCCCTCGCCTCCGAGGCCGACCTTGACGGTGAAGCCGTAGATCCCCCTGACGACCTTGCCGGGACCCGGACCTTGCACCTCCTGAATCTTCGAGAATTCCCGGCCAGTCTCGGCCAGCTCGCCCAGCTTGTCCACCAGGGTACCGAGCCCTGCGAGGATCCCTCCGAGACCTCCCTGGACTCCTTCTTCAACGGTCGCGTCCTTCCCCTTCTTCTTGGCCATGTTTCCCGCCTTCTTCTGTGATGATGCCGTATGCCTTCACCTTCGTGTGGATGGTCTTGTAATCGATCCGGAGCAATCGCGCGGCCTTCGCCTTGTTGCCCCCGGTCTTCTTCAGTGCCTCGATCAGGGCGGCGCGTTCAACGGCCACAGTGGTCCGGTGCACCAGTTCTTTGAGCGGAAGCCTGTCGTTCGGCCCACCAGCGATCCCCGAAAGACCCGCGACAAGTGGCGGCGCGTTCAGCAGCCCCAGATGATCCTGACCGATCACCCGATCAGCCAGCAGCACGGCGCGACGGATCGCATTGCGCAGTTCGCGCACATTGCCCGGCCAGTCATACCACAACAGCTGCTCCACGGCGGGCTCCGAAAAGCCCCTCACGTCCTTCTCCAGCTCGTGATTCGTGAGGTCCAGGAACCGCTTCGCCAGGAAGATGATGTCTTGCTTGCGCGCCCTGAGCGGCGGGATCGCGATGGTGAACTCGCTGAGGCGGAAGAACAGATCCCGGCGAAAGGCGGCCGACTCCGCCGTGTCGAGGTTCTGGTTCGTGGCCGCCAGCAGACGAATGTCCACCCGGACAGGCTTCGTTCCCCCAACCCGGGTCACGCGCTTGTCCTGGAGCGCGCGCAGCAGCTTGGCCTGACACGCTGGCGGCATGTTCGAAATCTCGTCGAGGAACAAGGTGCCCCCGGACGCGATCTCGAACTTTCCGGCCTTCTGCCGCTCCGCTCCCGTGAACGCCCCCCTTTCGTGGCCGAACAGCTCGCTCTCCACGAGCGTCTCGGGGATGGCCCCGCAGTCGACTGCCACGAACGCGCCGGTTGCTCGGGGGCTGGCTTGGTGGATCGCCAGGGCGACGAGCTCCTTGCCGGTTCCGGTCTCGCCCTGGATCAGCACGGCGAAGTTGGAAGACGCGACACGCGCCACGTCCGCGCTGATCCGCGCGATCTGGTCGCTCGGCCCCATCAGATCGTGAAGGGAGGCCGCCTCTCGCACCCGGTCGGACAGGATCCGGACGGTCCGCCGGAGCCGGCGATCGTTCACGGCTCTGTGGACCGATCGCATCACGTCGGCGTGCTCGAACGGCTTCACGAGATAGTCGTGGGCGCCGGCCTGGAGCGCCTCGACCGCGTCCTTGATGACCCCGTGAGCGGTGATCATGATGACCGGCAGGTCCTGGTCCAGCTTCTTGGCCCGGCGCAGCACCTCCATCCCGTCCAGGCCGGGCATTCTGATGTCCAGCAACAGGACGTCAAGAGATTCGCGCCTGAGGAGATCCAGCGCGTTTTGGCCATCGGGAGCCGTCAGCGCCTCGAATCCCTCTCGCTGCACGAGGCGGGAGAGCTGCGCGCGAATCTCCTCCTCGTCATCCACGATCAGAATCCGTGCGCCGGCCGCGCTCATGGCGTCCGCTTCCCGGGATGGGGCGGCCGGCCGAAGGGATAGCTCACGCGGATGTCCTTCGCGAGGCGGGAATCGAGGGAGTGGAGCACCCCGAGGAAGAGGAGCCCCGTTTCCCCAGCCAGGAGCGACTCGTTGAGGCGGCGGGCAATGTACTGGTCGCGCTGAGCGAGCAGAGCGCGCCTCCGCGCCTCGTGTCGGGCGTGAAGCCGGGCCGCTTCTTTCGGATCCTTGGCCGCCAGGATCCGCTGAGCGAGCCGGTACTCTTCCAGCAGGAGGTCCGGCGATTCGGTCCCCATGAGCGTGGCGCCTTTCTTCATCAGGGAGAGCAGGAGCTGATGGTTCGGGCTTCCTGCTCCGGCCAGATCGGCGACGATCTCCGCCTCCCGTCCGCAGCGCGGCAAACCGTCCTGGTAGAGGCGAACGTGCCCCCAGGGCAGCGTCCACTCTTCCACCGTTCGGCGGATCTCCTGCCACATGTGCGTGATCACGTTCTCGTTGCGCGTCCACGCCTCGCGGTTGAACTTTTGGATCGTCAGGCGCCGCATCGGGCGGGCCAGCGTGCCGATCTCCGCCTCAGTGTGGATGATGGGAACGTAGGTCAAGGCGCGCGTCGTCGTGTCCGGGCGCCTCATCGTGGACTCCTCCGGCACCGGAAGTATGGCACCGACGCTATGGCGGCAGTTCCATACTTCAGGCGGCGTCCTCAGCGCCACCTGAACACTTCGCACGGGAAGTTGTTAATCGGCCGATGTTTCCGAGGCAGACGACGGCGCCGAAAACACGCGGGATCTGGTCGGCCGGCCGCCGGCCGGCTAGCAGCAATACCCATGCCAGACAAGGGTACCCGGCGCTCATCGCTTCACGCCGGGCGCGGGCAACTTCTCGACCGGCCCTTCCTCCTCGTCCTGGGCTAAATCCTCTCCTGGTGGGCCAAGGCCAGCAGTCGGCCGACCAGCCTCGCGCCCCGATCAGCCGTTGCGCTGATCTGTTCCACGTCTTTGCGACCGGGATCATCCGCCAGCATTGTGCCGAGAAGAAACTGAGCACACCCCTTGATGACCGTCAACTGGTTGGTGAAGTCGTGCGTGATGCCGCGCGCCAGGCGCCCGATCCCTTCCATCTTCTGCTGCGTTTGTCGCAAGCGCTCTTCGAGTTCCGCCTCACGCTGCTGCCGCCCGTACGCGTCGTACATCACGCCGGCCATCTGGCCGAGCACTTCGAGGCGATGCTGTTCCGCGGCGCCGTAGCCGCTTGCTCGGTTCGCGACACCGATCAGGCCAACGATTCGATCCCCGCTGAGAATCGGCACGCCGAGGAAGCAGTGCAGCGGTGGATGTCCTGGTGGCAATCCACCGGCCCGCGGGTCGGACGAGGGCTCGTTCGCAATCACCGCGCGACCGGTGAGCAGCACGTGTCCGAAGAGATTGTTGAAATTCGTGAGTTCAAGGTAGCCGACCTGTCGATATCGTTCTGCGGCGTGTTCGTAAAAATCGCGATTCAGCTGGTCGTGCCACACAACGCCTTCATGGTTCAGCATCCGCAGCGTGCGGCCGTCAGTCACCCCGGCGAATCCGTACTGACTCTCCGTATGCTGCAACGCGGCGTGCAGAATTCGGCCGCTTGCTGCCCGCGGATCACCCGTCCGCAGCAGTTCGGTCATTGCCTGGGTGACCGCCTCCAGTAATTCCGTGTTCAGTTGTAACTGATCGGCGGACATCACGACTCTTCTTCGACATGTCCGAGTAACGAAGCTTCGCCTCAAACCGACCAGTGAAGAGCGCCGAGAACGACCGCGAAGCTTCGTTACTAGGCCGCGCAGCCGCGACCGCGGCTGCGCCTAACACTACTTTGTCATCTTCTCAGGGGTGGATTCCGCTGGAAGCTGACGAGTAGATTCAACAGGTTGCGGTTGCTCGCGATGTAGAGCACCGCCATGATCTCGCGGACCCACATGCGCACATGGG
>Ga0326597_10003894_pt1 | contig 21196 bp, 16 predicted proteins | sample RVTome_12_FD_203789 | JGI IMG/M metagenome (GOLD analysis project Ga0326597, IMG submission 203789) | Soil microbial communities from uranium-contaminated site in the Upper Colorado River Basin, Wyoming, United States - RVT100D185 | ecosystem: Environmental > Terrestrial > Soil > Contaminated >...
GGCGCAAGATCGGCGCGCAGGTACGCGATCATCGTACCCAAGAACAGCGTCTTGCGGCCCGTAATGGGTGGGATGGCAATCGGCGCCGCGATTTCGGCAAGCGTGTCAGTGCGAATTGAGTGAATCACGTACTGGTCCGTTACGATGTGTGCTATCGATCCATCCGAGGACAATTCGATCTCAGCCGCAACGCCGTTTGTCTCAAAGGACGCAAGCGGCTCGCCGAGGCTCGTCGGACCGGTCGGGTACGGCGGTATTGTGAACTTGCGTACGTGGAATGGCCGCTCGTTTGCAACGACATAGTCGTCAGCGTCAACTGGAGCCCGCCATCTCACAGTCGAAAGTAGAAATGTGTCTCCACCAGGCAAGATCGCCGTATCGCCCATCGTTGCGATGCCATATTGTAGTGAATAGTAGTAGCCGCTGTTCCAGTTTGTCCTCATCTCATTGCGCGGCCACATGGCGTACAAGATGGGAGTGTCGGTTGAGGCACGTGGGCGCTCTCGCAGCCCCGGTGGCCAATAGATCATTTTCGACTGTACTGCAAGAGCGAGCCCAGTAGACCAGTCCACGTCCAATCTACCAGGACCGTCAATATCCTGTCCGGACCCAGTTTGCAGTAGCGTGTCGAGATCGCCGATCCGTACTCGAGTACATCTAAAGAGAATATCGCTCAGTACAATAGGATCATCAAGTCGGGCGCCGAGTGTATTTTTCGTCGCGGCTGGCTCTTCAAAAAGCACTGCAATGCTGCTACAGATCATGAGCAACGCCCACCATCGCTTCACTCCACTCATCCCTACTCTCCTATGGCGCCTAGCTGACGTGGATGGAGGATCGCGCTGTTTGCGATCCTCCATCCACGTGCGCGCTCGACCGCCCGATGCTTAGTTGAAGGTAACGGTGAGGGAGGGCCCCGCCTCGCAGTTGAAGGCGCACTCGAACGTGCCAAAGTCGGTCGCCGAGAAGCTGCTGGCCGTCGGGCTAACAGCGGAACCCACCACGCAGTGGGTCCCTTCATAGTCGTCACCGTTGCTGATGTTGGTGATCGTGTACACGACGCGATTGATGTGGCGATTCAAGAGTCCACAGGGCGTACTCGCGGCCCCGTTAATTTCATCGATGTCGACGTTGAGACGGTAGTCGTTGTCGAGACTCAGGCAATCGTCGGCGTTGATGTCGCAGATGACCACGTCGTAGATCGGTCCGTTCATTGCGTCACACCCCGAGCAGGTCCCCGACCACGATGAGCCGCTGAGCGTCGGTTGGATCGTCACGGAGTCACTGATCTCGCCCGTACAGCTGCACTGTCCCGCGCTCAACGTGGACCAGTAGACAGTGATCGTCACGAGCTCGTCGTCGTCGAGCTGCACCGGGTCGTCCGAGAGGCCGCCTGGGTGCACGCGGTGGTGCACATCCAAGGCGGACGTGACGGTCAGGTCACCGCCACAGGCCGGATTCTGACCGCAATACGGCTGCGCCGAGGCGACGGGAGCGGAGGGGAGGAAGGTGGCCACATCGTCGCCGAAGGGCACGATCGGCAGGAGACCGTCGACGAAGCCGGCAGTGATGCCGAGCACGGCTGAGAGGACAAGCGTACGCAATCGATGGCGGAACATCTGATCTCTCCTTGGGGGTTAGGATGACATCGCAGGCTCGATCTGTCACGTTCGGTTGGACACGTGTCTTGCCGAGGTTCAGCAGCCTCCGCCCGCCAACTCGTCTGCGTCCTAGTGCGCAGTGACCGACCGGAACTCGCCGGTGATGGTCATCACTCGGATTGGACACGGGCACTGGGTCAGTCGGTTCACGCTCATCGCATGCTCCTTCGCAGGCCCCGGCCTACCGCTCGCCCCACCACGCCGATTCCGGACACGGAATGCTCTGTGCCACCTGAGCGTACACCGCTGCCAGATCCTCTGCATCCGGCGCTCGCAGGAAGCCGCTCTCCATGCTTGCCATCGCGGCAAGGCCCTCTGCGTCGATGTCCTCTCCCAAGCCGATCGTAAACAGCGTCACGCCCGCCGCCTTGGTCAGTTGGGCCTCACCGACGGCTGCCTCGATGGGCACCGGGTTGGCCCGACCATCGGTCAACAGCACAAGCACGGACACATTCCCTGGCCGACGCCGCGTGCTGTCCGCGAGTGCTTGAGCGCCGACTGCGACTGCGCGATCAAGGCGCGTCTGTTGCCCGAGCGATACAGCGGCAAGCGCGGCATCAAGATCAGAGCGATCACTCGACAGCGGGGCCAAGATCCACGCGTCGCTGTTGAACGTGACGATTGCTGCCTGGTCGCCCAGGGGATTTAGCTGCAGCAGATCGAGGAAGGCGTGGGCGGCACTGAGCGCGGCAGCGATCTTGGGGCGTCCGGCGCGGGTCAGCTCGCTCATGCTCGTCGAAGCGTCAATGACCAGGGCCACATCGATGCGTTGCTGTGTTGGGTCGCAGCGCTCGTGAAGCGCAAGCGGCATGTAGATCGGTACTGGCTCGGCGGTTGGCGATGGGGTGTTTGTTGCCGTCGGGGGGGGGCTTGGGGTAGCAGTCGCCGACGCACGTGGCGTCGAGGTGAGCGTTGGAGTCTCTGTGGGCACGGGCGTCTCGGTCGGCGTGGCGGTGGGGGTCTGCGTCGGGATAGGCGTCGGCGAGGGTTCAAGCTCTCCGTTGCGCGTCCAGATGTCCGAGTTGAGCCAGCCACATCCGAAGGAACTACCGAGCCGCTCCATCAGATTACCTTCGACCGAGAACACCTGGACGCCCCCTGGTCCGTAGTCCTCGGCAACGAGCTTGTCGCCGCGCGCGCTCCATGCCAGCGCCAGGAAGACGCCGCCCGGATGATTGAACACTTGCAACGCGACCGGCGCCGTCGCGATCTCCTTGAGCGGTTCAGTGCTCATTGGGTCAAAGTCGTAGACTGCAACACGACTTCGTCCGTGCACGGCCAACCGCCAGCGGTTCTCCCAGCCGCCGTTGATCGCCACACCGCCGGTGATCTGGAGTGGTGGATCGATCGTTAGCGTCCGCGCCGTTCGCGCTTCCAGATCGACTAGGGTCAGGTTGCCTGTTCGCCCTTGGTTGACGACGAGATGGCGATCGTCCGGAGCGAGGTCAGCGCGGAGAAAGGCGATCGTCGTGCCCAAGACCATCGTTTGAAGGCCTGTAATCGGCGGGATCGAAATCGGCGCGGCGACCTCACTCAACGTGTCCGTGCTGATGGAATGCACGACATGCCGGTCCGTCACAATGTGCGCTACCGAACCGTCCGCTGACAATTCGATTTGTGCCGCAACACCGTCTGTCTCAAAGGACGCGAGCGGTTCGCCGAGGTTCGTTGGCCGCATCGGGTGCGGCGGGAGCGTGAACTTGCGCACGTGAAACGGTTGCACGTTGGGAAGGACATGTTCGTCTTCATCGGCGGGAGCGCGCCACCTCACGGTCGCAAGTAGAAACGTATCGCCACCTGGTAAGATCGCCGTATCGCCCATCGTCGCGATGCCATATCGCGTTGAATAATAGTAGCCGCTGTTCCAGATTGTCTTCGTGTCATTACGCGGCCACATGGCGTACACGATGGGCGTGCCGGTTGAGGCGCGTGGGGGGTCTGTCAGTCCGTGTGGGTATGTGAGCATATGCGACTGAACTGCGAGGATCAGCCCAGTACTCCAGTCTCCGTCAATTCGTCCAGGCGTATAGATCCAGTTGCCGGTTGCGACGTGCTGAAGCGTGTCGAGATCGCCGATCTGAACGCTAGCACAGTCGGACATGAGGTCACTCTTGACAATGGGATCATCAAAGCTGGCACCAGGCTCCGCCCTCAGTGCGCCTGCTTGGCCTGAGAGCACTCCCATGAAGCTACAGATAGCGAGCAGTGCCCACCACCATCGCATCAGTCGAGACACTCCTAACCTCCTCCACCACCTACTCGAAGCGGACGGAGGATCGCTCCGTTTGCGATCCTTCGTCCGCTTACACGCTTGGTCGCCCTGTGCCTAGTTGAAGGTAACGGTGAGGGAGGGCCCCGCCTCGCAGTTGAAGGCGCACTCGAACGTACCGAAGTCGGTCGCAGCGAAGGTGCTCGTCGTTGGGCTCACCGCCGAACCCAACATACAGTGCACGTCATCGTAATCGTCGCCGTTGCTGATGTTGGTGATCGTATACACGACGCGATTGATGTGACGAGGCAAGGGGCCACACTGCGTATTCGCGCTCCCGTTAATTTCGCCGATGTCGACGTTGATCCGGTAGTCGTTGTCGAACGTATTGATGCAGGGATCGCTGTTGATGTCGCAGATGACGGCGGCGTAGATCGGCCCGTTCATTGCGTCACACCCCGAGCAGGTCCCCGACCACGTTGAGCCGCTGAGCGTCGGTTGGATCGTCACGGACTCACTGATCTCGCCCGTACAGCTGCACTGTCCGCCGGTGTTGAGCGTCGACCAATACACGATGATCGTCACGAGCTCGTCGTCGTCCAACTGAACCGGGTCGTCCGAGATGCCACCCGGGTGCACGCGGTGGTGCACATCCAGGGCGGACGTGACGGTCAGGTCACCGCCACAGGCCGGGTTCTGGCCACAGTACGGCTGGGCCGAGGCGATGGGAGCCCGCCGGAAGCCAAAGCGGCTGACCACTTCCCCATCGCGCAGATGGGCGAAGTCGCCCAGAATCCGCACCGCCCAGCTGGGCGCCATCTCGTCCGTCTGATCCATCCTCCCCATACCCCCTGAGGTGAAGGCTGCCCTATCCCCGCTGATAAGTCCCCGCTGCCTCCTTGACAACCCTTGAAGCGCTGCCACTTTACCACAAACTGCGTGGGGCTCGCTCGCCCGCGACAGGGGTCGGTCGCCAGGGAGACAGTAAGCGCGCGGGCTTCCAGCTTGAGCGGAGCCGGATCACCGATCCGCAAAGGCTGGATCGCCTCTTCGGTCCATGGCGCCAAGGAGCGGCTGACCGTGCGCTGGACCTACGCGTGGCTCACGGCCCCCCGCCCCGCCGCCCTCCGACGCGCCGCAGCACCCACGTGATGGCCGCGAGCATGAAGCCCGCGATCAGGACGAAGGGCAGCCCGACGATCACCAGCCAGATGACCAGCTCGGCCAGACCGCGCAGCATGCGCTGCACCGTGTCCGTGGCGTCCCGAACCGTCTCGCCCGGCTCCCACGGCACCGGCGTCGCGGTGGGCGCTGGCGTCATCGTGGCGGACGGGGTGGCCGTGGTCGTCGGCGTCCAGTCGGGGGTCGGCTCGGAGAGCGACACGGTGATGGTCGAGTAGGCCGAGCGCTGCTCCAGGTACTCCAAGCGGCCCTTGCGCTCGGCGATGTCGCCCTCCAGCTCGGTCAGCTGCGCGTTGACCTGGAGCGCCTCCTCGACCGTGTTCGCCTGGTCCAGGAACGCGCGCACGCGGGCGCTGGTGGCCTCGAGGTTGGCGATCTGGGCGCGCAGGTCCACGACCTCGCCGCTGACGTCGGTGCCGCTCGCCGACTCGCTGATCACCTCTTGGGCGGCCTGCCGGATGCGCTCGAGCGCGGCCTCGAAGCCGTCGACCGGCACCGCCATCTTGACCGTGGCCTTGCGGCTTGCCCGGTCGCGGTAGTCGGTGGCCGTCTCGATGACGTAGCCCCCCGACTGCGCGGCGATGGTCTCAAGGCGCGCGATGCCTAGCGGGACGTCCTCTACGCGGATGCCCAGGATGCCGTCCTTGATGATGCGCCGGATGCCCGCGCTGGGCGGCGCGCTGCCTTCCTGGGGGGCCGTGCTCTCCTGGACCGCGTCGTCGGACGAGGGTTCGACATCGAGGCCCACCGACGCCCCAGCTATCATGTCGGCGGGTAGGGGGGCAGCGGCCTCCTCCTCCACCATCTCGGCTGCAGGCGCTTCGTAGGCCGCGGCGTCGCCGGCTGTCCACCCCCGGTCGTCTCGGTCGGATCGCGCCAGGCTTTCGAGCGTCGAGCCCTCGTCCGCCCTGCCGCACGCACCGATCACAAGCGCCAAGGCCGCGACGCCTAGCGCCGTGCGGGCAAAGCCGGTAGCCCAGATGCTCGTCCTCCCCCCCAAACCAATGCCAAGCGTTCCCATGCCCTTCTCCTTGCGAGTCCGCGGCGCCGGATGCGCCAGCGGGTGCGTTCTCCCTACCTCTAACTGCGCTGTGCGCCGCGCGGTTCGCCCAGAGTCGCCCCGGGGCCGGGGCCGAGCCCTACCGCCGGGGCAGCATCGCCCCGAGCGCGCGGCCGCCGAGGAGGTGCATGTGCAGGTGGTCGACCTCCTGCCCGCCGTGCTCGCCGCAGTTGACGATCAGGCGGTAGCCGTCCTCGGCAATGCCGGCCGCCTCGGCCAGCTGCCGCGCGACCGTGATCATGCGGCCCAGCGCCGGCTCGTCCTCGGCCCGGACGTCGGACGCGCGCGGGATCTCGCGGTTCGGGACGATCAGGATGTGGGTCGGGGCGCGCGGGTTGATGTCGCGAAAGGCGGTGACCAACTCGTCCTGGTAGAGGATGTCGGCCGGGATCTCGCGGCGGATGATCCGGGTGAACAGGGTGGGCATGCGGGCTCCTGAGATGTGGGAGTGCGGCGCACCTTCGCATGGGGCGGCGTGGCAAGTCTCGCCTTCAGGCGCCCGCCGCGCAAACGGTGCAGAGGGCGAAGCGCGGAAAATGGCCCGCTGCGCGCCCCTACGCTAAGGTTTTGCCGCCCGCGATGTCCCTTGGATGCCGCCCGACCGCGCCGGAGCCGCGCATGGTCCCGACTCCCGGACCGCCCGCCCAGACGCCCGAGGTTCGCTCGCCGTTCCTCTGCACGTTCCTCGCGCGCGGCTACCACCACCAGGGCACCGACCTCGCCGCCCTGGACGCGGCCATGGCGGCCGGCCCGATCACGGCGTACTGGGGCTGCGACCTCACGGCCGAGAGCCTGCACCTGGGCAACCTGGTCGGCCTCATGACGCTGCGCATGCTCCAGCGCTTCGGCCACAAGCCGATCGTCCTCCTGGGCGGCGGCACGACCAAGGTCGGCGACCCGTCCGGCAAGGACGCCACGCGGCCGCTGCTCAGCCCCGCGGCCATTGCCGCCAACAAGGCGCGCCTGGCGCGCGTCTTTGCGCGCTACCTGACGTTCGGCGACGGCCCCGCGGAAGCCGTGTTCGTGGACAACGACGATTGGCTTTCGGCGCTCGCCTACATCCCGTTCCTGCGCGACGTCGGCCCGCACTTCACCATCAACCGCATGCTGACCATGGACAGCGTGGCCAAGCGCCTGGAGCGCGAGCAGCCCCTCACGTTCCTGGAGTTCAACTACATGATCCTCCAGGGCTACGACTTCGTGGAGCTGCACCGCCGCATGGGCTGCACCCTCCAGGTGGGCGGCGCGGACCAATGGGGCAACATCCTATCGGGCGTCGAACTGGGCCGGCGCATGGACGGGGTCCACCTTCACGCGCTGACGTGGCCGCTGCTCCAGACGGCCGCGGGCGAGAAGATGGGCAAGAGCGCCGGCAACGCGGTGTGGCTCTCGCCGGAGCTGTTCGCGCCGTACGCCTTCTGGCAGGCGCTGCGCAACGTGGACGACGCGGACGTCGGGCGGCTGCTCAGGCTCTTCACCGACCTGCCTTTGGACGAGATCCAGCGCCTTGAGGCCCTGGAGGGCGCGGCGCGGAACGATGCCAAGAAGGTGCTGGCCACCGAGACCACGCGCATCCTCCACGGCGATGATGCGGCCGAGGCGGCCGAGGAAACGGCGCGCCGGACGTTCGAAGAGGGTGACGCGGCGCTCGACCTGCCGACGATCGAGGTCGCGCGGGGCGACCTGGCCGCCGGCGTGGCGGCCTTCGAGCTCTTCCAGCGCGCCGGGTTGGTCGCCAGCGGCAGCGAGGGGCGCCGCTTGGTCGCCCAGGGCGGTGCACGCCTCAACGGCGCGGTCCTCTCCGACCCGCTCCGCCCCGTCACGCTGGACGACGTCGGCGAGGGCGGCGTCATCCGGCTCCAGGCCGGCCGCAAGCGCCACGCCCTGGTCCGCCCCGCGTAACGCGACCCGCCATCGAAGGGCGCGGCGCGGCAGGCGCCGCCCGCAACCCGAAGGAGGTCACCGTGTCCAACGACGCCGACGCCCCGCACATTCGCCTGTTCCTGCCCGGCCCCACCGAGGTCCGCCGCGAGGTGCTGGACGCCCAGGCGCGCTGGATGATCGGGCACCGCATGCCGGAAGCCGCCCTGCTCGTCGCGCGCATCCGCCCACGGCTGCAACAGGTCTTCCAGACCGAGGCGCGCGTGCTCATCAGCAGCTCGAGCGGCACTGGGCTCTGGGAGGCGGCCAGCCGCAACGGCGTGCGCCAGAGGGTCCTGCACTGCGTGAACGGCGCGTTTGCCGAGCGCTGGGCCGACGTCTCCGAGCGCAACGGCAAGGCCGTCCTGCGGGTGGAGAGCGCGTGGGGGCAGCCGGTGGACGCGGGCGCTGTTGCGCGCGCGCTCGAGGGTGGCGGCTTCGACGCCGTCGCGTTCGTCCACAACGAGTCGAGCACCGGCGTCCTCAGCCCGCTCGACGATGTGGCCGCGGCCGTCCGCGCCGCGCCGGGCGGCGACGACATCCTCATCATGGTCGACGCGGTCAGCAGCCTGGCCGGCGCCGACGTCCCGTGCGACGCGCTGGACCTGGACATCGTCCTCACGTCCAGCCAGAAGGCCTTTGCGCTCCCGCCCGGCCTCGCCTTTGCCATGGTCTCCGCGCGCGCCATGGCGCGCGCGGCCAGCGTGCCCGGCCGCGGCTACTACTTCGACTTTCTCGAGCTCGCGCGCTACCTGGACCAGGACCAAACGCCGGCCACGCCCGCCCTCTCACTGCTCGCTGCCCTCGACGTCCAGCTGGACGCCATGCTGACCGAGGGCATGGCCGCGCGCTTTGCGCGCCACGCGGCCATGCGCGACGTGGTGTTGGGCTGGGCGCGCGGGCACGGGTTCGCGCCGTTTGCCGCGTTCGGCGCGGAGTCGCCCACCGTGTCCTGCCTGGTCTCGGGCGACCGCCTGGACGTCGGCGCGCTCAACCGCTTCCTGCGCGCGCGGGGCATGATCCTATCCGGCGGCTACGGGCCGCTGAAGGGGACGACGTTCCGCATCGGCCACATGGGCGACTGGCAGGTGGCCGACATCCAGGAGCTGCTCGGGGCCGTCGACGCATACCTGGTAGAGGCGCGCGCGGGCGCCACGGCGACGGCTTAGGTCAGCGCGCAACGCCGAGCGGCGCAAGGAGGCTTTGGTGTTCGAGATCCTGATCAGCGACCCCTTGGGCCAGGAAGGGCTGGACCTCCTGGCCGCCGCAGGCGACGTCCGGTTCACGCTCCAGCCGGGCCTCGGCCGCCCGGATCTCCTGGCCGCCGTCGCCGGCGCCGACGCGCTCATCGTCCGGAGCGCCACGCGCGCCGACGCAGAGGTCATCGCGGCCGGCGCCAAGCTCAAGGTGATCGGCCGGGCGGGCATCGGCGTCGACAACATCGATCGCGTGGCGGCCGCGGCGCGCGGCATTGTGGTGGTCAACGCGCCGATGGCCAACGCCACGGCGACGGCCGAGCACACGCTGGCCATGATGCTGGCGGCCTGCCGCCAGATCCCGGCCGCCCACGCCTCGGTCGCGGCCGGCGAGTGGCGGCGCGCGGACTTCGTGGGCGTGGAGCTGTCCGGCCGGACGCTCGGGGTGGTGGGCTTTGGCCGCATCGGGCGGATGGTGGCCGAGCGCGCGCGCGCCTTCGGGATGCGCATCGTGGCCTACGACCCGTACGTTACGGCCGAGGCCGGCGCCGCGGCCGGCGCGACGATGCTCGCGCTGGACGCCCTGCTGTCCCAGGCGGACGTGATCACGCTGCATACGATCGCCTCGCCCGAGACGTACCACCTCATCGACGAGGCAGCCATCGCGCGGATGAAGCCGGGCGCGATCCTGGTCAACTGCGCGCGCGGCACGCTGGTCGACGCTGCGGCGCTCGCCCGCGGGCTCGCGCGCGGGGCGCTGCGGGCGGCGGCCGTCGACGTCTACGAGGCCGAGCCGCCGGTGGGCAACCCGCTGATCGGCCTCCCGGGCGTCGTCCACGTCCCGCACCTTGGGGCGAGCACCGAGGAGGCGCAGCGGGCGGTCTCGACGGACGTCGTGGCGAGCGTCCTGGCCGTTCTGCGCGGCCAGCCGGCCGAGGGCGTCGTCCCACCTCCGGGCTGAGCACATCGTCGTCCAAGGCGGTGGCCACCCGCGCGCGGAGGTTTGGCCGGTTAGCCTGCGCCCGACGATTCGGCCTGCTCGCCAGCACAAACCGTGGTATGCTCGCCGTCGTGCCCGGTCGACCGGCAGGTATGAGGCCTGCCGGCCTGGGGCGCGTTTAAGGGAGGAACGTGATGCGCCATCTCAAACTCGTGCTCGCCCTGTCCATCGGCGGCGCCCTCGCCGCCATCATCGCCGCGTCGCCGGCGCTGCTCGTCGCGGCGGCGCCGCCCGCCAGCCCGCCATCGGCGGGGCTCGCCCAGGTGCCGCGCGGCCGCCAGAGCGGCTGCGGCAGTTATGTCACGTCCACGCTCTCGACGAGCGCCATCGACATGTGCGAGGGCGCCGAGGTGACGGTCAGCGTCGAGCCCAGCTGCCCGGTGTGTACGCGGATCGACGCCATCATCGTCATCGAGGACACCCCGCACCACCAATGGGAGATCGACGTCGCCAGCGCCGCGCTCGACACGCTCTGGCGCGAGGCGCGCAAGCGCGACCAAACGCTGCGCGTCGGGGTCATCCAGTACAACGGCGGCATGGTGCGCACGGTCGTCCAACCGCGCGACAACAACGTGTCGGCCGCCCGCGGCGCGATCCGCGGCGTGGGCACGGGCCACGACCCGCGGGGCCTGTTCGAGCAGGCGGCGGCAGAGGGCACCAAGATGCTCAACAAGATGCGCCACGACCGCGAGGACGGCGAGATCGTCGACGGCTGCGAGATCGTCATGTACTTTGCCTACACCAAGGAGTATATGGCCGACAAGGGCCAGGAGATGATCCGCGCGGGCCAGATGTTCCACCGCCAGCGCGTCAAGTTCCTCTTCGGCTGCCCGCACCGGCACCCCGAGGAGTGCCACGTGTGGGAGCCTAAGGTCCCGCGGAGCCAGCGCTACTTCACCCGGCCCGAGGAAGTGGCCAAGATGGCCGGCATGGTGTCGGACCACTTCCGCGAGATCGATCGCGACAACGAAGCCGAGCTGCGGCGGCTGGAGCTGGAGCAGGCGCTGCCGGAGGGGCTGGCCTTCATCGGCGGGTCGGGCAGCATGACGCCGACGATCGAGGCGGCCGCCGACGCGCCGACGACGCTCCGCTGGACGTGGGAGCGCGTGCGGGACTTCTCGCCGCTCACCGTCACGTACCGGGTGTCGCCGACGCTGGCCGGCGCGTGGCCGATCGCTGGCCTGGTGCGGCTGACCGACATGGACAACAAGCAGGACGAGTCCCTGATCACGACGGGACCCATCACGGTCACCGACGCGATCTGCTTCCCGACGCCGACGCCAACGGTCACGGACGTGCCGACGCCGACCGAGACGGACGTCCCGACGGCCACGGCGGTGCCGCCCACCGAGACCCCGACCGCCATCCCGACGGAAACGCAGAGCGTCTGGACGATCTACCTGCCCATCGCCACGCACGAGCTGGAGCCCTGCCGGCCCGAGCTGGTCTACGCCGACATCGCGCTGGTCATCGACCTTTCGACCTCGATGGACCGCGCCACGAGCGGCGAGCGCACCAAGCTCGAGGCGGCGCTGGCCGCTGCGCGCGCGTTCGTGGGCAACCTGGACCTCGCGCCGGACAACCAGAACCGGCGGGACCGCGTGGGCATCGCCGGCTTCAACGCCGAGGCGTGGACGGCCGCGGGCCTGTCCAGCGACGCGGACGCCATCGCGGCGGCCATCGACGGCCTGCCGGCGCGGATGGCCCAGGGCACGCGCATCGACCTGGCGTTCACCGAGGGCCAGCGCATCCTGGACGCCGGCGCGGCCGACCGGCCGATGGGCTCCCGCCCGACGGTGATCATGCTCACCGACGGCCTGCCCAACCAGGTGCCCTTCCCCGAGGGCGGTCGTCAAGAGGACACGGTGCTGGCGGCGGCCCAAGCGTCTAAGGACGCGGGCTCGCGCGTGTTCACGATCGGGCTAGGCGAGCCGGCCGACGTGCTGCACGACCTCCTGCGCCAGAGCGCGACGACGCCGGGCGACTTCTTCTTCGCCCCGGACAGCGACGACCTGGAGGCGATCTACCGCCAGATTGCGGGCCGGATCGACGAGTGCCCGGAGTAGGAGCGAGACGGGGCATGTGCGGGGAATGCGGCTTCGGCCGAGCGCTGACGGCCGTTGAGCGGTAGGTACGTCGAGGCGGGCGCTCTCTCGGGGAGAGGGCGCCCGCCTTGGGGCGAGCTAGAGGGGCAAACGATGACCCGCCCTGCTCGATTTGGCGATGTCCAGTACGATTTGGGTTACCGGTCACGCATACGCTGCCTGGTCCCGCTTCGCAGTGAGCAGCGGGCCGCGGTGCGCTGCTGCGACGGGGAAACGCGTTCGATGTGGCCCGCTCGACTGCGGAGCGTCGCGGCCCTCAGCCGCGACAGGACGGCATTGCGGCGGCGGTCCGGAGATCCAGAGAGGGGATCGCAGCGGGCACGCCCAGGAGGCGTGATGGCGTCCGATAACCCAAAGCCGTACACGGCAGTCACCCAAGTTTGGCCACACGCGCGTGCCATCGCTCGCGGCGTGAAGCACGTAGGACCCACGCGCTTCAACGGAGTACGAGCCCGCATCGCTTGACGCGCTCGCGCCTCACGACGATCCGCCCACCACCACCCGCACCACCCGCACGCCGGGCTCCTCGAACGCCAACTCGATCCGCGTCGCGCCCGCGGCCGGGAGCTCGAGCTCGAACGACCCGTCCGCGCGCGTGACGATCGCGCTTCGCTCGGCCCCGGTCGCCTCGCCGTACCACACCGACGCGTCCAGGACGACGTCGGGCGGGGCCGTGCCGGTGATGCGCCGGCCCCCCACGTCCCTCGCCGCATCGAGGCTCGGCAACGTGGCCGCGATGGCCTCCTGGCCACCGATCGCGACGACCAAGCGGTCTCCCGCCCGCGCCGCCGCGGCAAGCGTGGCCGTGAACGCGCCGAGCGCGTCGGCCGTCGCACGCACCGGCTTGGAGCGCGCGCCCGTCCCGTTCGCGCGGGTGTGCTCGACCTCCACCTCTGCACCGGGCTCTGCGATACCGGACACGCGCGCTTCGCCCAGCACCGCCTCGAGCCGCGGCCCGACAAACCGTATTCTGGCCGCATGCCCGTCGGCAAGCGACGTGGTCACCTGCCGCAGCGCGCCCGGCGCCACGCCGCCGCGGTCCTCGGTCTCAAATTGCCAGCCCCGATCGGAGGCGCTGACGGCCAGCCGGTACGTGCCGTCCGCGCTGATCGTCGTGGTGATGCCAAAGGGCGACTCAGCGGCGAAGCCGACGACGGCGCCCGGGGGGCCCTCGCCCGCGATCCCCCCGTCCGGCTGGTACGCGGCGGTCAGGTGCGGCACCTCCAGCGCCACGGTTGTCTCGTCGACGGTGCCGGTGAGGCGATCGCCCGGCGCCAGCGCCACGGGCTGTCCCGCGTCATCCCGCACCACGAGCTCGACGTCGGTCGCCCACATCCCGCCGCCCGCGGCGCGCCCGACGACCGCCCCGCCGCGCGTGAGGGCCAGGTCGGCGGTGACGTCCCACAGCGCCTCGATGCCCACGATCGGGCTGCCGGGCTGGACGTGGAGGCGCGGGATCTGGTAGCAGTGGAACGTCTCGTCGCCGCGCGCGTCGCGCTCGGTGACGTAGAAGTGCGTGGCCGGCGGGAGGCCGTGTTCGGTGGTCACCGACCAGCGGCCGCCGGCCGCCACCGTGGTGGTGGGGCTCTCGGTGGCGCCCGGCCGCCACGGGTTCCAGATCGTCAGCTGAATGGCGTCCTCGGCCGTCCCGCTGCCGTCCAACGTGCCCGCGGCCGGATCCGCTGTCACGGCCAGCGGCGCCACAGCCACCGTCCGGACCCCGTCGGCGTCGTCAACCTGGACCGCGTCGCCGGGCTGCGGGCGCACGCGGGCGCCCGCCGCATCGCGTACCCAGCCGTCGAAGCGGCCGGCGGCGTCGGTCGTGAGGGCGGCGGACCCGGTGGCTTCGCCTTCGGGTCCACCGGCGAGGAGCGTCAGGGTTACGGCGCCGAGCGGCGCGGCGTAGCCGGACACGTCGCCGGGGTGGGTCGAGATCCGCACGTAGGGGACGCGGCGGGGGGCGACCAGCACCACCGGCCCGGCGCTCACGGTCGTCGTCACGGTCGCGCTGGCGGTGAGCGGCAGCGGTGGGTCGAGGACCAGGTCGAACGAGCCGTCCGCGCCGGCCGCTCCCGTGGCGGCGGCGCGCGCCTCGCCCTCGGAGGCGTCGAGCACGACGCGCGCGCCGGGCGCCGTTTGGCCCGCCACGCGCCCGCCCGAGCCGAACGTCACGGCCAGCGGCGGGACGGCCAGCGTCTCGGTGACGCCCGCGACCGCGAGGGCGAGCGCGTCGCCGGGCCGCGCGTAGGCGTCCAGGCCGTGGGCGTCCACGATGTCGGCCGTCCAGCCGCCCGCGGCCACCCGTGCGGCTGCCGTGCCTCGTAGAACGCCGTCGGCGGCGCGCAGCTCGACGGCGTCCGGCGGCGAGCCGCCGCCGGCCAGCCGGGCATCGCCGAGGGTCACGACGAGGCGCGGTGCCGGCGCGCCGAGCGGACCGGCCGAGCCGTCCGCGACGGGGGCAGGATCGGCAGGGCGCGTCGCCTCCGGGGGGCGCGAGCACGCGGTAAAGGGGGCCGCGCAAGCGATGGCAAGCACGGTGAGGGCGCGCACGCGCACGCTCCCGCGCCGGTTCTCGCTCTGGCACGCCCGGATCACGGCCGTACGCTCACAGCTCAAGGTCGTACACGTCGCTGAACTTGGCCCGCGCGTAGCGCACGAACGCGTCCACCGAGAGCGGGCTGCCCGTGGCGCGCTCGACCAGCTCAGCCGGCTTGAAGCGCTTGCCGTGCTGGTGGACGTGCTCGCCCAGCCACGACCAGAGGGCGGCGGGCGAGCCGGCCTGGAGGTCGGTCGCGACCGTGGGGTCCGCGGCGACCGCCGCCTCGTAGAGCTGGGCGGCGATGAGGTTGCCCAGCGCGTACGTCGGGAAGTAGCCAAAGCTCGGGCGCGTCCAGTGGACGTCCTGGAGCACACCCTCGCGGTTGGACGGCGGGACGATGCCCAGCAGTGCGGCCATGCGGTCGTTCCAGGCGCCGGCCAGATCGCGCACGGCCAGGTCGCCCGCCAGCAGCGCCTGCTCCAACTCGAAGCGCAGCACGATGTGCAGGTTATAGGTCAGCTCGTCGGACTCGACGCGGATGGGCGTTCCGGACACCTTGTTGACCGCCCGGTAGAACCCGTCGGCGTCGGTGTCGCCGAGGGCGGCGGGGAAGGCCGCCTGTAGGCCGCCAAAGCGCGCCTCCCAGAAGCCGCGGCTGCGGCCGACGATGTTCTCCATCAGGCGCGACTGCGACTCGTGCACGCCCGAGGAGGCGCCGCGGCCGAGCGGGCCGCGCGCGTAGGCGGGGTCGGTGCCCTGCTCGTACATCGCGTGCCCGCACTCGTGGAGCGTCCCGAACAGCGACGCGCCGACGAAGTCCGGGTACCAGCGCGTGGTGATCCGGCAGTCGCCGCGCCCGAAGCTGGCGGCAAACGGGTGGACGGCGGTGCCGATGTGGCCGCGCTCGAGGTCGTAGCCGACGCTCTGGGCCAGCTCGCGCGCATACGCTTGCTGGTCGGGCACGGGGTAGTGCCGATGCAGCATCCTATCGTCGATGGCGCGGCCCGACTCGCGGATGGCCGCCGCGATCGGGACCAGGGTCGCCTGGAGGGCGTCGAACAGCCCCCTGACCTCTGCCGTCGTCGCGCCCTCCTCGAAGCGGTCGAGCACGGCGTCGTACGGGTCGTCCGCGTAGCCGTACAGCTCGGCCAGCTCGCGGTTGAGGTCCACGACGGCCTCGAGGTGTGGCGCAAACGCGCCGAAGTCGTCCTCCGCGCGCGCCTTCACCCACGCAGGGTGGGCGCGGCCGCTCACGTCGGCGCGTCGCCGGACGAAGTCGTCGGGCAGGCAGCGCGCGTCGTCGTAGTGGCGGCGCGTGACGCGCACCAGCGCGACCGCGGGGTCGTCGGCCGGGCGGCCGGCCAGCTCGGTCGCCGCGTCCTCGATGAGGGCGCCCACGGCGTCGTCGGTGGTCATGCGATGCAGCAAGCGGCTCATCGTGCCCATCTGGGCGATGCGGCCCTCCTGGCCGCCGGGCGGCATGTTGGCCTCGCGGTCCCAGCCCAGGAGGCCGGCGGCGCACGCGATGTCGTGAAGCTCCGCCAGGCGCTCGGCCAGCGCGGCGGTGCGCGGCAGGGCCGCGGCATCGATCTTCATGGGCAGTGGGTCTCCTGGGCACGCGAGGGGGGAGGATGGCAGGGTTGCTGGGCGGTGGCGGCGCGGACTCGAAGGCGAACATGCTAGGCGGAGCGGGTGCCGGCGTCAACGAAGGGGGTGCCCAGTTGATCGCATGTCGCGCCGTCCGTTAGCGCGACCCCCGCACCAACCACGCCCCGACCACCCGTTCGGCCACGCGCCGCAGCGGGCGCGGGGCCAGCTCGTAGAGCGCGATGGCCGTTGCCACCCGCGCGCCCGGGACGATCATGGGCCGCCCGCGCGCAAACCCGGCCACGGCGATGGCGGCGCAGCGCTCGGCGCTCATGGCCAGGAAGCGCGGCGGCGCGACGCCCCCCCGCATCCGCGCCACGCTGCCGAACTCCGTGGCCACGGGTCCTGGGCACAGCTGGCTGACCACGACGCCGCTGCCCGCCAGCTCCGAGCCCAGCGCCTCTGTGAACGCCGTGACGAAGTGCTTGGTGGCGCCATACGTTGCCAGCTCGGGGATGACCACGCGCCCGACCGCGCTGCTCACGTTGAGGATCCCGCCTCGGCCGCGCGCCACCATGTCGGGCACAAGCGCGTGCGCGAGGTGCATGGCGGCCACGGCGTTGACCTCGATCATCCGGCGATAGCGCTCCCAATCGCCGCCCACGAACGGCCCCTGGTCGCCAAATCCCGCGTCGTTGACCAGCACGTCGATGGCCCCGACCTCTCGCGCGACGGCGGCCAGGAGCGCCTCGCGCGCCGCCGGATCGGCGAGGTCGCAGGGCAGCACGCGAACCGTGGCACGGGCGCCCGAAGCCGTGATCTCGGCGGCAAGATCGCGCAGGCGCTTGGTCCGGCGGGCAGTGATGACGAGCGCCTTGGCGCGCGGGGCCAGCGCGCGAGCCAGCGCGGCGCCGATGCCCGACGAGGCGCCCGTGACCAGGATCGTCCCGTCCAGCGGCGGGCGCGTCATTCGGGCGCCGAGCGCGCGCGATCGGCCTCGGCCTCGACGTGGGCCTGGACCTCGACCTGGCGCACGAACGCGATCAGCGCGGCGTTCAGCAGGGTGGCCCCCGCGTACGGCGCCCCGTGCCCGACGCCGGGCAGCACGCAGAGCCGCGCGTCCGGGAGCGCCCGGTACAGGCGGATGGACTCGTCCAGGGGCACCACCGCGTCGCGGTCGCCGGCGACGACCAGGGTGGGGGTCCGGATGGCGGCCAGGTCTGAAGGCTCGAAGGCCGGCCGGAGCGCGTCCTCGGCGGCCCACCAACCCAGGAGCGTGGCCGGCGGCACGGCGTGCCAGCGCGCCATGGCACCCAGCCAATGCGGATCGCGCGCGGCAATGTGCTCGGGATCCCAGAAGCCCGCAGCCGCGCGGGCGCGGTCGCGGCGGAAGTTGTTGCTGATCAGCGTCAGCGAGCGCAGCCGGTCGGGCGCGCGCAGCGCCATGAACAGCGCGACCGACGCGCCGCCCGAGAAGCCGACGACGTGGGCGGACGGATGATCGAGGTGGTCGAGCAGGGCGACGATATCGTCGGCCATCTCGCGGAGGTCCAGCCGATCAGCCGGGTTGGTGCTCGCCCCGTGCCCGCGCAGGTCCGGGCCGATGACGCGGTGGTGGCGGGCCAGGGCCGGCACCTGGCGCCGCCAGCTGACGTCAAACGTCTCGGTCGCGCCGTGGAGCAGCACGACTGGGGGGCCATCCTCCGGGCCGAGGAGCGCCACGTTGAGCGCGACGCCGGGCAGCGCGGCCATGGGCATGGGCAGGCACCTTCCGTGCAACCGCGGCCCAACGCCGCGCGTAGGCGCACCGGACCGCTCCAGGCGGTCGTCATTACTACCGGACGAGGAGGACCGAATGCAGGCAGTCGAACAAAAGGACCCGTCGCCGGGCCTTGCGGCCGTGCTCTCGCTGGTGGCGCCGGGCATTGGGCAAGTCTATACCGGGCACTTTGTGTGGGCGATCTTCAGGCTGATCATCACGCCCGGCTTCTGGATCACCACGGCCGGCCTGTTCGGCTGGCCGTTCCACCTGTTCGCAGCGTACCAGGCGTATCGCCAGGCGCAGCGCCGGGCGCGCCGCTAGCCGCCGCGCGCGCCATGGGCTCCGGTTACCCAATACCCGCCGGCGAGGCGCGCGCCGAGATCTTTGTTCGCGGCTCGCGCTTTGTCGCCGTCGCCGAGCGCGCGGACTCCGCGGACGCGGCAAGGGCCGTCATCGCCGCGGTGCGCGCCGAGATGCCGGACGCCACGCACCACTGCTACGGCTTCGTCGCGGGCTTCGGGCCGAGCGTCATCGAGGGGCAGGGCGACGACGGCGAGCCGTCCGGCACGGCCGGGCACCCCATCCTCGCCGTCCTGCGCGGCAGCGGCCTCGGCGACGTCGTGGTGGTCGTCGCGCGCACGTTTGGCGGGACCAAGCTGGGCACCGGGGGCCTCGTGCGCGCCTACACGGCCGCGGCGCAAGCAGTGCTGGCCGCGCTGCCGCGCGAGCTCAAGGTGGCCCGCAGTCGGCTGGTCGCCCGCCTGCCCTTGGGCGCCTACGAGCGCGCGCGCCGCGCCATCGCCGAAGCCGGGGGCGAGATCCTCAGCCGCACGTTCGAGGCCAGCGTGGTCGTCGTCGTGGCCATCGCCTCGGACGACGCCGACGGCCTCGCCGCGGTGCTCGGCGAGCTAACGCGCGGCCAGGCGGAGATCGCCATCGCGCCGCTGGCGGGGTGACGAACGGCCAAGCCCACATTGTCGTCGCGCCGCCGGCGGGGTGACGCGCCGCGATCTGCTTACAGCGGCCCCGCCGCGTCCAGCGCGGGCAGCACGAGCCCGCGCGCCTCGCCAAAGCCGATCCGGTAGCCATCGCCGACGCATTGGCCCGTGAGGACCAGCTCGTCGCCGTCCTCCAGAAACCGGCGCGTCTCGCCGTTTGGCAGCTCCAGCGGCTCCGCACCGCGCCATGCGAGCTCCAAGAGGCTGCCGCGCGCTGTGCGCTCCTGGCCGCTGATGGTGCCCGAGGCCAGGAGGTCGCCGGGTTGGAGCGGGCAGCCGGTGATTGTGTGGTGGGCCACCTGCTGGCGGATGTCCCAGTACAGGTTGCGCGCGTTGGTGCGCGTGATGGCCATCGGCGGGAGCCCGCCCGCCCGCATCTGCGCCGTCTGAAGGCGGGCCTCCAGCGCGATGTCGTAGGCCCCGTCGCCCGGCGCGCGCAGGTACGGCAGCGGCACAGGCTCCTGCACGGGTCCCGCGACGCGGAACGGCTCGAGCGCGGCCATGGGCACGACCCAGGGCGAGATGGTCGTGGCGAAGTTCTTGGCCAGGAACGGGCCCAACGGGACGTACTCCCAGGCCTGGATGTCGCGCGCGCTCCAGTCGTTGACCAGCACCATCCCGAAGACGTGCTCGAGCGCGCGGCTGGCGGGGATCGGCTGGCCGAGCGGGTTGCCGGGACCGATGACGAAGCCCACCTCGAGCTCGAAGTCCAGTTGGCTGCTGGGCCCGAAGACGGGCGTCGGCGCGTCGGGCGGCTTGGACTGGCCGAGCGGCCGGCGCACCGGCGTTCCCGAGACCACGACCGAGCTGGCGCGCCCGTGGTAGCCCACCGGGAGGTGGAGCCAGTTGGGCATGAGGGCGTTCTCGGCGCCGCGGAACATCGTGCCCACGTTGGTCGCGTGCTCGCGCGACGCGTAGAAGTCCGTGTAGTCGCCAATGGCCATCGGCAGCATCAGCTCGGCGCCGGACATCGGCACGAGCGCGCGCGCGCGCAAGGGCGCATCGTCGCGCAGCTCGGCGCGGTCCGCCGCGAGCAGCAGCGCGAGGCGGCGCCGGACGGCCGCCCAGGCCGCCGGGCCGAGCGCCAGGAAGGGGTTCAGCGTGGGGCCGCCGAACGGGCGCGCGCCGCCGAGCTCCGGAAGGTCCAGGAGGCCGGCCGCTTCGAGCGCCGCCAGGTCCAGGATCGCGTCGCCGATGGCCACGCCGAGCCGCACGGCGCCGCCGTCCTTGCGGAACGCGCCGTAGGGCAGGTTCTGGATCGGGAACGCCGAGCCTTCGGCCGACGCGACGAAGCTCTTGGCGGGCCAGGCGGTGGTCGGGTCGTCGGGCATGGGGTCACCTCGGCGCATGGGCGTGGCCGGTCGTGTCGTGGGCGCGGCGTATCCTAGCCGGCGGACGTTGGGCCGGCAATTGGGGTGATGCGACGTGACCGAGGCACCGGGCGTGGCCGATCGTGCTACCCAGAGGGGCATCCGTTCGTGCGCACTTCGTGCGGGTACCAGGGCGCCCGACGGTTCGAGGTGGATCGTGGTGTAGGACGCGCCCAAGGGGCCGGGGGCGTCTCGACGCCGCCCGAACGAAACGGTTGACGCGATCGGTCTCGCGTTAGTCTTGCGCTGGTCAAGCTCGACGCGGGGGTTGTTCCGGCATGTTTGGCCTTCTGCCGCCTACCGTCCTCCCCACCACGCCGACGCCGGACACGGAATGCTCCGTGCCACCTGTGCGTACACCGCTGCCAGATCCTCAGCATCCGGCGCTCGCAGGAAGCCGCTTGCCATGCTTGCCATCGCGGCAAGGCCTTCTGCGTCAATATCCTCTCCCAAGCCGATCGTAAACACCGTCACCCCCCCCGCCTTGGTCATTTCGGCCTCAGCGACGGCTGCCTCAATGGGCACCGGGTTAGCCCGACCATCGGTCAGCAGCACCAGCACGGGCTCATTCCCCGGCCGACGCCGCGTGCTATCTGCCAGTGCTTGA
>Ga0326597_10003895_pt1 | contig 21195 bp, 17 predicted proteins | sample RVTome_12_FD_203789 | JGI IMG/M metagenome (GOLD analysis project Ga0326597, IMG submission 203789) | Soil microbial communities from uranium-contaminated site in the Upper Colorado River Basin, Wyoming, United States - RVT100D185 | ecosystem: Environmental > Terrestrial > Soil > Contaminated >...
GGATTTCGTAGCCCTCGATTCTCGGGACCACGTTGGAAGGCAGATCGTCCAGGATCGAGCCGGTCCCCGAATACGGTCGAGTCTCCGTGTCCGTACGCCGGGCGCGGTTTCGTGTCAAACTCACCGGGTTCTCCCTACACGAGTTGCGAGTTTCAGAGGTGCACGGGGCTTCTTCGGGTGTTCACTGGAAAATCCTGAATATGGATTTTCGGGAGGGGGACGATTCGCCTCAGGCGATCCTGCCCGCGGCCTCTTCCGCCGCATCCAGGAGGACATCCCCTTCGATCAGTTCCCTTGAACGGGCGATGTCCGTGGCCAGCACGCGGTCCTTTGCCAATCGGCGGATTCGCGACCGGATCGCGCGGTAGGCGGCCGCCACGCCCCGCCCCGGTTCGATCCAAGGCCGCTGCAGGTCCAGGCCCTGGGCCGCCGCCAGCAGTTCGATCGCCAGCACGACCTTGGTGTTTTCCGCCACGCACCCGAGCTTGCGGGCCGCCCAGGTGGCCATGGAGACGTGATCCTCCTTGCCGCCCGAGGTCGGAATCGAATCGACCGAGGCCGGGTGGCAAAGCGTCTTGTTCTCCGAGACCAGCGCCGCGGCCGTGACCTGCGCGACCATGAATCCGGAATGGAGTCCGGGAGTCGGGGACAGGAACGCGGGCAATCCCGAAAGATCCGGATTGACCAAATTCTCGATCCGGCGTTCCGAGATGTTGCCGAGTTCGGCCAGGGCGATGGCCAGGAAGTCAGCCGCCATGGCGATCGGTTCGGCGTGGAAGTTGCCGCCGTTCAAGATCTCCCCGCCGGCCGGGAACAACAGCGGATTGTCGGTCACGGAGTTCATCTCCCGCACCAGGATCTGCTCCACATGGGTCGCCGTGTCGCGCGCCGCGCCATGGACCTGGGGCGCGCAACGGAGCGAATACGGATCCTGCACCTTGTCGCAGTTGCGGTGAGATTTGAGTACCTGGCTGCCCTTCAGCAGGCGGCGCACGTTGTTGGCGACGGTCTGCTGTCCCGGGTGGGGGCGCAACGCGTGGATCCGCGGATCGAACGCGCGCACCGTGCCGCGCAGCGCCTCGATCGTCGTCGCCACCGCCAGGTCGGCGACGCGCAGCAGGCGCCTTGCGGCGATCAGTCCCTCCACCGCCAGGGCGGTCGACACCTGTGTGCCGTTGATCAGCGCCAGGCCTTCCTTGGGGGCGAGTGTCAGAGGCTCCAGTCCGAGCGTGCGGAGAATCCGGGCGCCCTTCATCGAGCGCCCGTTCAGCCGGCCCTCGCCTCGACCGATCAGCAGCAAGCCCAGGTGCGCCAGCGGCGCCAGATCACCGGACGCGCCCACCGAACCCTGGCTGGGCAACAGCGGGACGACTCCCGCCTCGAACAGGCGCAGGAGGAGTTCGATCAGCTCCGGGCGCACCCCCGAGTGCCCCCGTGCCAGCGAGTTGGCGCGCAGAAGAAGGGCCAGCCGCGCCACTCCGGGTGCCAGCATCGGCCCCACTCCGCAGGCGTGCGAGAGCAGCAGGTTGACCTGCAGCCCGGCCAGATCGTGGTCGTCGATGCGGACTCGGGAGAGTTTGCCGAAGCCGGTGTTGATGCCGTACAGGGCGGACTGGGAACGGACCTTCCGTTCGACCAGCTGCTTCGATCCGCGGACAGCTCGTTCGGCGTCCCGGGTCAGCCGCACCGGGAAGCTCTCGCCGGCGAGAACGCGTTCCGCGATCTCGAGAGTGATCGATGTGCCGTCGAGTTTGAGCGGTTGGGTAGGCACTCGCGACTCCGATGGTAGCAAGGGGTGGCAAGGGGTCGGCCGGAAGGACGGGCGACGGACGAAACTGGCGCGGAGCCAAAATTGGGCAGCCGCTCCTAGCGGCCAGGATCTTAGAGTGTCCGGCGGGCGCCGGAAGGCGTAGGCCGAGGAAACGACGCAGATGGACGCGGATCATGGGTGCGGTCCGATGAAGCAGGGCAGTTCGAAACGGGGCGGCCGGGGCCGCCCCGATCGCTGGGCTTTTTGCCTGGCTCTGCTGCTTGGCCTGCCGTTCTCCGGCTGCGCCGTGTCGTCCGTCGAGGAAGGCTCCAAGCTCGAACGCGCCACGGTCGACCTGATCAAGGTCGGGATGGACAAGAAGGAGGTCTTGCGCCTGCTCGGGCCGCCCGAGGAGTTCCGACGGCCGGAGTTGCTGGATGTCGTCTTCAGCAATTCGGTTGCGCCCGAGATGCTCGACCCATCGGCGGCGATCTTCAACGACGTGTTCTCGTATCGCTACACGCACGGCAAGGTGAAGATCTTCACGGTGATCCTGTTTACCTGGATGGGGGTCGACATCAGGAGCGACGATTTGGTCGTCTTCTTCGACGAGGAGGATCGGGTAAAGTACTTCTCCTATCGTGAGGACACCTCAGATTGAAGACGGGAACGAAAGCGGGAATAACGATGCTCCGAGTCTCCTTTGCTGCGCTGCTCGTCATCGGCCTGACCGGTTGTTTCAGCTCCTACAAAACCACCGGTGCTCCGGTTCGTTTCAGCGAGATGAGCGAGGTCCTGCTCCAGGTCGGTCGCACCTCGAGGGTGCAGGTCTTGAGTCTGTTCGGCGCGCCCACGAACATCCACACCACCCAGGACGGCGAGACGTTCCGCTACCTCTACGTGCGCCAGATGGCCGACGGGGTCGACGTCGGGCTGTCGATGCTCTGGGGTCTGATCTCGCTGTCCTTGTTCCGGACCGAGGCGGAGCGGCGCGACACCGACAACCTGACGATCTTCTTCGACCGTGAAGGGCTGCTCCAGGCGTTCTCGTTTTCCCCCGCGTTCGCGGACGACCAGTGAACCGCGGGCCCGGCCTGCTGTTGCTTCTGATGCTCCCGCTCGCGGGCTGTCATCTGGGTCCATTCTACGACATCTATCAGACCCGGATCGGTCCCGACCTGCATCGGCTCTCCCGGCTCGCCGAAAGCCAGGTCAAGGCCGGCGAAACCGGCGTGGCCGAGCTGGTCGCGCTGCTCGGGCCGCCCACGCGCATCGAGCGCAAGAGGGACGATCTGGCGTTGATCTACAGCAGCGAGATCCAGGACCGGCACTGGTACGGCATCGGCATCGGAATGCTCGGCTTCAACCTGCACCTCTTCGACCATGACACGATCGTCGAGCCGCAGCAGAGACTGCTGTTTCTGGTCGAGGATGACGTGGTGATTGGGGTCGGAAACACGGTCAGCGGCCTCGAAGAGTGAAGCGGCGGAGGCCCCGGCCGGAGCCTCTGGACATGGACAGTCGCCGCCCGATCAGTCCTTGTGCTTCTTCCCCATGGCCCGCAGATCTCCGAAGACGTACTCGCGGTACTCCGCCTCGAGATCCGCCCAGTCGGCGTCCTCCTCGAGCATGAAGATGTCCGCGAACTTCTGGCACCCGCCTTCGCCGTGCACCTCGGCGACCAGATACTCGTTGAACAGCGACTTGTACTTGCCGTCCTGGTAGTAGTTCAGGAACATCACCAGCGCCCAGCCCTGCGCGTACACGTAACTGGTCTTGCGCTGGTTCTCGCCCTCCCCCTCCTGTGAATTCTGGGCGATCTTGAAGCTGACGAAGTCGAGGCAGACCAGATCCTTCAGGCTGTATCCATCGCCCGAGAGCAGCGCCGTCTGGACCGTGGAGTAACGATGCGAGATGAACTGGCCCAGGGTGAACTCCTTGACGAACCCCTGTTTCTCCTCCGAGTACTTCAGCTTGCGTTCGTGACCTCCCATGAAGTCGGCGAAACCCTCCTGGATCCAGGGTGATTCGCTGATCTGAGGCACGTTCCATTGTCTTGTGGCGTAATCGACGAGCTGGTGCGTGCCCTCGTGGAACATGGTCTCCCACAGGTTGGGCTGGCGCCACTGGGTCAGGATGCCGCTGTTCGGCTGGTAGTAACCGCCCATGAACTCCTCGTTGGGCAGATGCAGCTCCGGCTTGGACTCGCGCATCTCCTTGTAGGAGTCCTTGCTGTCGTAGATCAGGACCACGATCGGCTCCTCGACCGGCTCGAGCTCGAGCAGTTCGCCGAACTCCCGGTAGAACACCTCGTAGAGATTCCCGAAGATGTCGGCGTATTCCTGGGCGATCGTCTCCCGATCGATGTTCGGCTTGAGTTCGCTGGCGATCAGATAGGGGTAGGGGATGACGCCGTCGTCGAACAGGTAGGTGAAGAAGCCCTCCCCGTAGCGCCGGTCGAGCTCGGCGATCCGGGCTTGCGCCTCCGCGCGGAAGACGTCCATCCGCGAGTCGACTGGATCCCCGGCTTCCGTGTCCTGTTCCTGCGCCGCGAGCGGGCTGGTGGTCGCGATCAGGACGGCAAGGAGATAGACACGAAGGAAGCAGGTCGACATGAAAGGGGCCTCTTGCTCGGGGTCTCGAGCACGGCAGTATACAGCTTCAGGACGAGGGGTCGACCCGGTAGACGTTTACCGGGCCGGGCAGCGCCTGATCCAGGATTCTCGCCACGCTCTGGATCGCCCGCGGGCTGTCAGCCGAGGTGAGCACGTAGAACTTCCACAAATTGCTGTAGGAGTCCTCGATGTCTTTCAGGCGCGCGATCCGGTCCCGGAAGCGGGAGAGCGGCAGGACGGCCGGTTCACCGGGAAACCGCACGTGGATCCGGGCTTCCTTCAACTGCATCGACCGCGCCGGGCAGTAGACCATCACGTCCACTGGACTCCCCAGCATGCGTTCGGCCTCCTCCTCGATGAACCGCTCCAGCTCGTGTCGCTCACGGTGCCGTCCCGGAGCGAAGAACCGCTCGATCAGTTCGGCCTGGCAATCGCGGTTGGCATAGAGCGGATAGACCCCGCAACGCTTCAGGAGCTTTCGTGACCGGAAACGGCGCATCAGCTTGCGCGCCCGCTCGCCGGCCTGGCGATCGGCGTAGTCCAGGTTTTCGAGATAGGTGATCAGCTGATCGTCGGTTCGCTCATAGCAGTCCGATTCGCTCGCTCCGCCGTGGAGCAGCGCCAGCTCCACCGCCTTGGCGATCAATGCACCGGCGGCGATCTTGGCGTGGTGATAGTAGACGCGTTCCGAGAAGTAGTAGCGGGCCTCCAGCATACGCACGACTTCCGAAAGCACGTCCTCCCGGACCATTCCGCGCTTTGAAACATCGATGAACAGGTTGCCGCTCTCCCGATCGATCTTGAAGGAGTGGATCAGTCGCGGGTCGTAACCGAGCTGCAGGCCGGTGAAGTAGGCGTCGCGCTTCAGGTAGTCGAAGATGTCGGCGCAGATCGTGTCGCTGATGATCTGCCTCCAGTAGTTCGGAACGCGTTCGCGGGCGGGTCCGGCGCCGAGGATGCCGAGCACCTCGTCCAGCACGCCGAGCGCGCTCAGCCGCTGGCCCAACTCACCGCGCCCGAGCGCCCGTTCGATCCGGGCCGGCGTGTCATGCCGCGCGAAAAGGCCGGTCTGATCCTCGATGTTGTGCCCGAACGGCATGTGCGTCACGTCATGAACGAGGGCCGCCAGGCGGATCAGGCGCTCTTCTTCCGGCGCGACTCCCAGACATTGCGAAGGATGGCGCGTCCGGTTGCGCTCGATCGCTTCGATCATCCGGCTGGCCATGTGGCAGGTGCCGATCATGTGCTCGAAGCGCGTGTGATTCGCCCCCGGGAAAACAAGGTACGCCGTCCCCAGTTGCCGCACGCCGCGCAGGCGCTGGAACTCGGGAGTGTCCAGGATGGAGAGTTCTTCCTTGGAGAGGTAGACGTCGCCGTGCACCGGGTCGCGGATGACGGTCTGTCGTTCGGTGGCGTTCATCTGACGGCCATCCTAAAGACAGCCGCGCCGGGGCCCCAAAGGGAACCCGACGCGCTTCTGTCGATCTCCTCGGTCTTTGTGCGGGGTGGGGCCGCTAGTGGATCTCCGACATCCGCTCTGTGATCCGGACCACCCGTCCGCTGGCGAAGGTCAACGCGGTGACGTAGAGCGTGGGCGCGCCCACCGCGTCCAATCCCCGTGCCCCGAACTGCCATTCCACGTGGTCGTCGGAACCGAACAGGATGCATTCGGGCTGGCCGGTGGTCGCGCGCACCTCGGGCGGGGTCATGCCCAGCCGGACAGCGGGCGCGGCCACCCGGCCACTGATGACAATGGGTCTCTTCTCCACGGCCGGCCGCCGGGCCGGCTGGCCGCGCCGGGCGGCGACCTTGCGCGGCTTTCCAGTGCCCGCCGGCTTCTTCCGGGTGGGTGCTTTCCGGGTCGTGCGTTTGGCCGTCCTCGCCACGGTGCGGTCCTCCGCTGATTGACTCTCTCGTCTCCGATGGGCTGTCGCCTTCGACGGGGTCGGGCCCGTCTCGGGATCCAGGCACTCATCGAACGCATCGGGCCTGGACCTTGAGGAGAATCCCGCGAACTCCAGAATCCCGCGAAACTCCAATCGGGCGCCGGTCTGGAGTCCCGACTTCAGGTCTGGTTGAATGGAGAGCCGTCCCTTCGTAAGGAGCAAGACAGCATGGCCGCGCTTCCGACCGCCCGAACCGTGAAGGCGCCGCGAGGAACCAGGATCACCTGCGCCAACTGGCAGATCGAGGCTCCCTACCGGATGTTGATGAACAACCTCGATCCCGAGGTCGCCGAGGACCCGGCCCGGCTCGTCGTCTATGGAGGGTCCGGCAAGGCGGCCCGGGACTGGCCCAGTTTCGAGGCGATCTGTACGGCCCTCGAAGGGCTGAAACCGGACGAGACCCTGCTGGTCCAGTCCGGCAAGCCGGTCGGAATCGCCCGGACCCACGAGGGCGCCCCGCGGGTGCTGATCGCCAACTCCTTGTTGGTTCCCCACTGGGCCAACTGGGAGCACTTTCGCGAGCTGGAACAAAAGGGCCTGATCATGTTCGGTCAGATGACCGCCGGGTCCTGGATCTACATCGGCAGCCAGGGAATCGTCCAGGGCACGTATGAGACCTTCTCCGAGGCGGCGAGGCAGCATTTTGGCGGTTCACTCGAGGGGCGGCTGGTGGTGTCCGGCGGGCTGGGCGGCATGGGCGGCGCGCAGCCCCTGGCCGCGACCATGGCCGGCGCGACGTTTCTCGCGGCCGAGGTCGATCCGCGCCGCAGCCGCAAGCGGCTCGAAACCCGGTATCTCGATCACCTGACCGGCGACCTCGACGAGGCCATTGGCATGGCTCTCGAGTTCCAGGCGAAGCGGCAAGCGGTGTCGGTCGGTTGGACCGGCAACGTGGTCGATCTGCTGGGCGCCTTGATCGAACGCAAGCTCACTCCCGATCTGTTGACCGATCAGACCAGCGCCCATGACGCGCTCGAGGGCTATCTGCCCACCGGCGTCACTGTCGAGGAAGGCGCGCGGCTGCGCAAAAGCGATCCGGACGAATACGTGAAGCGCTCGATGGCGACGATGGGTGTGCATGTCCAGCGCATGCTCGAATTGCAGCGGCGCGGCGCGGTGACTTTTGATTACGGCAACAACCTGCGCGGGCAGGCGCTTCAGGCAGGCGTCGAAAACGCCTTCGACATTCCAGGCTTCGTGCCCGAGTACATCCGGCCGCTGTTTTGCGACGGCAAGGGGCCGTTTCGCTGGGTAGCGCTGTCGGGCGATCCAGACGACATCTACGCCACGGACGAAGCGATCCTGGAGTTGTTCCCCGAGGACGAGGCGCTGGCCCGCTGGATCCGTCTGGCCCGCGAGCGGATCGCGTTTCAGGGGCTGCCGGCCCGGATCTGCTGGTTGGGGTATGGTGATCGCGCGAAGGCCGGCCTCCGTTTCAACGAGCTGGTGAAGAGCGGCCGCGTGCAGGCTCCGATCGTGATCGGCCGGGACCATCTCGATTGCGGGTCGGTGGCGTCGCCCAACCGCGAAACGGAAGGCCTGCTGGACGGGACCGACGCGGTGGCCGACTGGCCGATCCTGAACGCACTCTTGAACACCGCCTCGGGCGCGTCCTGGGTCTCGGTCCACCATGGCGGTGGAGTCGGCATCGGCTACTCGATCCACGCCGGCCAGGTCGTCTGCGTGGACGGCACCGACGCCGCGGCCCGGCGGGTCGAATGCGTGCTGACGAATGACCCGTTGATGGGCGTGCTACGCCACGCAGATGCGGGCTACGAACGCGCGGAGGAGACGGCCCGCCGGCACGGAATCCGGATCCCGACGCGGCGGGATTGATCGCTGCAGGTGCGGCGGCTCAGGCGCCGGCGCTCAACTCTCCGGCTTCCTTGCGCTGAGCACCCCGGGCGAAACTGTCGAGACCGTCGGTTACGGCGGCGGCTCGGATGAGAGTCCTCAGAACCGTGAGGTCGTGGATCCGGCCCACCGCCTTGGAAATGTCCGGGTCGACCGGGCCGAAGCGGCCGTCTCGGCACCTTCCTTGAGTCCCTCCTCCCGTCCCATCTCTTCGATGCTGGTGACGTACTTCATCTGTCGTTCCTCTTCGATCCGGCCGGAGACTCCGGGGTTACGGGGGAGCGGAGTCCGGAGGTCCGTTTGGCCTATGGCTCCGTCGGAGGCGTTTCGGTCGACGTGTCCGAAGCGTGCGCGCTGAGCACCCGGGCGAAACTGTCGAGACTGTCGGTCACGGCGGCGGCTCGGATGAGAGTCCTCAGAACCGTGAGGTCGTGGATCCGGCCGACTGCCTTGGAGATGTCCGGGCCGACTGGACCGAAGCGGGCGTCGAGGATCTCGAGGAGCGCATCGAGCGCGGCCTTCTCGGCTCCCTGCTGGAGTCCCTGCTGGAGCCCCTCCTCGCGTCCCATCTCTTCGATGCTGGTGACGTATTTCATCTGTCGTTCCTCTTCGATTCGGCCGAGTTCGGCGCGGAAGCTCTGCTTCAGCTCGGGTGGCAGGCGCAGCAGCCAGTCGACCAGCCAAAAGAGCTCGAGCACCTGCTCCCGCGAATAGCCGCGGTCGTAAAGCTGGCGCACCAGCCAGGTCTTCCAGTATAGCCGTTCCGGGTCGGGCCGCGTGCGCGTGGCCTTCAGGTGGGCCATGACGAACAGGGCGAACGGGTTGGGACTCGCCTCCAGCTCCGCCCAGCGCGCCTCGAAGTCGAGGAGCTTGACCGGCAGGAAGTCGAGCCGCAGGCGGGAGACGATGCCGGACTGCTCGAAATGGTCGGGCCGGAAGCGCGGATGAGTATCGGCCAGGATCAGCACGCTCTCGATCGGCAGCCCGAACAGGTCGAAGGCCCGATAGCGATAGCGGAACATCCGCTCGGGAATCCGTCCGTCCGGGTCGGCCTGGACCTCGGCGTGGATCAGGACGAAACCCACGGCCCCGGAGACGTCCGAAACCCGTGCCAGCAGGTCGACGACGTTCTCGCCGCCCGGCCCCTCGGGCTGAAGCTGCGCCAGCTCCTTGTCGAGGAAGTCGATCGGCCGGCTCCAGTCGATCCGCGCGAACAGCTCCGGGGCGAGCAGACCGATGGCGTCGGGGAAGAAGAGCCGGAGCGCCTCCTTCCAGGGGCCGTCGAACGCGTCCTGAATCTCGTCGGGTGGGTGCGGCATGGTCCTCTGGAGGGAGGACGTGTCGCAAAGCGGGCGGTTACATGAACAATCAAACCGGGTTTGAATGTTCACGGAGCGGGGCGGAAGAGGGCGCGGGTGTCGCGCTGCCAGCCGTACTCGACGTAGCGGTAGCTGAAGGTGGCAAGGAGCAGGATCAAGCCCAGGTTGCAGGCCATCGGTAGCAGGTCGTAGTGGGCCGGCTCGGTGAACAGGCTCAGGGCCAGCACGCCGTGCCAGGTGTAGAGCGAGTAGCAGATCATGCCGAGCCACTGGAGCGGCGGATTGCTGAACAGCAGGCGCGCGGGACCGGACTTCAACGACAGGGCGCCGTAGGTCAAGAGGCAAGTGCCCAGGCTGATCGGGTAATAAAGGAAGGGGACCACCGATCTGGACAGCGAACCGAGCGCGACCAGGTCGTAGCACCAGGCGGCGGCGTACAGACTGAGCGCGCCCAGTCCACACGAGAGCAAGGCCAGCGGATGGGCCAGTTGGCCGCGGCGGACGTAGAGCGAGCAGACCGCCATGCCCAGCACGAACTCGTCCAGCCGGCCCAGGAACGAGTCCTTGAGCGGATTGAGTTGGAGGTTGAACGAGTCACCGTAACGGTGTTCGCCAACGATCCGGGTGGCCAGGCTGAGCAGCACGACGACCGCCAGCAACCGGCCCACGCCGAAACGTCGGGTCAGGCGCACCAGCGCGGGGAACAGGACGCTGAACCAGATCTCCAGTCCCAGCGACCAGAGCACCCAGTTGTACGGCGGGTAGTACAGATCCTCCACGAAGTTGAAGGTAGCCGTGCCCATGAAGAAGGCGTCGGAGAAGAAGCGCGCGCTGCCCGGTTGCGGGTGGTAGACGAACACGGCGCAGAGCAGCAGGCCGAGGTAGTAGAGCGGCATCAGGCGCCGGAAGCGCCGCCGGTAGAAGTCCCTCGTGCCCGCACCCGCGGTCATCTCGCGCTGGCCCCGGGCGTACGGCAGGAACAGCACGAAACCGGAGAGCACGAAGAAGATGTTGACCCCCATCCAGCCGTTTTCGAGCACGGCCGAGACCGGCAGCTCGAACGACAGCCACGCGAAGGTCGTCTGGCCCGGTTCGGTGAAGCGCGCGAACACGTGATAGCAGACCACCGAGAGAATGGCGTAGCCCCGCAGGCCGTTGATGACTCCCAGTCGCTCGGTCAACTCGCTAACGCCGGCGCGCCTCCTCGACCATCTGGCGGTCGCCTTCGACGAACGCGGGCGTGGAGGTGGACAGCACCACGGTCCCGCCCGCGGCACGGTTGACATAGGCGTGCGGCACGCTCATCGGCACGTGAATCAGCATGCCGGCGCTGACCGGCCGCCACTCCTGGTCGAGCAGCAGATCGCCGTGCCCCTCGAGGATGTAGACCGTCTCGTCGCTGTGCTGGTGGTAGTGGGGCGCGATCCGATCCTGGATCGTGATCAGGCACACCGACGAGCGCGGTGCTCCGGTCAACAGCGGCATCACCGCCGGGTCGCCCACCGGAGGGTTCCGCAGCACTTCGGCGGTGTCCACGACCATCGGCGGCCGGGGCGGCTCCTCGGGAGGGATGATCGAGAAACCATAGAACAGCGAGTCGCACCCGCCGGAAAGCGGGAGCAAGAGCAGCAGGAAGGTGCCGAGCGGGAGCTTCATCATCCGTGCCGTTCTACAGCCTGGGCTTGCGGTTGGGAATGCGCTATCTCCCGCAGTCGATGGTCAACACGTCGCGCCCCGCAACGTGGCCCAGGTATCCCAGGGCGGCCAGCGGATTCGGGTCGGGCGCGGCCGCCCGTCGCCTCGCGCGGTGCCGCGGCACGCCCAGGAAGTCCGAGAGCGCAAGGCGCAGCGCCTTCAACCGGGGATGATCCTCGCGATACAGGTTGACCTGCTCCAGCGGGTCGGCGGCCAGGTCATGGAGTTCGAAACACTCGTAGGGAAAGGCCGCGTCCGGCAGCAGGTGATAGGGTCGCTTGCGCGGCTGGACGCCGCCCGGATTGTGGATGTACTTGAAGGCGCCGTCCGAGACCGAGAAGATCAGATCCTGCCATTCGGCGAACACGTACGTCCGGCCGCTCGAGGTCGCCGTCCCGTCCAGGATCGGCAGCAATGAGAATCCCTCGTTCTCCTCCGGAAGCTCGGCTCCGGCCGCATCGAGCGCGGTCGCAAAGAGGTCGAGGTTCTGCGCCGGCGCGGACGTGCGGCGGCCGCCCGCGCCTCGGCCGGGGCGTGCCAGGATCAACGGGATCCGCAGGACCGAGTCGTAGATCGAGTTGCCGTGGAAGAAGTAGCGGTGATGGTCGCCGAGCTCCTCGCCGTGATCGGAGGACACGATCACCAGCGCATCGTCCCAGAGGCCGCGGGCCTTCAACGCGCCGGCGACCCGCTCGAGCTTCTGATCGCACTCGAGGACGCTCGCGTCGTACAGCGCCCGGACCTGCCGCAGGTCGGCTTCGCCGAACGGTTCCCGGCCCAGCGTCACGCGGTCGAGCAGCGGATTGATCCGATCGTGCGGGGGCTCTCCCGGCCGGCCCGCGGGATGGCGCGCCGGACCCTCGTACTCCGGATCCTCGAACCGCGCGGCGAACTCCGGCAGCGGCACGTACGGCGCATGCACGTCGTACAGATGCACCCACAGGAAGATCGGCGCGACGCTTTCGCCCGCATCGCCCGCATCAATCGGAAGCGTCTCGATCCAACGTATGGCCTTCTCCACCACCCGGTCATCCCAGATCTTCTGGTAGCGGAAGGCTTCGCCATATCCCTCCTCCTGCAGCGCTCCCTCGATCCCGTCCTCCGCCAGGTCGAAGCCGCGCACCCAGAACGACCAGTGAGCGATGTCCAGGTTCGAGCAGAAGCCGGCCGTACGATAACCCTCCTGCTGCAGATAGACGGGCAGCGGCACGTGTTCGATCGGCAGCGGCTGCCCGTTCTCGCGCAGGCCGTGCGTGGCGGGGTACAACCCGGTGAGCATCGACGCCAGCGACGGATGGGTCTGCCCGCGGGGCGCGAAGCAGCGCTCGAACAGGACCCCCTCGGCGGCGACCGACTCGATGAACGGCGCGGTCTTCGCGTTGAGCCGATCGGCGCGCAGGGTGTCCAGGGTGAACAGGATGATGTTCGGCCGCGGTTTCGCCCCGGGCCCGCACCCGACCGCGCCGAGGAGGCCGACGCAAAGCCAGATGCGAACGGCGGGGCCCACGGTGCGAATCAGCGCGGCGAACGATTCAGGTCGCGGATCCTGGTGATCACCCAGTGTTCCCGCTCAACTTCCAGGCTGAGCTCGAACGACTCGTGCCCGCGCAGGAAACGGTTGGCGAACGAGAGGGTGTATTCGAATTGTGCCGGCACGCCCCAGCTCAGCTGGGCGCCGGTGCAGCGCACGGAGAGATCCAGATTGCCGGTCTCCGGATTGCGATAGATGTCCGGCTCGATGTCGATGTCGCCGATCAGGATGTAGTCCTGCCCGCGATCGCCCACCGGCCGCTGTCCCGAGGTCCTGCCCTCCGCGGCGCCTTCGGCGAGTGGAATCAGCTGGCGGCCGCGCCGCAGCAGCGAGCGCTTCTGCAGATCGGCCGAGAGGACCTTGCGCAGGTCGACCTCGTTCATCTGATCGATCGCGTTGATGAAGATGTCCACGATCTTCGACTGGGGCGCATACTCATGCAGCGGGTAGTAGCGCAGGCCATAGTCGTCCTCGGCCGGGTCGTCGCCCCACAGCCCGACCGCCAGGTCGAACACCTCGAACGGACGCACCAGCACCTCAGCGCCGACTAGGAAGTGCAGCGCCACGCCCACGTCCCAGGGGATCCGGGGCACCCTCGCGACCGCCGGCACGCCGGGCGAGAGCGGCGCCTCGTAGGGCCGCATCAGCCGGGTGGCCCAGAGGGGCACCCGGCCCGCGCTGCCGAATTCACCCACCCGGTCGCCCAGATGCCATTCCCGGTAGTGCCCCTCCTCGTACACGCCGGAAGCCCGGCCATCCAGCCCCAACCGCCAGGTGCGGAAGTTCTCGTAGGAGATCCAGACGTTGTCGGTGGCATAGAGCTCGAAGCCCAGGCCCGGCCCGATTCCGACGCTGACCTTGACCAGATCCAGGACGTCCAGCAGCCGATTGGGCAGATACCACAGGAAGCGCTTCTGGACCTCGACATTGGTCGGCATCGGCCGGGCGTGTTCGCGGGAGGAATCGAGCTCCTCGCGAATCACCTCGATGGAATTGTAGGTTGGGGGCGTGGGCGCGAACACGGAACAGCCGCCGCATGCCATCAGCAATGAGGCGGCCAGCAGGGTCGAACGATCTCGCAGCATGACTCAGACTCCTCCAACCGGTCGGTCCCACTGTCTTATCTATCCTCACGGGACGATGCAACGAGCATGCGGGTCGTCGTGATCATTCCAGCGCTCGACGAGGAGCGCGCCATCTCCAGGGTGCTGGACGAGCTGCCCGCGGGCCGTGTCCTGCAGGTGATCGTGGTCGACAACGGAAGCACCGACCAGACCGCGGCCGTGGCCAGGCGCCATGGCGCGCGCGTGATCACCGAGCCGTTTCGAGGCTATGGCGCCGCCTGCCTGGCCGGGATCGCCGCCGCGCCCGCCTGTGACGTGATCGCCTTCATGGACGCCGACTACTCCGACTTTCCCGAGGAACTCCCGCGCCTGCTCGCGCCGATCGAGGCGGGACAGGCCGATCTGGTGATCGGATCGCGCATGCTCGAGCCAAGGAGCCGGGCCGCGCTCCTGCCCCAGGCCCGTTTCGGAAACTGGCTTGCGGGAGCGCTGCTCTCGCGCCTGTACGGGGCGCGGGTCAGCGATCTGGGGCCGTTTCGGGCCATCCGCAGGGAAGCCCTGTCGGTGCTCGGGCTGGACGACCGGCGCTTCGGCTGGACGGTGCAGATGCAGGCCCGGGCGCTCGCCAGGGGTCTTGCGGTGGTCGAGGTGCCCGTTTCCTACCGCGAGCGCATCGGCCGATCGAAGATCAGCGGAACGATGAGCGGCACGTTGCGGGCCGGAACGGCCATTCTCTGGACCATCGTGCGGGAATTCCTGGCGCATCGGCCGGGCCCCGGTCAAAGGTAGAATGCACCGCGTACCCGAGCGCAGCTCCTGTCTTGAGAAGGTGAGTCGAGGTGAGTCGCATGTTTCGAGGCCTGGTTTCCCTGACACTCTTGATCGCGCTCGGCTCGGCGTCCTACTTCGCCTACGACAAGTTTACGGAGCGCCAGGCGCTGATCGCGCGCCAGGCGGAGGAACTGAAGGAACAGCAGCGGATCATCCAGCGCCTGACCCGCTCCACCCGGGTGGCCCAGGCGCTGGTGACGAGGCGCTGGACCGAGGAGGACGGGCGGGTGATGAGCAAGGTCCGTTTCGTGGAACTGGACGAGAACGGAAACGTGGTTTCCCGCAAGGACGTGATCGTGGAGGGTGAGCGAATCTATTTCGACGCGCTGGTGCTCAAGTTCGACCAGCAACTCGTGGCCCAGGCGGACGCGCTCAAGGGCCGCTCGGTGCTGCTCTTCCAGCGGATCTTCGGGGAGCATCAGAAGCCCTCGGAAGGCGCCCGGCTGGACGAGATCGACGACGGCATCCCCGCCGTGTACCGGGTCGACGATGAACCTTCGGCGATCGAACTCGACTGGTGGGCCAACTTCTGGAAGTACGCCAACGACCCCGAGGTCGCGGCCGAGGCCCGTGTGCGGGTGGCCCAGGGCGAAGCGCCCTCCATGCTCATGGAAACGGGCCGGCCCTACGAGCTCAGCCTGGATCACGCCGGCGGACTCAATATCAGGCTCCTGGACGCTCCCGCGGTGCTGTTCGACGAAGGCGAGTGAACCGGAACGACCCGCAAGGGCTGGTCAGCGCACGATCAGGACCTTGCAGTTGCCGCAGCGCACCTGCCCCTCGAAGGCGCTCTCCGGAAATGTGTTGGTCTGGGTGCAGAACGGACAGCGCACCCGCGCCCGGCCCTCCTGAACCTGGTGCTTGCCCGCCCGGCAGCGCGGGCAGGCCAGGCTGTGGGTCGGGCTGAACAGCCGGCACTCCTGGCAGACCGACAGTCGCAGCGCGACAGGAGGCGGCGGGACGCCCGCCCGAACGCCTGCATTGATCCGCTCATAGGCCTCGTGGATCCGCTTGAACTTTTCCTCCGCCACCGACGTGAACTCGTCGCCGAGGTGCTGGAATCGATCCGGGTGGTAGTTCCGGACCGCTTCCCGGTAGCGGGCCTTGACCTGTTCCGGGCCGGCGCCCGGATCGAGTCCGAGCACCGCGTAGTCGCCGTTGCCTCCCGGCCCTCCCGGCGAGGAAGCCGGCTCGATGATGAAGTGGGCCCGGATGCCCTGGTAGTCGGCCGGCGAGAGCCCCAAGCTCTCGGCGGTCTGCCGGAGAAAGGTCTCTTCCAGAGGATGCAGGGTCTGGTCGGCCAGGGCGATGCGGAACAGCACGAACAGGACATGCACCCGGTCGGCCGCGTCGAGCGGCGGCAGGCTCGCCGGCAGCTCCCCGCGCTCGTCCGCCGACAGGGCGGCATCGATCATCCGGTCGATCGCCGCCAGATGGACCTCCGGCAGGCCCGCGTCCCGGCGAAAGTACGAGCGGATGGCCTCCCGTTCGGCCGCTCCGATCTCTCCGTCCAGACGTGCCAGCGCGACCGACATCCGCAGCAGCGCCGCGGCCCGCTCCACCGCCAGTCCGGCGGTGCGCTCGAGGCCGCGCCCGGGGCCGAGCTGCCTCTGGAACAGGTGGCCGAGCATGGCGCCCAGCACCAGTCCCGGCAGCCAGCCTTTGGCCACGAGCAGGCCGACGCCCGCGCCCACCAGCGCGCCGAGCGGTGCGGTCTTCGGCAGCACGGTCCGGCGGGCGGGAGTCGTCATCTCGAGTCTTTCGCCGGGCCGCGGAGGTCGTGGGCCCGGCCGTCCAATGTGTCTCGGGTGTCTGGCGGCGTGACGCCGATCCAGCTTGCCAGAGTGGGCGCCAGATCGACGGTGGGAAACGGTTCGGAACGGATGCCGGCCGGCACATCTCGACCGATGAAGACCATCGGTACCCGCTGGTCGTCGTCGTGGTGGGTGGCGTGGGTGGCCTTCACATAGGGGGACGAATCGAGGTAGTCCAGGTGCGAGTGCCGTTCGAAGTTCAGCATCAAGTCTCCGCTGCGCCGTGGATGGAAACTCAAACGAAACGCCAGCGGGATGGCGGAGTCCCCCCGGGCCAGCCGGCTGTGGGAGTAGGCGTCGCGCAGGCCCCGGAACGAGCGCGCGGCGCGGATCGCCTCGTCACGGGCGCGTTCCAGGTCGATGCCGCGGGCTTCCACGGCGCCGCGATTCAGATAGACGTCGGGCAGCGCCGCCCAGACCCAGTCCTCTGCGCCGAAGCGCTGGTCGAGCCGGCGGTCGATGTCTCGGAGCAGTCGGGTCTTCCGGACGCGCGCCGCGTCCAGCCCCTGCGACAGCAGCCGCTCGACGACCGGATTGACGCCGTGATCGGAGCTCAAGACGAGCATCCAGCGATCGACCCCGGCCGCCCGATCGAGCTCCGCGAAGAAGTCCGGGAGGGCCCGGTCGAGCCAGGCGTAGTAATCGCAGACCTCGCGCGAATCCGGCCCGTAGGCATGTCCGATGTAGTCGGCGGCCGAGAGGCTGATCAGCAACAGATCGGTGGTTTCGTCGGCGCCCAGTGAGCAGGCGGAGAGCGCGGCGCCGGCCAGCTCCAGCGTGCGCTGGTCCGAAAGCGGCGAAAAGACCAGGTCGCCGACCGTTCGGATCTCTTTGGGGAACGCGCTGTCGCCCGGATCGCCGAGGCCCAGCCGCCCCTCGTACGGCATGGCGTCGGGCGTGGTGCCGGCCGCCCGGAACTGCGTTTCGCTCAGATGGGGCTCCCACCTTCGCCCCACCAGCGCGTCTGCCGGACGGGCGCGGTTGAAGGCGGTGATCCAGGCCGGCTGCCGGCGGGCATAATAGGAGGAACTGGTGAACTCGCCGGTCCGCGGATCGGCATACACCGCCACGTCCGGCCGCCACCCGCCCAGCAGCACGGCGGCGCGCGCCTTGTAGCCGAGCGCGACCACCCGGGCGCCTTGGCGGTCCGCCTTGAGCCAATCGCCGAGCGTGTCGCGGAGCAGGTCCCGGGGCGAATGGCCGGGCGCCTCCCGGTTCAGGTTGTGCTCCTTGCGGTCCAGCGTCACGGCCCGGAAGCGGCCCGGTTCGTCGTCCGGCAACGTGTTGGCCACGATGCCGTGACGGGCCGGATGCGCGCCGGTTGAGAGCGTGGCGTGACCCGGCGCGGTATTGGTGATCGCGTGCATGTGGCGCGCGTTGGTGAAGCGCAGGCCGCGATTGCAGAGGCGCAGGAGGCCATGCTCCAGGATCGGACGGAAGCGGTCCAGGTAGTCGGCGCGCATCTGGTCCACGACCAGGAGCACCGCCAGCCGCGGCGGCGTGCGGGGCGGATCGCCTTCGGGATGCGCCAGCGTGAAGGCGGCTGCCAGGAGGGCCGCGATCATGAGAGCCAGGCCACTCCCGACAGGAAGCTCTGCACCCAGAACTGGTAGAACGCGCCGAACGCACGGGCCGCGCCCCGGTCGGGTTCGACCAGCCGGCCGTTGTTCGTCAGGTCGAGGTCGAGCGCGATCGTGCGTCCCGGGTCGACCACCGCGGAGACCAGGCGCGCCGCCCTCGGTTCGGGCGTGATCCGGTACCAGGGACGCGGTTCATCGAGCACGACCTCCTCGGTGCTGCCGTCCGCGAAACGCAGCTCCACGTTTGTTCCGAGCCACAGCCGCCCGCGGTTGCGCACGATCACCTCCGAACCGTAGAGCGCGTCCCCGGCGATCTCTGCATCGGGCGGCTCCTCGTCGTCACTGCCGAACAGGCTCAGCAGCGGGGCTGCGAGCCCCAACAATGATTTCTGCCGGCGCTGCTCGGGGAAGCGGCTCTGCAGCTCCCCGCCCGGCCGCTCCGGCAACAGGAAGCCCGCCGGGGGACGCACCCGGTAGGAACGGGCATATTCCACGGCGTAGTCGATCGTCTCGCTGCCCCGGATGCAGCCCTCCAGGAAGTCGTGATACCGGCCGCCGGTCAGGCTGTCGGCCACGGCGATGAAGTCGTCCGAATCGGGATGCTGGAACGCATAGCGCCTGGACCACGTGCTGATCAGCTGCTGCATGCGGGCCCAGCCGATCTGCCCCTCCAACGTCCTGAGCATCAGCGCCGGCTTGGAATAGGCGGTCGTCACGTAGGCGTTGCGGCGTCCCTCCCGGTAGACCCCCCAGGAGAGCATTCGAAGCGGCGCATCGTTCGCGAACGGGACGTACGAATCCTTGCGGCTCAGGAAGCGGTCACCTCCCGCGCCGCGAGCCAGCAGCGACGGGAACGAGAATCCGAACAGCCGCGCCGCGGCGTTCCGGTCGCCCCGGAACATCGGACTCTCGGCGAACCCGGCGATGCCGGTCAGAAACGGCGGCGAGTTCAGCGCGTCCAGGTAGATCCGGCCGGCCTGGAGCTGCGCCAGGCCGGGAGCCGGACCCGGATCGGGGAACAGCTCCTCCATCACCTTGTAGGTCATGTAGGTGGTGAAACCCTCATCCAACCAGGCCTCCTCGAACTCGTTCGACGCGACCATTCCGTACCAGTACTGGTGGCTGAATTCATGGATGGTCACGCCCGCTGGATTTTCCGAGCGCCGCGCGATCCAGTCCAGGAACTCCGGCGCGGACGAGCTGATCGTGAACAGCATCGGGTATTCCATGCCGCCGCCCTGCCCGTGGGGCTGGGCATCGATCACCAGCTTGGGATACGGGTAGGGAAAGACCCAATCGGCGTAGCGCTCGAGAGCGAACTCTGCGGCCTCCAGCACCAGGTCGGCCTTCGGCTCCATGAACGGCTGGGAGAGCAGCACGATCCGCGTGCCGCGCTCGGTCGTCAACTCGTGGCGGATGAAGTCCGGCGACGCGCACCAGGCGAAGTCGTGCACCGCCTCGGCTTCATAGGTGACCGTGCGCGTGCCGCGCTCCGGATCCGTGACCGGCTCCCCCTGGGCCATTCCGGTGGCCTCGAGCAGATAGCTGTCCGGAACGGTGATCCGCACGCGGTATTTGCCGAAGTCGGCGAAGAACTCGGACGGATTCCGGAACGGGTAGTCCACGAAACGACCGTCCTGATGGGCGCACAGCTTGGGGAACCACTGCATGGCGTTGACGTGCCGGCCGAGCTTTCCCATGCGGGCCACGATGCGGGGCAGCTTGGTCTGGAACGAGATCCGGAAGCGGAACTCCCCGCCCGGCGGCAGGGCGGCCGGCAGCCGCACGCGCATGACCGTTCCATCCCCCTCGCTGATGCGGGTGGCGGCGCTCAGATCCGCGCCGTCCCCGTCCTGGACCGAGTGCACCAGCAGGTAGCCGCCGTCCTCCGATCCGCGCTCCAGGATCAGCTTGCGCGCCTGGCCATCCCGGATCCAGGGCGTCCCGGTGTTCGCGAAGGCGTTCGGGTAGAGGTGGAACGGAATCTCCAAGACGGCCGTCTCGGACAAATTGCGGAACAGCACCTTTGCGACCCCGTCCAGCACCATCCGTTCGGCGTCCAGCGTGACCTCGATCTCATATTCGTTGTTGAACGGGCCCGAAGGCAGCGTGGGCAGCGGCTCGACCTGGGCCGGCGCGGAGGCCGCGAGCAGCGGGACCAGCAGCAGCGCCAGCAGCGCCGCCCCCGCCCGGTGCCGGCGGGCCTTCGGTGCATCGACCACGGCGCTCGGCGCGTAGGCCAGTTCCGGATCCTGCTCGGGAGGCGCGGCGGTCAACTCCTCGCGGAGCGCCATCAGTCCGCCGGCTTTCAGGACCAGCAGCCCTTGCGCCAGGAACACGGTCGCCTGGGCCAGCAGCAGGTACACGACGGTGCCCGGAAGGGCCGGATTGAACTCCCAGCCGAGCGCCGCGAACGGCCGCCAGGGCTCTTGCCAATCGATCATCCGCAAGAGCAGATCGTGCAGGCCGTAGATCGACAGCAGCACCAGGCTGGCCAGGCCGAAGAACAGCAGCATGATCAGCGGGTGCGACAGCGCGAGCAAGAGCGCCTTCCAGTAGCCCCGGAGCATGAAACGATCGCCGTCAACCACGCAGGCGATGCGGGCCAGCTGCACCGGCAGGATCACCAGCAGCACGAACAGTGCCAGGAACAGCAGCGTCTTGCCGGCCATCACGAAGCCCAACAGACCGGCGGACGCGGTACGGTTCAGCCGCTCATTGAACCACCAGGTCAGGCCGGAGCTGGCCAGGTTGTTCAGGATCATGAGCAGCACCAGCACGACCGCGGCGGGCACCAGCACCCGGCAGAACGGGAACAGGTGCCGCCCGCAGGCGGCGAAGAAGGTCGTGAAGTTCAGCGGCCGCCGCCGGTCCGACAGCGCGGTCAATACACCGCCTTGCAGGAATGCGAGCGACACGAAGTAGACCGCCGCGCCGAAAAGCGCAACGCGCCCCGCGGCCGACAGCACCGCCGCCTGGCCGCGGAGCAGATCGGAGAGGAAGGCCGCGTCGAAGCGGGTCAGGAAAGCGCGGGCATCGGGAGCTCGCTCGAGCGTGGAACCGGCCAGCGCATGAATCGGAGCCGCGATGACCAGGCCGAACACGAGGTTGGTGGCGTACAGCAGGATCACGCTCTTGATCCCCAGCACGGCCCGGGAGCCTCCGATGAAGAACGCCCGGAACGCGGTGGCCACCG
>Ga0326597_10003896_pt1 | contig 21189 bp, 11 predicted proteins | sample RVTome_12_FD_203789 | JGI IMG/M metagenome (GOLD analysis project Ga0326597, IMG submission 203789) | Soil microbial communities from uranium-contaminated site in the Upper Colorado River Basin, Wyoming, United States - RVT100D185 | ecosystem: Environmental > Terrestrial > Soil > Contaminated >...
GCACCGGCTGGGGTTGAAGTGGGCGATCGACCTGTTCGCTTCGGGCCTCTGGTTCGATGGTTGGAAGGAGGCGGGAGTCGGCCGGACGATCAAGGGACCAGAGGTGCGGCCGACGGCCCGGGCGCGGAGCTGGTTGCTGCAGGTGGGCTGGCGGCGGCACGGGTTGATCCGGATTGCGGAGGTGCCGGGCGGCTGACGATCGCCGAGTCGGGGGTCCAGGCGCCGCCGGGCCTCGCGAGGTCCACACGCACGTCGACGCCGCTTCTGACCTCCGGCCTCCAGCCTCCGGCCGCCCTCACCATCCCCGAACCCGATGAAGCAACGTCCGCAGCCGGTGGATCTGCGGATCTCGCTCCGTCCACGATCCCGTGCTCCGGATCACGCCGTGCTCGTCGACAGCGCACCACAGCGGACCGGCCGCGCCCGGAACGCCGTGGCCGGCCATCCGGTGGACACGTCCGGGGAACTCCCGCTCCCACTCCGGGGCGGCCGCGTCCGCGCCGCCTGGGACGAGGACCCGGATGCGTGCCGTGTGGTCCGCCGGTCCGAGCGACTTCGCCGCCTGCGCGAGCACGGCGCCCGGCTCGCCCGCCCCGCCGGGGACCACGAGGAGAAGCGTCCCGAGCGGATCCCGGGGCAAGTCCACGAACTCGCGCCCGGACCACGACGCGCGTGGCGCGGCGGCGAGATCCGCGAGCGCCACGTCGAATCGCGGGCGCCCGGGGAGCCGCGCCACGCGTGGCCGCCGGACCTCAGCGCTGCCCGCGGTCAGCAGCAGCCCGATCTCGCCGCGGAGCGGCGCGCCCGTCGCCGTGCGGAACGAGAGGACGTCCAGGTCGTCGATCCGGACGCGGATGGCCGCGCCCAGCACGTCCAGCGCGAGGTCGTAGTCACCGTCCTGTGACGCGAGAGTCGTCGTCGCACGCCGCACGCAGACGCCCCAGTCGGAGTCGCGCAGATCGTCGATCCGCACCGTCAGCGCACCGCCCGCGCCGCTCGAGAACTCGATCAGCGTCCCGCGATCGGCGCGCGTGCGTCCGACGACGACTCCGAAGATCGTCGCCGCCGTGCGCGGAACCACACGCGCGCGAAACGAGATCGCCGCATCGAACACCTCGCCCGAGCGGACGAAGAGCGGCGCCCGCGTGCCGGAAAGCTCCGGTGCGGCGCCATCCGAACGAGGCCCGGCCGTGTCGGTCCCGAGAACCACGTCGTACGGATCGCGCGTGGTCCACGGCCCATCCGGCGCGCCCACGTACACGCCGCCCGGCGCCCAGGCGTCCGCCGTCAGGTCCGCGACGATGCCGATCGCCGGTTCGGGCTCCGCGACGGCGGTCCCCGGGTCGTCCGCCGCGACTCCGAGGAGCGACGCGAGCACATCCGCCTCAGCATGCAGCGCGGCGGCCGCGCGTGGCCGTCCGCGCAGTGCGTCGCGAAGGGCCCGGAGCGCGCGGGCGACGTCGGCGGGAACCAGCGGCTCATCGACGAACTCCTCGCCGTGGAACTCCGCCAGTTCACAGCGGACGGCCCACGCGGACGCGTCGTTCCCCGAGGCGTCATGGAACGCGGCGATCTCGCGCAGGCGCTCGCGCGTCGGTTCGTCCACCTCCTGCGACCAGGCGAACGCGGCCGCGGCGCCCTCGGCGTCGTCCGTCGCCGCGAAGAAGCGGCCGGCGGCGAATGCGTGCGCCTCGCCGAACTCCGGCACGACATACCGCTTGCGGTGCGGCAGGTGATTGCTGCGGTCGAAGATCTCCTGGTCCGCGGCGCCCGCGAACTCGTTCTCGGCACCGGACGCACGGCGCTGGGCGTCGGCCTCCGCCGTGGCCGCGGCGTTCTGCGCCTGCCACTCGCGCACCCAGGTGGGCAGTGACGCCGCCGTCACGTCGGCCAGAAACGCGGCGAAGTCGCGCGCGAACGCATCGAGCCCCTTCGCACGGCCCTCCGCACCGTCGGCCAGATGCTGCGAGAGGCGCGCGGCGGGGTCGCCTCCCGCGGCCTTCCGATGACTCGCGAGATAGGGCTCGAGCCGGCTCCCGTACGCGTCGCCGGCACGGCGCGACAAGTAGAGCCAGAGCGCGTAGCCGACGTCGTAGTCGTCCTGCGGCCGCCGCGGACGACCTGAGAGGAGTGCCTTCAGCGACGCAGAGTCCGCGTAGCCCGCACGCGCCGCGCGTCCCAGCATGTCGAAGTCGACCGCCCGCTGGTCGAATTCGTCGGCGGTGGCCACGGTCGAGGCGACCTGCGCGTGGTTCGCGCGGCCCTCGCGCAGCCAGCCCGGGAGCGCGCCGTAGAGCTCGCCGTCGAAGCGGTGCGTCAGCTCGTGGGAGAAGCCGCGCGCGAGCCACCGCCGCGACGTGATGTGTACAGGCGAGATCGTCACCTCGCCCGCGTTGAACGCCCGCGCCCAGAGGAGCGACTGGCCCTCGCCCTCCATGTCGGCGTCGCCGCGCACCAGGCGGATCGTGCCGATGCGGCCCGCGAAGGGGTCCTTGCCGATCCACGCCGCGAGCCGCCGGTGAACGGCCTCGACGTCCACGGCCACGAGCCCCGTCGAGCGCAGCCCGCAGACCGATTCGATCCGATAGAGGCCGCTCGGCGACGTGACCAACGCCGGAGAGCGCCACGTCGCGTGCGCCCGGTCCCACGCCGGGCGCTCCTCGTGCGGCACGGCGCGGAGGTCGTCGACCGTGAGCACGCGCGCGGCGTCCTCCCAGCGCGCCGCGCGGGCGCGGTCGAGCACGGCGAACGCCTCCTGCTCGAGCGGCGTGGCCTGCACGGCACCGGACGCCCGGCGTTCGTGAACGCCGAGACCGCGGAGCGCCCGGGCGCCGGCGAAGGCGTCGTCCCACGCGCCATCTCCGGCGCAGCCGGCCACGGCCCGGCGAAGCCGCGCGACCAGCTCATCGCGGTCCACCGCGCAGCGGCGGACGGCGTCCTCGAGCGGTGCGAGGTGCACCGCCTCCACCGCGTCGCTGCCGCGGGCGAGTTCGCGGCCGACTTGCAGGAGTCGCCGCGCGACGGGCGCATCGACGGGCGCCTTCAACTTCTTGGCGACTTTCGCCAGCGCGACCAGCGCATCGACACGCTTCTTCGCGAGCGTCGCGGCAATGTCCAGCGCCGACTTCGCCTCCCCGCGGACGCCTACCGGGCGCGCCACGCGCCCCTTGGCGTCGGCCGTGCGGCGTGCGAGCAGCAGCGCACGAACGAGCGCCTGGTCCGCGTCGTCTCCTGCGAGCACGAGGAGATCCGCCAGGACGTCGGGCGACATCGGCGCGAGTTCGAGCGCCTCGAGGAGACGGTCTCGCGCGGCAGACGGGTCCTTCTCAGCCGCCGCGGCCGCTTCGTCGCGGAGACGCGCGACCTCATCCGCGCCGTCGCCCGCGAGCGCCGAGAGCGCCGAGAGCGAGGCCGCCAACACGAATCCGATCACGCCGGGTACACGCAAGAGACTCTCCGGGCCCCCTGAACGAGCGAGATCGAGGATGGTTCGCCGCGAGCGCCATTCGTCGCCGGGGCGGCACGGGTTGATCCGGATCGCGGAGGTGCCGGGCGGCTGATCGCTCATCGCCCGCCCAAGTCGTCCGCTACTTCCGCACCGCCGACAGGTCGAGGTGATAGAGGTCATGGTCGAGCCTCAGGCCGGTGACGCCGGCCCGGATCAGAGCCAGGCGTTTTGGCACGTACAGCGGCACCAGCAAGGCCTCCTGGTCGATCCGTTGCTGGATCCGCGCGTAGAGGGCTGGGTGCTGCTCGGGGTCGAAGGCGGCGGTCACCTGCCGGACCAGGTCCGCCAGCTCCGGGTCCACTCCCCGGCTCCTCCGCTCTGCCGCGGTCCGGTCGCGGGACGGCGCCAGGAAGCGATTGACGAGCGAGATGTACGGGTCGTACGGGACTCCCCAGGTGGTCTCGAGCCGCAGGTCGTACGCTCCGCTCTCGACCCGCCGCCCGTAGTCGTCGCCGTCGGCGACCGAAAGCTCGATCGAGAAGCCGGCCGCCCGGAGCTGTTCGGCCAGCGGCGCGCCCAGCGCCGGGCCGCGCCCCTCTGCGGAGACCAGCAGCACCAGCTTCTCGGGAGTCTCGCTGTTCGGCGCCGGCGTCGAGTTCAGCGGCTCCCGGAACACCGGCCAGATCGTGACCGTCGGGGCCGCGAAGCCGAAGCAGGGATCGGCGAGACCTTGCTCCGCGCGCTCGATCAGTTCGTCGCGACGGATCGCGGCCGCGACGCGCCGCCGCACGTCCCGGTCAGCCGTGGGACCGGCCTCGAACCGGAAGCTCAGGTAGACCACGACCGAGCCTGGACCTTCGAGCACGGACACGTCCGAACGCCGCCTGAGCTCGGCGATGCGCGCGCGCGGCACCGCCTGGTACCAGCCGTCGGCGAGGATGTCGAGCTTACCGCGCAGCAGCTCGTCGACCGGGCTCGGTTCCGTGCCCGCGTACGCGTGAAGCTCCACCGGAAGCAGATTCCCCGCCCCCGCCGCGGGCCGGTAGCGGAACACGCGCTCCGAGCGATCCACGCCGCAGAACTCGAACGGACCGCTGCCGAGCGGCCGGACGAAGTTCCCCTCGGAATCCACCATCGCGGGAGCCCTGACCGCCGTGGGATTGATCGCCACCAGGTCGGTGAGCACCGATGCAGGCCGGTCGGTCACGAGCTTCACCTCGAACGGTGAGAGCACTTCGATCGCAACGATCCGATCGGTCGAGGACAGCCAGGCGTGCTCGGGCAGCCGCGCCCAGCGCTCGAAATGATCGGCGACCGCCTGAGCGTCGACGGGGGAGCCGTCCTGGAAGCGCGCGCCCGCCCGCAAGGTGAGGATCAGCGACCGCCCGGAATCCTCGAACCGCCAGGCTTCCGCCAGCCCGGGCACGATCCGCCCTTCCGCATCGCGCCGCACCAGGGTCTCGAAGACCAGCGACTTGGGGATGAATCCGCCGCGATAGACGAGTGGGTTGATGTGCTCGGCCGCCGGCTTGCTGACCCGCACCGCCAGGCGCAGGGCGCTCGGGTCGGAATCCGGCGGAGCCGCCGGCCCGGACGCGGCGTCCTGGAGCGGGCGGGCGCTGCAGGACGCGAGGATCGCGAGAAGGGCCGCCGGAACGAATGGCCGGCAGGGCGCTGGACGGTCGGGGCGCATGAAACCACCTTCCTCTGCGGGGCATCGGACACACATGTCTAGCAAATGGGACGCCTTACGGAGTGTGCGGCTGCCCGATCGAGGTGCTCCCACTCAACCCCCGCGCTGCTTGTCGAGCTTGGCCCAGGAGTCGCGGAGCGTCACCGTGCGGTTGAACACCAGCCGTTCGGCGGTCGAGTCGGAGCTGTCCGCGCAGAAGTAGCCGATCCGCTCGAACTGCACCCGGTCGCCCGGCGCCGCCTCGCGCAGCCCTGGCTCCACCTTGCAATCGGTCAGGACCTCCAGGGAGTCCGGATTCAGGTTGGAGAGGAAGTCCTGCCCTTCCTCCGCCTCGTCCGGATCGGGCACCCGGAAGAGATGGTCGTAGAGGCGCACCTCGGCGGGCAGGGCGTGCCGCGCGGAAACCCAGTGAATCGTGCCGCGCACCTTGCGGCCGTCCGGCGCCTGGCCGCCGCGGGTTTCCGGATCGTAACTGCAGCGCAGTTCGACCACCTCTCCGGCCTCGTTCCGCACCGCCTCGCGACAGGTGATGAAGTAGCCGTAGCGCAGCCGCACCTCCTTTCCCGGGGCGAGCCGATTGAACTTCTTCGGCGGGTCCTCCATGAAGTCGTCCCGCTCCACGTACAGCTCGCGCGAAAACGGCAGGAGCCGTGTTCCGGCCGACGCGTCCTCCGGGTTGTTGACCGCCTCCAACTCCTCGACCTGATCCTCGGGGTAGTTCTCGATCACCAGCTTGAGCGGGCGGAGCACCGCCATGACCCGCGGCGAGGTCTTGTTGAGCACGTGGCGCGCGGCATCCTCGAGCCAGGACATGTCGATCAGGCTGTTGAACTTCGAGACCCCGATGCGGTCGCAGAACAGGCGGATCGCCTCCTTCGTGTACCCCCTCCGCCGCAGCCCGGACAAGGTCGGCATGCGCGGATCATCCCAGCCGCTCACGTGCCCCTCTTCGACCAGCCGCAACAACTTGCGCTTGCTGACCACGCAGTAGCTCAGGATCAGCCGGGCGAACTCGATCTGCTGGGGATGGTGGATGCCGAGCGCGTCGAGATACCAGTCGTAGAGCGGGCGGTGGTTCTCGAACTCGAGCGTGCAGATCGACTGGGTGATGCCCTCGATCGAGTCGCTCTGGCCGTGCGCGAAGTCATAGGTCGGGTAGACGCACCAGGCATCGCCCGTGCGATGGTGGGCGACCTTCAAGATCCGGTACATGACCGGATCGCGCATCAGCAGATTGGGCGAGGCCATGTCCAGTTTGGCCCTGAGCGTGCGGCTGCCCTCGTCGAACTCGCCGGCGCGCATGCGGGTGAACAAGTCGAGGTTCTCCTCGACCGTGCGGGTCCGATAGGGACTCTCCCGGCCAGGTGTCGTGATCGTGCCGCGGAACTCCCGGACCTGCTCGCCGGTCTGGTCGCAGACGTAGGCCTTGCCCGCCTGGATCAGTTGGACCGCCCACTGGTAGAGCTGCTCGAAGTAGTCGGAGGCGAAATAGAGCCGGTCGCCCCAGTCGAAGCCCAGCCAGCGGATGTCCCGCTGCATCGACTCGACGTACTCGGCCTCTTCCTTGGTGGGATTGGTGTCGTCGAAGCGCAGATTGCAGAGACCCCCGTACTGCTCGGCGATCCCGAAGTTCAGGCAGATCGACTTGGCGTGGCCGATATGCAGATGGCCGTTCGGCTCGGGCGGGAAGCGGGTGTGCACCCGGTCTCCGAAGCGTCCCGACTTCAGGTGCTCCTCCACGATCTGCTGGACGAAGTTCAGCGGCTTGCGGGCGGCCGCTTCGTTGGACGGTTCATCCTTGGGACGGGGGACGTTCGACATGGAGACCTCTGCTCTCGGCGGGGAGACCTGCGAATCCGCGCAAGAATAACCTGCCCCTCTTCCTGAACCTCCCGGGAAAGGCGCGCCGCCCAAACACCGAAAGCCCCCGGCGACCGCGCGAGCGGTGGCCGGAGGCTTCTGGTGGTCCTGTCGAGGATTCTCTGTGTCGTTCAGAGGGGCGTACGCGCTTCGAGGCGAGCGCGCTGAAAGAGCAATCGCGCCGGCCGCCAGAATCCCTAACCGGAGAATCTGCCGCGTTTTGGTGAAGCTCTCGCTTCAGTCCACGCGCAGCTCCAGACCGTTCGAATGGGTCAGCTGGCCTGCCACGCTCGTGTCCCGAACCCAGGCCTGGAAGAAGAAGGAACGCCCGGCCAGGGCCGAAGTCGCCGCGAAAGGAAGCGACAGCCGGCCCTCGCCGGCTTGCCCCGGGGTCCCCCCCAGCGGCACCAGCAGCGTGAACAGCACCGGATCCACGTAGCGGGTCATCCCCGGCCTCGGGCTGTTCGGGATCTCGGCCCGTTCGGCGCCCAAGGCGATCGCGGCCAGCGCTCCGCCCGGGGCCGAGCTGATCGTCAAACTCGGAGTTTCGCCGACGCGCAGCGTACCGGATGCGCCGATCAGGGGAGTCAACGCGCCCAGTCCCAGGCTGCCTTGCCCGTACTGGGTGCGCTGTCCATTCTCGGGCTCCTGGGCGGCGGGGTTGCGGATGATCCGCGGACCGATCAGGTCGAGGTCGCCGTCGGCGTCCACGTCGTACACGCCGCGCGGGTCCAGGACCTGCTTGCTCACCACCGGAAAACCGCCGCCGCCGTCGCTGAACAGGATGAGCGCCGTGCGGTCGCCGTCATTCCCCGCGTGAACGACCAGGTCCGGCTTGGTGTCCTGGTTCACGTCCATCGCGAAGACCCGCTTCGGATCGAAGGACGAGGTCCCCCCGAGGACGTCCAGCACCGAGAGCGAGAAGGTCCGATCGCCGTTGTTGAACCAGAGGTGCAGCCGCACAAAGGTGGCGTTGTGCCCCGCCGCGATATCGGGCAAGCCGTCGCCGTTGAGGTCGGCCACCGCGGCCACGTCTTCATCCGGGTAGAAGATCGTGGCGAGGTTCGCCGGATTGCCGAACGTGCCGTCGGCGGCGCCGTAGTTGACGGTCAGGCCGAGGCCCGGGTAGCCGTTCAACAAGTCCGTGATTCCATCACCGTCGAAATCGTGAGCCAGCACCGGCGGGCCGCCATAGAACTGGGAGCCCAGGGTGAAGAAGCCGCTGCCGTCGTTGTGCCAGACCCGGTTGACGATCAGCCCGACTTCGTTCCCCTTGATCAGATCCAGGTCGCCGTCCTGGTCGACATCCACCAGCACGTAGGAACCGCCATACCGATAGAAATCGTTGGTGCCGAAGTCGGCTCCGGGCGCGGCCGCATAACCCCGGGCCGTGTACCCGCCGCCGCCGTTGTTCTCGATGAACATCAACCCGAGGTAGGTCAGCCCTTGAGTGTGGCCGACGATCATGTCCTGATCCCCGTCCCCGTCGAAGTCGCCCAGGTATCCAGGCCCCCGATAGAAGGTCCCGGCGGGCGGGGTCGGCAGGTTGGGTGAGAAGGATCGGAACTTGCCCGACCCGTCATTGCGGTAGTCGAACCCGTACCAGGGCACCAGATCGGGATCTCCGTCGCCGTCCACGTCGGTCACCTTCTGCGGCCACGCCGGCAGGAGGTTCGAGACCAGCGGCTGGGGCTCCACCGCGAACGTGTTGCGGTTGAACAGGATCGAGCGGCCGGCGACCAGGTCGACGTCGCCGTCCAGGTCGACGTCGACCGCCCCGGCCAGCCGCAGGGCGCCCAGGCTGGGGATCTGATAGGCGATCTGGAAGTTGCCCGCTCCGTCGTTCATCGAGACGTGGTAGGTCGACGGGATGATGTTGATCGAAGGCGTGGGCCCCCCACCGCCTCCGCAGCACACGCCGTCGAGGTCGCCGTCGCCGTCGATGTCGGCCAGACCGGTGGCCGGACCTCCGTCGGTGATCGGCTCGACGTCGAAGACACCCGGCGCCGTCTGGCGGATGGTCACGTACCGGCCGTGCTTGGAGAAGACCACGATGTCGTCGTCCTGGTCGCCGTCCACGTCGCCGGTGACGATCATCGGTTCGTCGGCCGCCGGGATCCCATGCGTGTAGCTGGCTCCGGGGGTCATCACGCCGTTGGCCACGATCAGCACCTGGATCGCGTCGCCGCTGGTGCAGAACAGATCCACCTGGCCGTTGCCGTCCAGCTCGGCCGGATAGAGCAGCGTTCCGGCGGGCAGGCTGGAAGCCAGCATCATCTGACTGCCATTGTTCAGATAAAGGCGCACGCCCGCGCCCGAGACCGCCACGTCATCCAGACCGTCGCCGTTGAAGTCCGCCACCACCAGCCCGGTGACATGAAAACTCTCGGTCCAGCTGTCGAAGAAGAAGGGACTGCCCTGGCTGCTCGAGGTCCACAGCATCACCCGGTCCTCGATGGCCAAGGCCAGATCGTCGCGATTGTCGGCATTGAACCGGCCGAGCTTCATCTCCCAGGTCATGCCCGCGCCGCTGGAGCTGTTGAACTCGACCTGCCAGCGCTGCTCGAAAGCGCCCTGGCCGTCGCCCAGGAAACCCCGGACGACCCCTTGACGGAGGTCGGTGTATTTCCACCACCAGCCGACGGCATCCGGGAATCCGTCGCCGTTCAGGTCGCCGGTGCTGGTGATGCTGGTGTTGTCGGGAAAGGCGACCAGCGGCGCGTCGAACGGCGCCAGGCTTTCCTGCGCCTGGCTTCCCACTGCGAGAGCTGCTGCGACGAAAGGCGTCAAAAAGAGTGTGCGCACGTTGATCCTCCTTGAGATCGGTTGGGCGAGTGAATGGGCGGAGAAACTCATTGGAGCTCCAGCAAGATCGGCCGGGGGGCAGGGTCGTCCGCGCGGACCTGAAACCGCGCCTCGGCGAAGAGTCCGGCGTGACTGACTGCCTGCAGGATGTAGTCGCCGGGTACGAAGGCCCGGCGGGTCAAGAGCGGACGGGAACGGCTCCACTGCACCCGGTCACGGCAGAGCAGGCGGCCCTGCCCGGAAAGCCAGGTCAAGTCGAGACGCAGGTCCCAGCCGTCGTCGGGATGCGTGAACTCGAAGGCGCGGCCGAAGCCTTCCGGAACGACCAGCTCCAGCACCGTTTCCTCGCCCGAGCGGACCGCGAAACCGGTGGCGGCCTGCGGCCGGTCTTCGCTCAGCAGATGGAAACGGTAGTTTCCGGGCGCCAGCGGCGCGCATTGCCCGGCTCCCGCCTCGATCTCACAGTCGTCGATCATCGAGCCGTTCTCCAGGCTGATCCGGCCGGCGGCCGCATCGAGCGGCTCCCCGTTTGAATCTCTTGCTTGCACCCTCAGCGATCCGGATCGGGCGATGACCAGGTCACCCAGATCGTTGACCTGACCTGCCTCCACCGGCACCGGATCGAGCACCAGATAGTGCTCCCGATCGACCTCGGCGTAGATTTGATAGCCGGCCTCCAGGGCCGGGATCGGATGGAACTGAAATCGGCCGTCGGCCGGATCGCTGGACGCGAACGCGCGGCCCACGTTCAGGCTGCCGAGCGCGATGCGGGCCGAGAGCGGCCGGCCGGCTGCATCGACCAGGCGGCCCTGGATCGAGGCCGACGGGAGGCGGCTTCTTGGCACGCGAATCAGCCGTCGCTCCCCACCGGGACGGACTCCCGGCAGCGAGACCAGGGCGCCGTTCCAGGGGCTCTCCGGATCGGTGATCCAGAGCGTGTGCTCACGGGCCTCGCAGTCCGGCAACTCGAACTCTCCGTAGGCGTCGGTCCGCACCGGGCGGGGTTCCTGCCGGCCGCTCGGAACCAGGGCGCGGACGTGCAGGTTCGCGAGCGGCAAGCTGTCCGGATCGGTGACGCGGCCGAGCAAACGACCGGTCGGCAGGAGCGTCGCCTCCCAGGAGAGTCCCGGTTCGACGAGCAGATCCGCCGACGTCTGCCGGCCTTCCAGGCTGGCCACCGCCACCGCCTTGCCCACCCGCGCCCCGGAGATTTCGAAGCGGCCCTCTGGTCCGGACCAGCCGACCACGGCCGCGAAACGAGGCGCGAGGTTGAAGTCGCTGATCGACCCCTCCCGCAGTTCCACCCGGACGCCCGCGAGCGGCGTCCCATCCGGCGCGAGCGTCCGGCCGCGGATCGTCGTGCTCGGCGGCAGGCGCAACTCGATCTCCTGCTCGTCCTCCTCGAAGCGCACGACCGAGCCGAGCACGGCCGAACCGGCCGCCCGAGCCCAGACCTGAAGCTGCCGGTCCCGGATCAGGAACCCCCGCCGCTCGAAACGCCCGTCCCGATCGGCGACCAGCGTGATCGGCGGCATCCTTGCGCCGAGCCCGAGAGCGGGGCTCTCGAAGTCGAGGTACGGCAGCCTCGGACCGAGCTGCACCAGGCCGCCCGGCCTTGGCGCGCCGTTCGCGTCGACCAGGCGCCCGCGCACGACGAGGCTGCTCCGAAATCCCGCCAGGTCGATCCGCAGGGGGACCGTCTGACCCGCGACGCCATCCAGCCGCTCCAGGGGCCTCGGCAGGAAACCGTCGGCCAGAATGCTCAGGCTGCGACCCGGAGCGACCGAGCGCAGCCGGAAGCGTCCCGCGCCGTCGGTGCGAACCAGTTCGCGGCCTTCATCGAGTGCCTCCGCACCGGAGATCCACACCCAGGCCCCCGGAAGCGCACGATCCGCGTTGACGACCTGTCCCTCCAGGTTCAGGCCGGACGGAATCACGATCTCCGCGGACGTGGTCTGCCCCGGACGCACTTCGCAGTCGGCCTGCCCGCCGCGGGCCGCGAGCAGGTCGTACTCTCCCGGCGCGAGCTCGGTCACCTGCGCCGATCCGTCCGAATCCGCGGTGAGCCAGCGCTCGCTGAGCGGTGGATCCTGTTCGAAGCGGCGGCGCACGCGCACCTGGGCCCGGGCGGCCGGGGCACCGTCGTCGAAGCGGACCGCGATCGCCAGCGCGCCCGAACCGCCGGTGGCCGGTTCGGATCGCCGGACCGGTTCCCCGGCCGCATCGGGTGGCCGGGGCGGGCGGCGCGACTCCATGGCAGCCGTCCTTTCCTCGACGAGCGGCTGGGATGCAGACACACCGGACGCCGGTGCGCCGCCGGTCCAGAGCGCGCCGGCCGCAAGCGCCACGGCAACCAAGGTCAGGCCGGCCACCACGCTCAGCTTGAGCGAGCCGAGCGCCGCGGTCAGCCCCCCCGCCGCCGCCCCCGCGGCGCGCGCGGCGGAGAGTTCCCGGGCCCGGGCCAGCACGACCTCGCGGACCGCCCCCAGGCTCCGGTCGCCGATCGAAAGCCACGCGGCCGATGCGACGAATCCCTTCGGCAGCGTTTGCCGCAGGATCTCCCGGCCGCGGCGCAGCCTCGTCTTGACCGTGTCGGGCGGCAACCCCAGGGAGTGCGCGATCTCGATCGGTCCCAGCCCGTGGGCCAGCCGCAACGTCAACACCTGCCGGTAGGTCTCCGGAAGGCTCTGCAATCGCCGGCCGAACTCCTCGGCGAACTCCGTGCGCTCGGCCAACTCCAGTGGATTCGGAACCTCGGGCGGGTTCATGCGATGTGGATCGGGACGGCGGCCGCGCCAGCGGCGCTCGCGGTGCGCCTGATTGACCAGGATCCCGATCAACCAGGGCCGCAGGCGCCGGTCCGGTTCGAACGTGTCGGCCGCTTCGAGCGCCGCGAGGAAGGTGGCCTGCACCAGGTCTTCGGCATCCGACTCGCGATGCCCGAAGTGGGAGGCGATCAGGAGCAGCTCGGGCGCCACCCGGTCATACACCTCGGCGATGGCGCGCGGATCTCCGGTGCGCTGGAAGGAACGGAACAGCAGTTCGACTTCGCTCGTCATCATCCCGCTCTTCACACGAGGGGCCCGATGGGGTTCACTTTCTCGAGAATTCCATCTCCCGTCCCCTCCGGCAATGGATGGAGTCGAGTATCCTGTACTCCAGTTCACCCAGCCTTCCGTCGCCCGAGTCTATGTCAGCCGGAGTCAGCATGTCCATTTCAATGGTCAGGTTCCCGATCGCGTTCGTGCTCTCCCTTCTGTTGATGACGAGCGCGGTCCTTGCCGGTTCGATCATCGTTCTGCCCGACTCGCAAACGCCCGGCGCGCAAGATCGCCTCGCGCGCGAGATCGCCTACTATGGCGACTACGGTTCGCTGGCGGTCGGCGAAGGGGATGCGGCCGCCGTGGCGCGATTGGCGGCCCTCGGGTTCGAGGTGCATTCATTGGGCGAGTGGCCGCAGACAGGCGCGCTGTACGTCTCCGATCCGGAACACGTCCCGGCCACCGCGCGGGTGTTGTATCGCACGGCGACACAGCGTCTCTACCACAGCAACGACGAAGAGCCCTTGCCGGGCTGCATGCATCGCCGGGCTCTGGTCCAACGGATCGCCTGGAAGGTCTCGCCCGGTTTCCCGCGGCCGCGATCCGACGCCGGCAAGAGCGTCAACGCCGACCCCCAGATCGCCGCGTTGGTGAGCCAGGTCAACAAGTCGAATCTGCAGGCCACGGTGACCCACCTCGCGAGCTATCAGACCCGTCGCTCGGACCAGGCCGTCGCGCACCAGGCCAAGGACTGGCTGGTCCAGCAGTTCCAGGCCATTCCCGGCTTGAGCGTGAGCACCGACACGTTCAATGCGAGCTACACGCCGAACATCATCGCCACGTACGCGGGCGCGACCCACCCCGAGCGGCTGGTGGTGCTGGGTGCGCACTACGACTCGATCGCGGGCGGCGCCCTGGCCCCCGGCGCGGACGACAACGCCTCCGGCTCGGCCGGGATTCTCGAGGTGGCCCGGCTTCTGCCCCAGCTCCAGTACGAGAACACGGTGCGGCTGGTGCTGTTCAGCGCGGAGGAGTTCGGACTGATCGGTTCAGCGGCCGATGCGGCCGACCTGGCGAACGCCGGGGCGGACGTGGTGGCCATGCTGAACATGGACATGAATGCCTACCGCGCGGCGGGCGACACGCTCGATCTGGATCTGGTCACCAACAACACCGATCCCAACCTGAACCAGTTCTTGATCGATGTCACCAGCGCCTACCTGCCGGGCCTCCCGGTCAATACCGGATCGCTCGGCGGCGGCACGTCCGATCACCAGTCGTATCAGACCCGCGGATTCCCCTCGGCGTTCTTCTTCGAGGACCTGGGCAGCTACTCGCCCTACATCCACTCGAGCAGCGACACGGTCGGCCTGAGCGCCAACGACTTCGACCTCGCGCAAGCCATCGTCCGTTCGTTCCTGGCCGGCGCCGCCACGCTGGCCGCTCCGCTCCGGATGGAGATCAGCCACACGCCTTTGGGCGACACCACCATGGTCGGCAGCGCCTACCCGCTGGCCGCCACGGTGACCTCGCTGACCGCCGCCACGGTGGCGTCGGTCGAGGCCGTCTACCGCGTGAACGGCGGCGGCGACAACTCCCGGGCGTTGATTGCGGCGGCCAACGCCGGCGAGTGGATCGGATCGCTGCCGGCCGTGTCACCTTCGGGCAGCGTCGAGTACTACCTACTGGCCACCGACAGCAACGGCGGGCAGAAGTGGGCGCCGGAAGGACTGAATCCGGGCGACGGCCGGTATCGATTCACGGCGGGCCAGCTCACCACGATCTTCGCGGACGACTTCGAGGCGGCCGGCGAGAACGGCTGGACCAGCACGCAGGTGGCCACCCAGAACGACTGGCAGAAGGGCACTCCGCAGGGCAAGGGCGGCTACGACCCCGGCAGCGCGGCCTCAGGCACAGGCGCGCGCGGAAACGACCTCGGGATCGGCAACTACAACGGCAACTATGCCGCGAACGTCAACAACTACCTGCAGTCACCGGCCATCGACTGTTCCGGACACACGGGCGTCCGGATGCGGTTCAACCGCTGGCTCACGGTGGAAGACGGCTATTACGACCGGGCCACGGTCAAGATCAACGGCGTGGCGGTCTGGAGCAATCCGTCGACTCCGGGCGGCGGCGCCAACCACACGATCGACACGGCCTGGACGCCTCAGGAGCTCGACATCTCGGCGCTGGCGGACAATCACCCGGCCGTCAGGGTGCGTTACCAGATGCAGTCGGACGGGGGCCTCGAGTTCGGCGGCTGGACGCTGGACGACGTGGAGCTGTACACGCTGCAGGACGGCATCACACCGGCGCTGTCGACGTCTGAGACGGCGATCTCGGCCGGTCAGGGCAGCTCGGTCCAGTTCGACATCGACGCGGGTCCGGCCGGCGCCGGCCGCCCGTACGTGCTGGCGATCGGCATCAGCGGAACCACGCCACCGACGGTCCTGAACGGCGTCTCGATCCCGCTGGTCTTCGACGGGTTGACCACGCTCGGTTTCCAGGCCGCCAACACGCCCGCGTTCCAGAACTTCTTCTCGACGCTCTCGCCGGCCGGGCAGGCCACGGCGACCATGGTGCTTCCGCCGACCGCCCTGCCGAACGTCCCGGGCGTCACCCTGTCGCTTGCGGCCTTCACGGTGCAACCCGTGACCTGGGCGTCGAATCCGGTGAACATCGTGTTCGGGAACTGAGGGCCCGGGCGTTCTCCATGGCCGCGTCGCGAAGTGGCGCAGCTGCGCCGTTTTCCAGAGCGGGTCAATCCCGCCGGCGGTTCATGTACTCGCGCAGGATCACCGCGGCCGCCATGGCGTCGACCCGGCCGCGCTGCCGGCGCCCCTTCTTGCCGCGCTTGCGCCGGACCCCCATCTGCTTCAGGTCCTCTTCCGCCGAGAAAGAGGACAGTCGCTCGTCGACGAACTCCACCGGCAGCCCCGTGGCCGAGATCAGGCGCGTGGAGAAGCCGCGGACCTCGGCCGCCATCGGTCCCTCGCTGCCGTCCATGTTGAGCGGGAGCCCGAGCACGATGCGCGCAACCTCCCGCTCGGCGCAGAGCTTCGCGATCAAGGGCAACGCCTGCTGCGGGGAGCCTTCCAGCGTCGTCACCGGCTGCGCGGTCAGACCCAGCGGATCGCTGGCCGCCACTCCGATGCGCTTGCGGCCGTAATCCAGGGCCAGGATGTTCACGATCCAGCCCCCTCTGGTTCAGGCGAAGTCGTAGGGGTCCCGGGCCGCGGGCGGCTCATCGAAGTTCTGCGCGCTGGGCGGCGAGGCCGCCTGCCATTCCAATGACGCGGCGTCCCAGGGATTGCCGGGGGCGGCCTGCTTCGAGCGCAGCGAGGCCAGCAGATTCAGGAGCGCCACGAGCAGCGCGGCCATCAGCACCACCGTGCCGAAGGTGGCCGTCGACTGCCAGAAGCCATCCCCCTCGAGCACTTCGTGGTAGCGTTTCGGCACGCCCTGGAGACCCATCAGGTAGAAGGGCAGGAACGCCAGATTGAAGGCGACCAGCGCGGTCAAGCTGCTGGCGAACGCCAGGCGTTCATGGAACATCCGTCCGGTCAGTTTGGGCCACCAATGGTGCAGCCCCGCCAGCAGGGCCCAGATCGTCCCCCCGCCGATGAGATAGTGCGATTGGGCGACATCGAACAGGGTGTCGTGCAGGTTCAGACCGGTGTTGAGCGTGGCCTGAAACAGCCCGCTGACAATTCCGACGGCGAACATCCACATGAAACCCAGGGCGTAGAGCATGCCGGCGTTCACGTTCACGCGCCCCTTGTAGAGCGTGGCGACCCAGCAGAACAGGATCACCAGGGCGGGCACGGCGCCCAGGCAGGCGAACAGGCTGAAGACGACGCTCATTTCTCCGGACGGGTCGACGGTCACGAGGTGCCGTCCCCAGCCCAGAAAGCTGACCGCCGCGAGCGCGAGGCAGCAGAACGCGACCGATCCATAACTGAAGATCCGCTTGCGGCTGTGCACGGCGATCACCTCGCTGACCACCGCGATCCCGGGCAGGACCATGGTGAAGATCGCGGGATGGGCATAGAACCAGAAGAGATGCTCGAACAGCAGCGGATTGCCGCCCGACGCCGGGTCGAACAGTCCCCACCCGAAGCTCTGATCGAGCAGCAACACCAGCAGTCCGGCCATGAACACCGGCGTGGCCAGGAGTTGAACCAGCGCGGCGGAGTAGAGGCCCCAGACGAAGATCGGCAGCTGCCGCCAGCCGAGCCCGTCGGCGCGCCTGCAGTGCACCGTCGCCAGGATGTTCAACCCCGTCAGGATCACGCTCGCGCAGAGCAGCAACACGGCCAGCAGGGCCAGCAACACGGCGGCGCTGGTCGTCGACGCGTACGGCAGCATCAAGGTCCAGCCCAGATCCAGACGGCCGGTGGCCACGGACGCGATCAACAGCGCCGCGCCCCCGATCCAGCACCAGAATCCCAGCAGGTTCAGGCGCGGGAAGACCATGTTGCGGGCGCCCAGCATGATCGGCAGGCAGAAGTTCCCGAGCGTGGCCGAGATGCCCGGCAGCAGGAACAGGAACGTCATCACCAGGCCGTGGAAGGTGAACAACTGATGGAAGACGCTGACGCCGAGCAGCGATTCATCCGATTCAGCGGGCGTCCAGAACTCCGCCCGTAGCACGACGGCCAGCAGACCGCCGGCCACCAGGGCGGCCAGGATTCCCGCGAGGTACATGATTCCGAGCCGCTTGTGATCCAACGTGAAGAACCAGGTTCCGGAGCCCGTGCCGGCGTCCAGATAGCTGGCCCGGGCGCCGGACGGGCTCCCGGCCATGGTGGGGGCGACGTTGGACATGCTCTACTCGCTCTTCAGTGTCTTCATGTAGGCGATCAGATACTCGATCTCCTGATCGGAGATGCGCCCCTGGTACGGAACCATGATCGGAGGGAAGCCCTCCACGATCTTGGCGGTCGGATTGAGAATCGATTCCTTGACGTAGGCTTCATCGGCCACCACCTCGCCCACGTTCGTCTTGCGGATCGATCCGAACATGTCCTGCCAGGTCGGGCCGGCCGTCACGGCGCCGTCGGGCGAGTGGCAGACCTGGCAGGCATTCAGCGTGGCGGCCTTCTGGCCGGCCTCGGCCGGCGAAAGCCCCGCGTACAAGTCGATCGAAGCGGCCAGCCAGGCATCGAAGTCCCGCCGGCTCTCGACCACGACGTGCGTCCGGTGGTCGGCGAAGCCGGTCCCGCAGTACGCCGCGCAGAGGACCTCATACGTCCCCGCGACCGTGGCCTCGAACCAGGCGGCCGCCGGGCGATTCGGCAGCAGGCCTTGCTTCAAGCGAAAGGCGGGAATCGAGAGCGCATGCGGCACGTCGTCCGCCTCCATCGCCAGCTCGACCGGCTGGTTCAACGGGACGTGCAGCTCCTCGACCACTGCGCCGTTGGGATAGATGAACTCCCATTTCCACTGGCTGGCCTTGACCTGGATGAGGTAGGGCTCGGCCGGCGCGACCTGGTACTTCACGTAGCCCTTGAACCCGGACCAGAACAGCGCGACCACCACCAGCGCGGGAACCAGCGTCCACAGGAACTCCAGGGGCTTGTTCCCAGCTCGAGAGTTCACCGCCGCGGGTGTCGTGGCGCGGTTGTACCAGACCAGGAAGAACAGCACGAAGCCCACCACCAGCGCCAGGATCACGCCGGACGCGATCAGCAGGAGCAGGAAGGTCCGATCGGTCTGTTCGGCGATCGTGCTGGCCGCCGGGGGAAGCACGAAACCGCCTCCTTTGGCAGCTCCATGCGTTCCGGCGTCGGTGCTCGAGAGCAGAAGCAGAATGCGGGTCAACATGGTTCGCGAACCACCTCCGTCATCAGGGCGCCGATGTCCTTGCGGTTTCCAGGGCCCGCTCCATGGCGGTCGAGATCGGCAAACGCACCCGCGTGGGCACCTTCGTGGAATCGCGTTCCAGCACCGCGAAGCCGTTCTCGAGCGCCTTCTGCTGGGAGGCCGTCAATTCGGCGAACTCGGCGTGCGACGCCAGACCGCTCTTGGCCCGTTTCTCCACTTCGACCTCCTTCAGGTAGAGCGCCTGGAGACAGACGGCCACGACCACCACCAGCGCGAGCCCCCCGAGGAGGATCGCGCCGATCGTCACGACGGAAGCGAATTTCGTTTGTGCCATGGTCCTTGGTCCTCGAATCAGTTGAATCACTGGTTGCGGAAGCGCAGGGATTCCTCAAGGTACGGATCGTTGACCGGCGCCAGCGGCCCGGCCCTCAAGCGGCTCAGGAACCCGCCGAGGACCAGGCCCAGCAGGCCCGCCAGGCAGGCGAGATCGATGATCCCGAAATTCAGGACGTCCGCGTGCAGGGCCGGCATGACCAGCCAGTACATGTCGACCCAATGCATCAGCAGCAGCAGGATCGCGAAGAAGGCCAGCCCGGCCCGGCTGCGCTTCACGTGCCGCGACAGCAGGCCGGCGAACGGCACCAGGAGATGGCCCACGATCAGCAGCACCGAAACCGCCGTCCAGGCCCCGGTCTGACGCTTCAGGAACCAGAAGGTTTCCTCCGGAAGATCGGCGTACCAGATCAGCATGTACTGCGAGAACGCGATGTAGCCCCAGAAGAAGGTGAACGCGAACAGGTACTTGCCGAGGTCATGGTAATGCTCGACCGTGACCACTCCGCTCAAGCGGCCGCGCTCCTGCAGATACAGGCAGATCAGGGACATCAGCGCGAAGAAGGCCAGCATGGTGCCGGCGAAGTAGTAGACCCCGAAGATCGTGCTGAACCAATGGGGCTCCAGTGACATCAGCCAGTCGAAGGCCGCAAACGTCGTGGTCAGCGCGAACAGGACGATGGTCAGCGCGGACCATTTGCGCATGCGCAGGATCAACGCCGGATCGGCGCGCTCATCCTGCAGCCTCGAGTTCTTGAGAAAGAAGCGCGAGAGCGTGATCCAGACCGCGAAGTAGATCACCGCCCGGACGGTGAAGAAAGGCACGTTGAGGAAGGGCGACTTCCCTTCCAGCACGTGATCCCCTTCCACGTGGTGCGGATCGGACCATTCATAAAGCGAATGGTTGCCCATCAAGAGCGGAATCAGGATCGGCAGGAACAGCACGGCCATCAAGGGGAAGCCGGCCGCCAGCACTTCGGACAGCCGTCTGATCACGATCATCCAGCTGGCACGGGTCAGGTGATTCACCGCAACGAAGAACAGCGCTCCCAGGCTGAAGCTCAGGCAGAAGGCGTAGCTCACCAGATAGGAATGGAACAGCTGGGCGCAGCCGTCATTCTCCGCGAAGCCCATGCCCGCGGCGATCGCCAGCATGATCACGCCGGCGGCGCGGCAGAGAGTCACCCACGACTTCGATTCGTCACCGAGTGAGCAGTGCTCTCTCAGCTCCTCGGGTGTCAGCGCGTGCTGCATGAATGATCCTGTCGTTCGTCCATTCCGTTGGTCGGTCAGCTGTCCTGAAGTGCCTCGCGCTCCGTGGGCGGCACGTCCTCGAGAGTGCCGTACTGGCTGCGCTGCAGCGCCCGGATGTAGAGGATGATGGCCCACCGATCGGCGGGTCGAATCTGGGCCGCGTAGGACGGCATGGTCCGCACGCCGCTGGTGATGGCGTCGAACAACTGCCCCACCGGCTGATTCCGCAGATTGTCGATGTGGTAGCTCGGCGGCGACACGAAGCCCGGTTCCTTGAGCTGCAGTGCGCGCACCGCCACGGGGCCCCGGCCCGAACCGTCCAGACCGTGACAGGGGGCGCAGAAGATGTCGAAGCGTTCCCGCCCGCGGGCCACGAACTCCTCGTTCAGCGCGCTGCGCTCGAGCGGAAAGCCGGCCAGGAACTGACCGTCCGAGTCCTTGCCGGTGTGAAACGGCAGGTCCTCGGGCTCGATCAGATTCCCCCGGGCGACCGTGCCCGGCACCGGCGGGCGCATCGCCCGGCCGTCCGCGAAAAACGAACTGGCGGTCTGGGTCTTGTATTTGTCCTGCCAGTCCATGTCCCACACGATGTGGACCTGCGGCTTGTCGCTCACCGAGAAGCGGGCCTTGAGCACGAAGGCCAGCGGAATCAGGCTGATCACTCCGAGTACGAGCGTGCCGTAGATCAAGGGCCTCGGAAGCCGGCCCGGCCGGGCCTCTCCGAAAACCTCCTCCACCGGCGAGGACGTGTTCTGGGCGGCGAGCAGCGCCTGCGTCTGTTCGCGCTCGAAGAGCGGATCGGCCGCGTCGATCGCCAGGAAGAAGCGGTCATCGGTGACGCGCAGGAACCGTCGATGGGTGAACAACGGATGGTAGAGCTGGGGCAGAAGGTTCAGACCGAGCACGCTGAAGAACGCCGCCAGCGC
>Ga0326597_10003897_pt1 | contig 21187 bp, 12 predicted proteins | sample RVTome_12_FD_203789 | JGI IMG/M metagenome (GOLD analysis project Ga0326597, IMG submission 203789) | Soil microbial communities from uranium-contaminated site in the Upper Colorado River Basin, Wyoming, United States - RVT100D185 | ecosystem: Environmental > Terrestrial > Soil > Contaminated >...
GCGCACGGGCGTGCGCCTCGACTACGAGGAGCTCAAGGCCGCGGGCACGCACCTGGGGTCGGCGCAGGTGCGCGCGATCCCCGAGGGCGTGTGCGTGGTCAACGAGGCCGCGCGCCTCTTCGCCTACCTGGCGCGCGAGAGCTGCGCCATATGCGTGCCCTGCCGCGTGGGCACCAAGCGCGTCGGCGGCATCCTCGAGGGCATCTACTCCGGGCTCGGCCGCGAGGAGGACCTGCCGTGGCTCGCGGAGCTCGCCGACCACCTGCACGACTTCTCGCTGTGCGGCTTCGGCATCACCAGCGCGTCGATCCTGCGGACCACCATGAGCGAGTTCCCCGACGACTACCGGGCGCACATCGTCGAGCGCCGCTGCCCGACCGGGACGTGCACGCCCGCGCGCGCGCGCAGGTACGAGACCATGGCTCAACCGTGATCGCGCGCCAGCGGAAGCTAGCGGGCCAAGCCGTGATGGCAGAGTGACGCCGTGAGCATGCTCGAGCGGTACACGCAGCCCGGCGAGTCGCAGATCCCGACGGTCTCGCACCACGGCGAGATCCCCGCGGGACAGCCGACCTGCAGCATCGAGATCGACGGCCAGTCGGTCACGGCGATCGTCGGCGAGGCCATCCTGCGCGCGGCGCAGCGCGCGGGGTTCGACGTGCCCACGCTCTGCGACGACGAGAAGCTCGCGCCCGCGGCCGCCTGCCGCATGTGCCTGGTAGAGGTCGAGGGCTACGACCGGCCCATGCCCTCGTGCCACCTCCCGGTCGAGCCGGGCATGAAGGTGCGCGCGACCAGCGAGGGCCTCTTCCAGAAGCGCAAGCAGAACCTCGAGTACATCCTCAGCGACCACAACGCTTACTGCATGCCGCCGTGCCAGGTCGGCTGCCCGACCCACATCGACATCCCCGGCTACCTCGAGCTCATGGCCAAGGGCCAGCACGTCGAGGGCGCGCGCCTGCTCAAGGAGGTGCTGCCGTTCCCGTACGCGCTCGGCCTGGTGTGCCCGGCGCCGTGCCAGGAGGTCTGCCGCCGCGGGCTGGTCGAGGAGGAGATCGCCATCCGCCAGTGCCACGGCTACTTCGGCGAGCTCGCGCTCGAGATGGACGAGGCGCCCATCCCGTATCCCAAGGAGCCGGCCACGGGCAAGCGCGTCGCGGTGATCGGTGCGGGGCCCGCGGGCATGTCCTGCGCCTACTACGCCTCGCTCCAGGGTCACGCCGTGACCGTGTTCGAGATGATGCCCAAGCAGGGCGGCATGCTGCGCTACGGCATCCCCGAGTACCGCCTGCCCAAGGTCAAGCTCGACAAGGAGCTCAACTGCGTGTGGCAGCTCGGTGCGGAGTTCAAGGGCGGCATGATGCTCGGGCGCGACTTCACGCTCGACGACCTCTTCGCGCAGGGCTACGACGCCGTGTTCCTGGGGATCGGCGCGTGGCGCAGCAACGAGCTGCCCATCCCGGGTGAGGACCTGCCGGGCGTGATCGAGGCCATCAGCTACCTCAACCAGAACGCGCGCGGCGACCCCGTGCCCGTGGGGAAGGGCAGCAAGGTCGTGGTCATCGGCGGCGGCTTCACCACCTTCGACTGCTCGCGCACCTCGCGCCGCCTCGGCGCCGACGTCACGGTCGTCTACCGCCGCTCGCGCAAGGAGATGGGCGCCCACTACAGCGAGGTGGACGACGCCGAGCACGAGGGCATCCGCCTCGAGTTCTTCGCCGCGCCGGTGCGCATCGTGGAGAAGGACGGCCGCGTGGGCGGGGTCGAGTTCCAGCGCATGCAGCTGGCCGAGCCCGACGCGTCGGGCCGCCGGCGTCCGGTGCCGGTGCCCGGCTCCGAGTTCGTCATCGAGTGCGACACGGTCATCCCGGCCATCGGCCAGATCCCCGACCTCGACTGGTACGGCCACGGCGGCGGCGGCCTGCGCAAGTCCCGCCGCGAGACCATCGTGACCAACGGCGCGCTGATGGCGGACCGGCCGGGCGTGTTCGCCGGCGGCGACTGCCAGATGGGCGCGGTCACGGTCATCCAGTCGGTGGCCCAGGGCAAGCTCGCGGCCAAGGCCATCGACCGCTATCTCGCCGGCGCCGACATGGCCCAGATCGCCGCGGAGATCGCCGAGGAGGAGGCCGTCCCCGAGCTCATCGACATCGTGCCCTACAAGCCCGAGGAGCCGCAGGTGCGCATGCCCTTCCTGCCGTTCGCGGAGCGCGTGCAGAGCTTCCAGCTCATCGAGAACGGCTACTCCAAAGCCGCGGCCGAGAAGGAGGCCGCGCGCTGCCTGCAGTGCGTCTGCCCCGACGTGGGGCGCTGCCACCTGCAGCGGCTATCGGTCGAGCACGGCCTCACCGACAACCGCTTCCACCGCGGCGAGCCGGCCGACTACCACGACTACGAGTACGACTTCAGCCACGACTTCATCCTTCGCGACCTCAACAAGTGCATCAACTGCACGCAGTGCGTGCGCATCTGCCGCGACGTCATCGGCGCGAACTGCTACGGGCTCATGGGCGTGGGCTACGACTCGATCGTCACGACGCCGTGGAACGTGTCCCTCTCGTACACCGACTGCGTCTCGTGCGGCGCGTGCGCCGAGACCTGCCCGACCGGCGCGCTGATGATGCGCGAGCGCGACCTCCAGACCTACGAGCTCGACATCGTGCGCTGCATCTACTGCGGCGACTGCGTCGAGGTCTGCCCGCACGGCGCGCTGGGCGAGACGCCCAACTTCGAGCTCTCCACCTACCAGCGCTTCGGCCGCACCGTCCTGGCCAAGGAGGAGCTCGCCGTGGCCCGCACCTGGAAGCCGAGCGAGCCGATCCCGACGGACGGCGCGCAGCGCAGCCCGGTGCGCCCACCCGAGATCCGCCCGCCCGCCCCGCCGCGCTGGAGCGCCTGACCACCTAGCCTCACCTCCGGTGGGGCTGATCGACGCGCTGGTCCGGCGCATCCGCTCGCGCGGCCCCATCACCTTCGCCGAGTACATGGAGGCCGCGCTGTTCGATCCCGTCCACGGGTACTACACGACGCGGGCGGCCATCGGCTTCGACGGCGACTACTTCACTTCCGCCGACCTCGGTCCGGCCTTCGGGCGCGCGCTCTCCCGCCTCGCCGTGGACGCCTGGACCGCGCTCGGACGCCCGCCGGCCTGGGATCTGGTCGAGGCCGGCGCGGGGCGGGGGACCGTCATGCGCGACCTGCTGGCCGCGCTCGAGCGCGAGCGCATCGACGCCGCGCGCGCGGCGCGACCGGCGGTCCTCGAGGTGTCGCCGCGCATGCGCGAGGAGCAGGCCGTGGCGCTCACCGGCCGCGACGTGCGCTGGGCCGCCACGCCTCGCGCCCTCGCTCCGATCCAGGGGCTGGTCTTCGCTAACGAGGTGCTCGACGCGTTCCCGGTCCACGTCCTGGTGCGCACTGACGAGGGGGTGCGCGAGGTGCACGTCGCCGAGGAAGACGGCCGGCTGGTCGAGGTCCTCCGCCCGCCCAGCCAGCCGGATCTGCGCTGGCGCGTACCCGAGGCGCTGCTGCTCGGTGGGAGATGGGAGGTGGCGCTGGCCGCGGAGAGCTGGGTGGCCGAGGTGGGGGCCTCTCTCGGGCGGGGCTACCTGCTGATCCTCGACTACGCCGACGACGAGGCGGGCGTGCTGGGCCGCGCGGGCGATGGCACCGTTCGCGGGTTCAGCCGGCACCGGCTCGTCGCCGACCCGCTCGAGCGGCCGGGCGAGGTCGACCTGACCGCCACCGTCAACGTCAGCGCCATCCGCCGCGCCGCCGAAGGCGCGGGGCTGCGGCTGGCTGGCAGCACGACGCAGCGCGACCTTCTGATCGCGCTCGGCATACGCGAGCCGACGGCGCGGGCCGACAGTCCGCTCGAGCAGCTGCGCGCGGCCAGCCGCCGTTCGGCGGTCGACGTCCTGCTGGACCCGCACGGCCTGGGCGCCTTCCGCGTGCTCCTCTTCGCGAAGGAGGCGCCGAGCACGGGCCTGCGCGGCTTCGCCCCGGGGCGCTGATCCCGCATCGGCAGCCCTCGTTCAGAACTGTTACGCGAGCGGGCAAAAAGGGGCGGTCCTGAAAGGTGCCCGTAGCGGGCCGCGGATAGCGATGTAACAGGAGCCGCTCCTACCTTCCTCAACTGGTGGTTACAGGAAGGGGGCCCAAGGCCATGACTCATCTTTTCGGTGCTATTCCTACTCTGCGCGCGCTCGCGCGCGCTTCGACAGGTGCGCAGCGACGGAGGACGACCGCCTACGGGCTGATCCTCTCGCTGGTCATGACCCTGCTGGCCACCCCCATACAGGCCCTCGCCGCGACGACCGACGCGCAGGCGTGGAAGAACGTCACCACCGGTTGGGCGGGCAACATCAGCAGCCCGCACTCCAAGTACCTCGAGGGCGCCACTCTTCCTGTTCGGATCAAGGTCCTCAACGAGACCGCCGGCACACACTCGATGCAGATCTTCTTCGACACCGTCCACACCGACGGCCGGCGGTTCATCGACTACCTGCGGACGTACAACGCCTGGGAGAGCGTCGACCCCTGCTCGGGCGTCTCGGGCTGCACCCTCGGGAGCCCCACCGACACCGAGTCCATTCCGACCGACACCTCCCTCAGCGCCGGCATCCAGAAGCCGGGCGTGATCACCGCTTGGAACGCGACGATCGACGCGATCAGCTCCTACACGACCGAAGCATCTTCGGCCGACGTCACCGCCAAGCGGCTGACGATCACCTACACCGCCGCGGCCGGCGCCAACGTCGTCTTCGCCTTCGGTGCGCACTTCGCCTCGCCCCTCCAGTGGGGTGACGGCAAGGGCGCGTCGTCGTGGCCCGGCGCATCGGGCAAGGTCGGCGGCAAGCGCAACAGCGAGCCCGACAAGAACGTAAGCATCAACCCGAACAGCATCGTCCCGGCGACGACCACGACGGAGCTTACGTGCACGCCGGACACCGTCGAGGCAGGTCAGACGATGACCCTGACCGCGACTGTGAGCGACAGCGTGACCGCTCCGACCGGCATCGTGGAGTTCTACGACAGCCTGGACGGCGGCACGACGTACACGCTCATCGACACCGCCGAGCTCGTGGCGTCGGGCGACACCGGCGAGGCCACGATCACGACGCCCGCGCTCGACGCCGGCGTCCACACGTTCAAGGCGATGTACCTCGGCGACGACATCTACCTGCCGAGCGACGGGACCTGCAACGTGACAGCCACCGGTACGACCACGACGCTGACGTCGAGCGACAACCCCTCGACGTTCGGCCAGTCGGTCACGTTCACGGCCACGGTCACCGCGTTCCCGGTCGCGACCCCGACCGGTCAGGTCCAGTTCAAGGTCGACGGGAGCGACTTCGGGTCGCCGGTCAGCCTGGACGACTCGGGTGAGGCGAGCTTCTCCACGAGCACGCTCGCCGTCGGCAGCCACACGGTCGAGGCCAACTACCTCGGCGACGAGGGCTTCGCGGCGAGCAGCGACTCGCTCGAGCAGACGGTAAGCGAGGCCGGCACGACCACGACCGTCGTTTCGAGCCAGAACCCCTCCGTCTTCGGCGAGTCGGTCACCTTCACGGCGACCGTCACCGACAGCGGCGGCACCCCGACCGGCACCGTGACCTTCAAGGAAGGCACGACCGTGCTGGCAGGCCCGATCGCCCTTGACGGCTCGGGTGAGGCCAGCTTCTCGATCGACTCCCTCGAGGTCGGCGCGCACACGATCACCGCCGACTACAGCGGCAGCGGCAGCTACAGCGCGAGCTCGGGCTCGGTCGAGCAGACGGTCAACAAGGCCGACACGACCACGAGCCTCAGCTCCAGCGCCAACCCGTCCGTCTTCGGCCAGTCGGTCACCTTCACGGCGACCGTGACCGCCAGCTCGCCCGGCGCCGGCGACCCGAGCGGCACCGTCAGCTTCTACGACGGCGAGACGCTCCTCGGGACGGACGACCTGGACGTGAACGGCCAGGCGACCTTCACGACGAACCTTCTGCCTGTGGGCAGCCACACCGTCACCGCGAGCTACGGCGGCGACGGCAGCTTCAACGGCAGCTCGTCAGCGGTGGACCAGGTCGTCCAGGAGGTCACCGCGGCCAGCACGACGACCACCGTGACCACGAGCGGCAGCCCGTCGCTCTTCGGCGACTCCGTCACCTTCACGGCGACGGTGGCGCCGGTGGCCCCGAGCACGGAGACCCCGACCGGCACCGTCACCTTCAAGGAGGGCACGACCGTGCTCGCCGGCCCGATCGCTCTTGACGGGTCTGGCCAGGCGAGCTTCTCGACGACCACGCTCCCGGTAGGCGACCACACCATCACGGCCGAGTACTCGGGCAGCACCGAGTTCGACGCCAGCAGCGGCTCGGTCGGCCAGACCGTGGAGAAGGCCCCCGCGACGATCTTCGTCGACGCCGAGTCCCTGATCGTGACCTACGACGGCGACTCGCACACGATCTCCGCCACGACGGACCCGGAGGGCCTCGACCTCGACATCACCTACAACGGCTCTAGCACTCCGCCGACCGACGTCGGGACCTACACGGTCGTCATCACGGTCGACGACGCGAGCTACGAGGGCAGTGTCAGCGACACGCTCGAGATCCAGCCGCGCCCGGTGTCGGCCGCGATCAGCGCGGACGACAAGACGTACGACGGCACGACCGACGCGACGGCCAGCTGCTCGCTCGACGACGCGGTCGAGGGCGACGACATCGGCTGCACCGCCAGCAACGCCGCGTTCGGCTCGGCCTCGGCCGGGACGGACAAGACGGTCACCGCGGACGTGGCCCTGACCGGCGAGGACGCGTCCAACTACGACCTGCTGAACACGACTGACGACGACACGGCCGACATCGAGCCGAAGTCGGTCACCGCTTCCGTCACTGCGGCGGACAAGGAATACGACGGCACCACGGACGCGGACATCACCGACTGCTCGCTGGACGGTGTCGTGGGCCAGGACGACGTCACGTGCGACGCCGCTTCGGCCAGCTTCGACGACGCCAACGCCGGCGATCTCAAGACCGTGACCGCCACGGACATCAGCCTGAGCGGGAGCGACGCCGGCAACTACACGCTCTCCAGCACGACGGAGACGACGGCCGCGAGCATCGACCCGCGCCCGATGACCGTCACGGCAGACGACAAGACCAAGTTCGTGGGCAGCCCCGACCCGGAGCTGACCTACACCGTGAACGGCACGCTCGTCGGTGAAGACGCCTTCAGTGGCGCGCTCACGCGCGAGGAAGGCGAGGACACCGGCGAGTACGCGATCCTCCAGGGCAGCCTGACGCTCGGCGACAACTACGACATCACCTTCATCGCGGGCGTCTTCACCATCACCGACCTCCTGCTGCAGACGATCGACTTCCCGCAGCCGGAGAGCCCGCAGACCTTCGGTGACACCTTCGAGGCCAGCGCCTCTTCCACCTCGGGTCTCGAGGTCACGATCGAGGCGACCGGCGGGTGCACCATCCTCTCGAGCTCGTTCAGCGAGGGCACGACCACGGTGATCGTGCTCATGACGAGCGGCACCAACGACTGCGTGCTTACGGCCTCGCAGGACGGAGACGACACCTACGCGCCCGCGAGCGACGAAAGCCGCACGGTCGACGCCGAGAAGGCCGAGGCTGAGATCAGCGTCGACGCCGAGTCACTCACGGTCACGTACGACGGCGACCCGCACGGCGTGAGCGTGACAACGGACCCGGCGGAGCTCGGATTCGACATCACCTACAACGGCTCGAGCACTCCGCCGACCGACGCGGGCATCTACACGGTCGTCATCACGATCGACGACGACAACTACCAGGGCACGACCATCGTGACCCTGACCATTGAGAAGGCCGGCACGACGACGACGCTGACCTCGAACAACAACCCGTCGACGTTCGGCCAGTCGGTCACCTTCAGCGCGACCGTGACATCCGAGGCCGGAACGCCGACCGGCACGGTCAGCTTCTACGACGGCGAGACGCTCCTGGGCACCGTCGCTCTGGGCAGCCCGGCCAACCTGACCATCAGCACGCTGGCGGTCGGTACGCACACCATCACCGCCGTCTACAACGGCGACGAGAACTTCAGCGGCAGCGACGACAGCCTGTCGCAGGTCGTCCAGTCGGGTGGCGGCGGCGGCCCCACGCCCACGCCTACCCCGACCCCGACGCCAACGCCGACGCCCACGCCGACCCCGACGCCTACCCCGACGCCTACCCCGACGCCCGAGCCCACGCCGGCCCCGACGCCCGAGCCGACCCCGGCTCCGACGCCTGAGCCCACGCCCGCGCCTCCGGCTCCGCCGGCGCCTCCCGCGCCGCCGGCGCCCGCAGCGACGCCTGAGCCGACGCCTGAGCCGACGGCGACGCCGACCGCGTCGCCCACGCCCAGCCCGACTCCGACGCCGACCGCATCGCCCACGCCCACGCCGACCCCGCCTGGGCCGCCTCAGGAGGCCATCGAGCGGATCTCGGCCGGCGGGGCCCTCGGGAACATCCTGAACCTGTTCGGCGCGACCATCTCCGGCGTCGGCCAGTTCCTGGCCGCCGCCGGCGGATGGTTCGCAAGTACGCTCGCCAGCGCGATCGGAGGGATCAACGGATGATCGATCAGAACCCGGTACTCGAGCTGCTGCACAGCTCCAAGCTGTTCAGCGTCCTGCCAGAGGAGGAGCTCCAGCGGATCGCACCGAACCTCCGCAGCGAGACTTACGAGCGCGGCGAGTTGATCATCCGCGAGAACGAGCGGGGCGACACCGCGTACCTGATCTCCAAGGGTGAGGCCGCCGTCGTGACGGAGGACTTCATCGGGGAGGTCGTCACCCTTCGCGTATTCGACCGCGGCGAGATCTTCGGTGAGGTCGCCCTCGTCGAGGACACGCCGCGCACCGCGACCGTGCGGGCGGCCAGCGACCTCGAGGTCTACGTCATCGACCGCTTCACCTTCGGCCAGCTCCAGGCCAACAACCCGAGGTTCGCGCAGGCGGTCCGCGAGCGCGTCGACTTCCTGGGCGTGCACCGCTTCCTCAAGAAGGCCTCGCCCTTCGCGCGCGTGCCCGACAACGTCATCCGTCGCGTGGCGACCCAGCTGGTGCCAGTGCCCGTCAAGGCCGGCCAGGCCGTCGTCACCGAGGGCGAGGAGGGCGACAAGTTCTACGTCATCCGCGCCGGCAACTACGCCGTCGCCGAGAAGGGACGGCAGGTCGCCACTCTTGGCGCAGGGGACGTCTTCGGTGAGATCGCGCTCCTCACGGGCGGACCGCGTATCGCGACGGTCACCGCCCTCGTGGACGGCGAGGTCCTCTCGCTGTCGAAGGCCGACTTCGACGCGGTCCTCAAGGAGAACACCGGCTTCGGCAGGCAGCTGGCCGAGTTGGGTCGGATCCGTTTCCGCGCGACCACGGGCCAGAACCTGTATCTGCCGGATCCGCTGACGACGATGATGCCGTACCTCCAGCCCAAGGGCCGCAACCGCTACTGGCTGGCTCTCGGGGCGAGCATCGCCGCGTTCGCGGCCTCGGCCTACGGCGCCTTCGTCCTGCAGATCGACTGGGCCATGCTCACGACGCTGGTGGCCGGCTCCTTCATCGCGCCGATCATGTACGCGATCTACATGAAGCAGTCGGACATCCTCGAGACCAGGCCCGGCGCGCTCGTGCTCGTCTTCGCGCTCGCGGCCGTCGCGAGCATCCCGATCTCGGCGGGCCTGCAGCTGCTCTTCCGCCTGGACTGGTACTCGCTGCAGGGCGCCTTCCTGATCGCTCTGGTCGAAGTGCCCGTCGCGGTCCTCCTGGTCCTGTGGTTCCTGCGCCGCAGCACGAACCGCTTCCGGATGGACGGCCTGGTCTTCGGCGCCGCGGCCGGGATGGGATTCGCGGCCTTCGAGACCCTGCTCTTCGGCATCGGCTACTTCCGCGCTCCGACGGTCCTGGTCGAGGCCCTCGCCGTCCGCTCCGTGCTAGCGCCGCTGGCCCAGGGCGCGTGGGTCGCGATCGTCTGCGGCGTGATCTTCAGCGACGAGGTCCGCGGAAGCCTCTTCCACAAGCGCGTCCTCGGCGCCTTGGCCGCCGCGATCGGCCTGCGCACCCTCTGGGACTGGCAGCCGCTCGCCGCGCCGATCGTCAAGGACGGCTTCGAGTACTACACCTGGTACGGCAACCTGCCGTGGTTCCTGCTCATCGGCGCCGGCACGATCCTCGCCCTGCGCCTGCTCGTGAACCGCGCAGCCCAGGAAGAGGTCTCCTCGATCGTCGCGCTCAACCCGGAGCTGGCGGCGCAGCAGGGCGGCCGCACGACCTCGCGCGGCATCCGCTGCCACCGCTGCGAGCAGATGGCTCCGGCGGGTGCGCACTACTGCGTTCGCTGCGGCGCCGTCCTGCGGTCCGACCGCAGGCCCGCGCCGGTGGTGGTTGGGAGCGGGGCCGCGGCCGACTAGGCGCGGCCCCCGCGTTCCCGCTGGTGGGGGGTTCCGCCCGGGGGTGAACTGACCCGATAGAATGGGTCCAGACCCCCGGGCGGTTAGCTCAGCTGGTCAGAGCACTTGCTTGACATGCAAGAGGTCACTGGTTCGAGCCCAGTACCGCCCACTCGCAGGCGCCTGCCGAATGTAGGCAAACCTCCCCATGTGAGTTGACGCCCGCGATCGGCCTGCGCCAGCCTGCCGTGCGGTGCATCCCAACGTCGTCCTGCCGCTCGTGGCGTCGAGCGTCAGCTTCGTCTTCGCCGCGCTGGTATTCGCTCAGTGGCTCAAGCGCCGCCGCAGCTTCCAGCTGGTGTGGGCCATCGGCCTGCTCTGGTACGGGATCAGCGCCGGCACCGAGTTCGTCGGCAGCGCCGCCGGCTGGAGCGAGCCGCTCTACCGCACCTGGTACCTGATCGGCGCCTTCTTCGTGGCGGCCTACCTCGGAATGGGAACGGTGTACCTGCTGGCGAAGACGCGCTTCGGCTACTTCGTCGCGGTCACGCTCCTCTTGGGAGGGCTCTTCGGACTGTCCATCCGCGGGCGCTACCCCGACGCGGGCGGGCTCGGCACCGCCGTGATCCTGTTCGCGCTGGTCGCGGCGCTCGCGGTGGCGGTCACCACCTGGCGCAAACGCGACTGGTCGGCGCACGTGACCATGGCCGTACTCCTGCTCGGCTCGCTCGGTGCGGCGTACCTGGTGCTCACCGCGCAGCTCGAGCCGCCTGGCTGGGCGGTGGACCCGGTGACCGGCGTTCCGGTGGGCGAGCGCATCCCCGGCGCCGTGCGCGTCCTCGCGGCCCCCTTCAACATCACCGGCGCGGCGGCCTTGGTGTTCGGGGCGCTGTTCTCGGCCTACGTCTTCATGCCCAAGCGCAAGGTGCTGCGCGGGCGCTCGCTGCCGCCCGCGGTCGCACAGGCCTACGGCGCGCTCGCCGTCGTCGTGAACTTCCTGGCCTCGGTCCCGCTGGCGGTCGGCGCGCTGCGGCGCGGCGAACTGCACTCGCGCGTTCCGGCGACGCTGCTCATCGCCCTCGGCGGCTTCATCCCGGGCGTGACCAGCGGACTCAACCGCTTCGGCGTCACCTGGGCCTTTTTCCTAGGCGAGCTCGTCGGCGTGGTGCTGATCTTCATCGGTTTCTTGATCAGCACGGAGGTCTTCGCCTCGCGCCTGCGGATCGGCCGGATCACGCTGGCCCGGCGGGAGGAGCCCACCTCGGCCTGACCCGCGGCCGCGCGATCGGCTATGGTCCGCCCGGCATGGCGAAGCCGCGTCGCACCGGCGAGCGGGTCCTCGGCGCGGTCACGCACTTCCTCGAAGACGAGACCATCGGCGCCGTCATCCTCCTCGCCGCCACGGCCGCTGCGCTGGTCTGGGCGAACTCGCCGCTCTCCGGATCGTACGAGGCCCTCTGGCACACCAAGCTCGAGGTGGCCTTCGGCGGGAGCACCGTCGTCTCGCTAGATCTGCGTCACTGGGTCAACGACGCGCTCATGGCGCTGTTCTTCTTCGTGGTCGGGCTCGAGATCAAGCGCGAGATGGTGGAAGGCGAGCTTTCTTCGCGGGACAAGGCCGTTCTTCCGGCGGCCGCGGCCCTCGGGGGAATGATCGTCCCCGCGGCGATCTACCTCGCCTTCAACGCGGGCGGCGAAGGCGCCCGAGGGTGGGGCATACCCATGGCCACGGACATCGCCTTCGCGGTGGGCGTTCTGTCCCTGTTCTCGCGGCGAGTGCCGCGGGGGCTGATCGTCTTCCTGCTGGCCCTCGCGATCGCGGACGACATCGGGGCCATCCTGGTGATCGCGGTGTTCTACACGAGCGAGCTGGGCGTCGTGGCGCTGGCCGTCGCGTCGGCCGCGCTCGCCGGCGTCGTGGTCCTGTGGCGGATCGAGCGCCACTGGACAGACCCGCCGCTCGTCCTGCTCATGTTCGTCGTATGGGCCGCGACGCTCGCGTCGGGCGTGCACGCGACGATCGCGGGTGTCGCGCTCGGCCTGCTGGCCCCGGTCGACCCCGGCGAGAAGGAGATGGGCGTGGCCGAGCGCCTCGGGCAGACCTTCCATCCCTGGACGAGCCGCATCGTCATCCCCGTCTTCGCGCTGGCGAACGCCGGCGTGGCGATCGACCTCGCCCAGCTCGGCGATGCCATCACGGGGGCCGTCGGCGCGGGGGTCGCGGTCGGTCTTGTCGTAGGCAAGCCGGTGGGGATCCTCGCGGCGTCGTTCCTGGCGGTGAGGGCCGGTCTCGCGAGGCTCCCCGACGGGATCCGCTGGCCACAGCTCGCGGGCGCCGCCGCGCTCGCGGGGATCGGCTTCACGGTCTCGCTGTTCATCGCGCAGCTCGGCCTCGACGAGGATCTCCTGGCCGAGGCCAAGGTCGGCATCTTCGCTGGCTCGCTCGTGGCCGCCGTGGCTGGAAGCGCCCTGCTGCTGCGCGTCGGCGGAGCTAGGCGATAGGACGGAAGCCGCCGTTCGTCTCCACCAGCGCGGACGCTATCCTGTCGCCAGCGCGTAGACGCGGACACGGCGTGCGGCCAGAACGCCCATCAGCGAGCCGGGACGGTGAGAGCCGGCGAGCGCAGCCGCAGGTCACCACCGCCGAGCGCCGAGGGTCCGGCCCCGTACAGCCGGTTCGAGCGCCGCCGCAAGGCGGAAGCTGGGTGGAACCGCGAGCGACCGCCTCGTCCCAGTAGACGAAGGCGGTCGCTGTATTTCGGGGGCGAGAAATGGCCAAGCAGCTCGGACGAAGACCCGACCACGCGGAAGAGGACCCGCTCTACCCGCTGCGGCACTCGGCCGCGCACGTCATGGCCGGAGCGGTGATGGACCTGTTCCCGGGCACCCGGCTCGGGATCGGCCCCGCCATCAGGGACGGCTTCTACTACGACCTCGCGACGCCGCGGCCGCTGCTGCCCGACGACCTGCAGCGCGTCGAGGCGCGCATGCGCGAGGTCGTCAAGGCCGACCAGCCCTTCGAGCGCAGCGAGATGTCCCGCGACGAAGGCCTGGCGTTCTTCCGCGAGCGCGGCCAGGACTTCAAGGTCGAGCTCATCGAGGGGCTCGAGGAGGGCGAGGGCGCCTCGGGCGGCACGGTGAGCATCTACCGCCACGGCGGCTTCGTCGACCTCTGCCGGGGACCGCACGTCCAGCGCACGGGCCAGGTGCGGGCGTTCAAGCTGCTGTCGCTGGCCGGCGCCTACTGGCGCGGCGACGAGAACCGGCCTCAGCTCACGCGGATCTACGGCACGGTCTTCCCGTCACAGCCGGAGCTCGACGCCTACCTCGAGCGCCTCAAGGAGATCGAGCGCCGCGACCACCGCGTGCTCGGGCGCGACCTCGAGCTCTTCCGCATCGACGACGAGCTCGGGAGCGGCCTGCCCCTGTGGCTCCCGAACCTGTCGACGGTCCGCGAGGAGCTCGAGGCGTGGTGGCGGCGGCTGCACCACGAGCGCGGCTACACGCTCGTGTACACGCCGCACATCGCCCACGAGCGCATCTACCTGCGCTCGGGCCACATCGAGAAGTACGGCGAGAACATGTACGGACCCCTGCTGCTCGACGATGCCGGGGTAGGGGGCGCGGCGAAGAGCAGCACTCAGCGGTTCTGGATCAAGCCCATGAACTGCCCCGGGCACATCAAGGTGTTCCAGTCGCGCGTCCGCTCCTACCGCGAGCTGCCGCTGCGCATCGGCGAGCTCGGCACGGTCTACCGCTACGAGCGCGGGGGCACGCTGCACGGGATGCTGCGCGTGCGCGGCTTCACGCAGGACGACAGCCACATCTTCTGCTCATGGACGCAGGCGCAGGAGGAGATCGGCAGGGTCTTCGACCTGGTCATGGGCTCGATGGCCGTGTTCGGTTACACGGACCCGGTCATCTACCTGTCGACGCGGCCCGAGAAGCGCCTGGGCTCCGACGAGCTGTGGGACAGGGCCGAGAAGGCGCTCGCCGACGCCCTGGGCGTACGCGAGGTCCCGTACAGGGTCGACGAGGGCGGCGGGGTCTTCTACGCGCCGAAGATCGACATCAAAGTCAAAGACGCCATCGGCCGCGAGTGGCAGGTCCCGACGATCCAGATCGACCTGAACCTGCCCGAGCGCTTCGACGTCACCTTCGTGAACGAGCGCGGCGAGCGCGAGCGGGCGGTGATGATCCACCGCGTGCTGTTCGGCAGCCTCGAGCGCTTCGTCGGCGGGCTCATCGAGCACTACGCCGGCAACTTCCCGCTGTGGCTCAACTGGGAGCAGGTGGCCATCGTCCCGTTCCGCGAGGACTCGCTCGACTACGCGCGGTCGGTCGCGGAGCGCCTGAGCGCCGAGGGCCTGCGCGTGCGCATGGACGAGCCGCCGCTGGGGGACATGCGCGAGCGCGTGCGCGAGGCCCAGCATCGCCGGCCCAACTACATCCTCGTGCTCGGCGGCAAGGAGGCCGAGGCGGGGACCGTCTCGGTGCGTCCACGCGGCGCGGTCAAGGGGCAGGAGGAGCGCGGCGTCCGGGTCGAGGACTTCGTGCGCCGCGTCGTCGCCGAGCGGGACAGCAAGGTGCTGCCGCACGACTTCAGCCCCGGGGACGCCGAGCCGAGCGTCGGGCAGGCCGCCATCGGCTGACCCCCCGGCCGCGAGCGTGGCGGCGCGGGCACGCGCGCTGCTAGACTGGTCCCAGTTGAAGTCGCTCTACACAGCCCTCCACCAGGAGCCGCTCTGAGCAGTCGCCTAGAGGTGCCCCGCTCATAGCAGAGCTCAGGATCAACGACCAGATCCGTGTCCCGACCGTGCGTCTGGTGGACGTCGATGGCGCCCAGCTCGGTGTCGTCCCCACGCCGCGTGCGCTCGCGCTCGCCCAGAGCAAGGGCTACGACCTGATCGAGGTCGCGCCGAACGCCACGCCGCCCGTCTGCAAGATCGGCGACTACGGCAAGCTGCGCTACGAGGCGCAGCAGCGCGAGCGCGAGGCCAAGAAGAAGCAGCGGACCATCACCTGGAAGGAGGTCCGCATCGCGCCGAAGATCGACGAGCACGACCTCGAGACGAAGATCAAGACGGCGGCGCGCCTGCTCGGCCACGGCGACAAGATGAAGCTGGTGGTGCGCTTCCGCGGCCGCGAGCTCGCGCACCCCGAGCGCGGGCGCGCGCTGCTCATGCAGATGGCCGAGCGCCTGAAGGACATCGCGGCGGTCGAGCGGCCGCCGCTGCTCGAGGGCCGGCAGATGATCATGGTCATGGGTCCCGTGCGCGGGCAGCCAGCCGCTCCTGCGGCTCCGGCCGCGCCCTCCACGGCCGCGCCGGCCACGGCGCCGCGTCCCGCCCCGGCTACGCCGCCCGCGCCGGCCGCGGCAGGGGCGCGCCCCGCGGCAGTTCCGGCGGCTGCACGTCCGGCGGCTGCGGCACGGCCTTCGGCTGCGGGGCCTCCGCGTCCGGCGAGCTCGGCGCCACGTCGGGCCGCGCCGCCCGTCGCGCGGCCCGCGGCGACCCGTACCCAGCGCCCCGCCTAGCCCCGCGAGGCCCTTCTCGCGTAGACTTGTCCTTCCACAGAGAAGGGGACGCGTGCCTCTGCGCGCGCCGAGGAAAGGGTCCATGCCGAAGATCAGGAGCCACAGCGGCGCGAAGAAGCGCTTCGAGGTGACCGGCAAAGGCAAGCTGCGCCGGGCCAAGGCCTACAAGGGCCACCTCAACCAGCACAAGGACCCCGCGCGCAGGCGCCGTCATCAGGGCAAGGGCCTCGTGGCCAAGGGCGACCTGGCCCTGGTGCGGAAGCTCCTGCCGCACCTCTAAGGAGCGAGATGGGACGTGTGAAGCGCGGCGTCGCCGCGCACAAGAAGCACAAGAGGCTGCTCAAGGCGGCTGAAGGGCGCCGTGGCGCGAAGCGCAAGCTGGTGCGCCCGGCGCGCGAGGCGACCTTCCACGCGCTCGCGTACGCGCTGCGCGACCGGCGGGCCCGCAAGGCCCAGTTCAGAGCGCTCTGGATCGCGCGGATCAACGCCGCGTCGCGCCAGGCCGGCGTCTCCTACAGCAGGCTGATGGCGGCGATGCGCGCCGCGGGCGTTGAGCTCGACCGTAAGGTCCTCGCGGACATGGCGGTCCGCGACCCGAAGGTCTTCAAGCAGTACGTGGAGCAGCTGAAGGACGGGTCCTTTACCAAGAAGGCCGAGCGCTCGTAGGAGCGCGCATCCATGGCGATGACGGCCCGCCTCTCGTGATCGGAACGGGAGGCGGGCCTTTCAGTTCACGGAGGACGTGATGGCGACCACGGCGGACGAGGTCAGGCGGATCGAGGAGCTGGCGGCGCGGGCGGAGGCGGACATCTCCGCGGCGGACGAGGCCGCCCTCGGCGCTTTGCGCGTGCGCTACCTCGGCCGGCGCGAAGGCGAGATCACGAAGGCGCTGAAGGTCACGCCGTCGCTGCCTGCCGCGGAACGACCGGCCTACGGCTCCGCCGCCAACGCCGCGCGCGAGCGCATCGAGGCCGCTCTCGCGGGCCGCGCGGCGGCGCTGCGGGGCGCCGCGCTCGAGCGCGAGGTGGCCGCCGGCGCCGAGGACCCCACGCTGCCGCCGCGCCGCGTGCGCGTGGGCCGCCACCACCCCATCACGGCCACGATCCGCGAGATCACGCGCATCTTCGCCGGGCTCGGCTTCGAGGCGGTCGAGGGGCCGGAGGTCGAGTGGGACTACTACAACTTCGAGGCGCTCAACATCCCGCGCGACCACCCGGCGCGCGACAAGTTCAGCACGCTGTGGGTGGACGCCGAGGGGCTGCTGGGCGGCGCGCGCCAGCCGATGCTGCTGCGCACGCACACCTCGCCGATGCAGATCCGTGTGATGGAGCAGCGCCGGCCGCCGCTGCGCGTCATCGTGCCCGGGCGCTGCTACCGCTTCGAGGCCACTGACCCGACGCACGAGAGCGTGTTCTTCCAGTACGAGGGCCTCGCGGTCGACGACCAGCTCACGATGGCCGACCTCAAGGGGGTCCTGTACTCGTTCGCACGCCAGCTGTTCGGGGGTGAGCGCAAGGTCCGCTTCCGGCCCGACTACTTCCCGTTCACCGAGCCGTCCGCGGAGATCGCCTTCGACTGCTTCGCTTGCGACGGGAGCGGCGTGACCGACGGCGGCAGGTGCCGGACCTGCGGCGGCTCGGGCTGGATCGAGGCCGCGGGCTGCGGCATGGTGCACCCCGAGGCGCTGCGCCGCGTCGGCTACGACCCCACGCGCTACCAGGGCTTCGCCTTCGGCGGCGGGGTCGAGCGCCTGGCCATGCTCCTCACCGGCACGCCGGACATCCGTCTCTTCCACCAGAACGACCTGCGCTACCTGGAGTCCCTCTAGTGCCCAGCCTGCGCGTGCCGCTCGCCTGGCTGCGCGAGTACGTGGACGCGCCCGTCCCCGCGGACGAGCTCGCCGAGCGCCTGCACATGGCCGGGATGGAGGTCGACCACGTCGAGCGCAGCTCGTGGGACGAGCGCATCCGCACGGGCCGCATCGCCGCGCTGGAGAAGCACCCCAACGCCGACCGGCTGCAGCTGGCCACGGTCGATCACGGCGACGGCCGCAGGTCGACGGTCGTTACCGGCGCGTTCAACCTCGCCGTCGGCGACGTCGTTCCCTACGCGGAGACCGGCGCCGAGTACATCGACGGGCACAGCGGCGAGCGCACGGTGCTGCGGCCACGGCCGATGCGCGGCATCACCAGCGAGGGGATGGTGCTTTCGGCGAAGGAGCTCGGGCTGGGCGAGGATCACGAGGGCATCCTCGTCCTCGACCGCGACGTTCCCGTGGGTGCGCTGCTGCGCGACGTTCTGGGCGAGACGGTCATCCAGCTCGAGATCGCGCCTAACCGGCCGGACGCGCTCTCGATCCTGGGCGTGGCGCGCGAGGCCGGCGCGGTGCTGGGCGCCGCCGTGCGCCTGCCGCCGCTGGAGCCGCTGCGGCCGGAGCTGGATCCGGCGCTGCTGCGCGTGCGCATCGAGGACGACCAGGCCTGCCCGCGCTTCGCGGCCGCGTACCTCAGCGGGGTCCACCACGGCCCCTCGCCGCGCTGGATGCAGGAGCGCCTGCGCGCGGCCGGCATGCGCCCCATCGACGTCGTGGTGGACGTCACGAACTACGTGATGCTCGAGCTCGGCCAGCCGCTGCACGCCTACGACGCCGAGCGCCTGCGCGGCCGCGGCCTTGTGGCGCGCCTCGCCCGCCACGGCGAGACGCTGCGGACGCTCGACGGCGTCGAGCGCATCCTGAGCCAGTCGGACCTCGTGATCGCCGACGAGGAGCGGCCGCTGGGGCTCGCCGGGATCATGGGCGGCGAGGACTCCGAGATCAGCGCAGCGACCACCGACGTCGCCCTCGAGTGCGCCTCCTTCGAGCCGCGGCGGGTGCGCCGCACGACCGAGGCGCACGGGCTGCAAGGCTCGAGCGGCAGCGCGGCGGCGCGTCGCTTCGGGCTCGACCTGAGCCCCGAGCTGGTCCCGACCGCGCTCGCGCGCGCGGTCCTGCTGCTGCGCGAGCACGCGGGCGCGCGGCTCGCCGGCGCGACCGACGTGTACCCGCGGCCGCGCCAGGTCCCCAACGTTCGGCTGCGCTTCAGCGATCTCGCGCGCGTGCTCGGCGCCGAGATCGGCCGCGAGGAGGCCGTGGACGCGCTGCGGCGCCTCGGCTTCACCCACGCCGAGCACGGCGACCAGCTCGTTGTCACGCCGCCCTCCGTGCGCACGGACGTCGCGATCGCCGAGGACGTCGTCGAGGAGATCGCGCGTATCGTGGGCTACGACCGCATCCCCGTGCGCGTCCCGACCGGCGTGCTGCCGCTGCACGAGCGGCATCCGCTCGAGCAGCTGCGCGAGCGCGTGCGCGACGTGCTCGTGGGATTCGGGCTGCGGGAGACGATCTCGTACTCGCTCATCGATCCCGCCTGGCTCGGCCGTCTCACGCCGGACGGAGCGCTCATCGCGCCGGCGCCGCTGCGGGTGGCCAACCCGACCAGCGCCGGGCAGTCGGTGCTCCGGCCGACCCTGCGCGCCAGCCTGCTCGACACCGCGCGCCGCAACCTCAGGCACCGCCGCGGGCTAGGCATCTTCGAGATCGACCCGGTCTACCTGCCGCGCGAAGGCGACCTGCCCGACGAGAGATGGACGGTCGGGATCCTGCTCGCCGGCCAGGCCGAGCCGCCGCGCGAGAGCGAGACCTGGCTCACGCCCGAGCGCGACTGGGACTGGCACGATATCCACGGCCTCACGCGCGGGCTGGCCGATGCGCTGCACCTCGGCCGCTTCGACGACCAGGAGCGCCGTCCCGCCCCAGGCCTGCACCCGGCGCGCTCGTACGCGCTGCGGCACGGTGGCCGCGTGGCCTTGGTCATGGGGCAGCTCGACCCGCGCGTGGCCGCGACGTGGGAGGTACCGGGCTCGACGTACGTCGCCGAGCTCGACCTCGCCTCCCTGCTCGAGGTCGCACAGCGGCCCGCGGCGGCGACGCCGCCGCGGTATCCGGCCGCCTGGCGCGACCTGGCCTTCGCGGTGGACGACGGCGTCGCCTGGGAAGACGTGCGCTCGGAGATCGAGGCCGCCGGGGCCAGGAGCGCGCTCGAGAGCGTCGCGCTGCGCGACGTGTACCGCGGGCCGCAGGCCGGGGAGGGGAAGCGGTCCTTCGCCGTGCGGCTCGCGTTCCGCTCGGCCTCCGGTACGCTGTCCGACGCGGAGGTGGAGCGCGCGCTCGGGCGCATCGAAGGCCGGCTGCGCCACAGGTTCGGGGCCGTCGTCCGCGAGCGCTAGGCGCGGGCTTCTAGACAGGTACCCCCCGGCGGGGACGCGGGTTCAGAGCGCCCCCACCTCATCCCGCGTTGCGCCCACCGCGTATAGCGGGTAGTTTCCCGCCACTCGGCTGCCGGGCGTCGCCCGTGCGGCGCGGGCGGACATACCCCGCAGGGATGAAGGAGGAGGCATGGTAAGCAGTCTCTGGCGCAAGGCGTTCGCTGTGGCGGCCATTGCCGGGCTGACGCTGGCGGCGTGCGGTCCCGGCGCCCCCGCTGCGACGACGGCACCGACAACGGCCCCGACGAGCGCGGCGACCCAGGCGCCGGCCCAGACCCGCGGTCAGGGCGGGAACCTCACGATCCTCTACTGGCAGGCGGTCACGGCGCTCGCCGGGCACCACGCTCAGGGCACCAAGGACTACGACGGCGCGCGGCTGTTCCTCGAGCCTCTCGCGGCCACGGGTCCGGACGGCAAGCCGGTCGCGGTCCTCGCGGCCGAGGTACCGACGAAGGCGAACGGCGGCGTCTCCGCCGACTCGACCACCATCACCTGGAAGCTCAAGAAGGACGTGAAGTGGTCCGACGGGAGCCCGTTCACCGCGGCCGACGTCGTGTTCACGTGGAAGTACGTGACCGACAAGGAGACCGCCGCGACGACCGCCGGGGTATACACGACCGTCCGCAGCGTCGAGGCGCTGGATCCCCTCACGGTCAAGGTGACCTACAACGCGGCAACGGCGAACCCCTACGTCGCGTTCACTTCGTACTCGGGCTACATCCTCCAGGAGAAGCAGTACAAGGACTTCATCGGCGCGAAGGCCAAGGACGGCCCCAAGGTCGCCATCGGCACCGGCCCCTACAAGGTCGTGGACTTCAAGCCGAACGACGTCGTGACGTACGACATCAACACCAACTACCGCGACCCGGGCAAGCCGTTCTTCAAGACCGTCACGTTCAAGGGCGGCGGCGACGCCACGTCGGCGGCGCGCGCCGTCTGCCAGAC
>Ga0326597_10003898_pt1 | contig 21184 bp, 16 predicted proteins | sample RVTome_12_FD_203789 | JGI IMG/M metagenome (GOLD analysis project Ga0326597, IMG submission 203789) | Soil microbial communities from uranium-contaminated site in the Upper Colorado River Basin, Wyoming, United States - RVT100D185 | ecosystem: Environmental > Terrestrial > Soil > Contaminated >...
GTAAAGGGTCCGGACGGCAAACCGTCCGGAGTCGTGCACCATGATGCCTCCATGGCTCTGCAGGAATTGATCCCCGCTCCCACTCAGAAGGAGATCGAGGATAAGGCCCCGGCATTTCTCGCAGAGTTGTGGGAGCCGGCCGCTCGCGGACTCACTGCCGTCGCCACCCGCGTCGACTGGCATTCGCTGCGCGAGTACATGCTGCTCGACGAGCAGGGGAAAATGCCCATCCGCCTGGCCTATGCTCCCGAGTTCGCGGCTTATACTCCGCGGTCGGATTTCCTGTTCCGGCGCGTTGTGATTGCTCCCGGCCACGGCAGCGAGATGCTGTGGATGTCTGGAGCCACCACGGGAACCGCAGAGTACGGCGGCAGTCCCAATGCGGCTGCTTCCTGCATCAACGCGGAATACCCGAAGCAGAGCGACACCTACAAAGCTTGGGAAACCAACCCCTGGGGCCCGCATGGGGAGTGCCGGTTCCGCGAAGAGGGCGACAATGTTTTGAGGGACTTTTTCTGGAACGCGGTGAAGAATGGCTGGGTCATCTCCAACCTGCACATCAATGGCGACCGCACCATGGATGATTACCTCACCGTGCTCGAAGAGGCGGAGAAAAAATACGGCGTGAGAATAGCGGATTACCGGTTCTCCTCGGACCATTGCGGCTGGCTCTCCGAGGAGCAGGCCAAGCGCTCGCAGCACCTGGGGATCACCTTCAGTTGCACACCAGGTTCCTTTGCTAATGTGCGAGAATCCGGCCTGGGAGCTTATGCGAAGCTCTACGACAGCGAGCGCGCGGCAGACGCCTATGCTCCTTTCCGCAGACTCGTGCAACTGAATATGAAACCCTCGGCTCACTGTGAAGGGCATCAGGACTGGACGTTCACCTGCCTCGAGATGATCGTGGGCCGCAAGGATCAAAAGACCGGCCAGGTCTGGGGGCCGCAGCAGCGCGTCGACCGGCGTCAGGCGCTTTACACCTTCACTCGCTGGGCCGCGTGGCACTCCTGGAAGGAAAAGAATATCGGATCCATCGAGCCCGGCAAGTGGGCTGACTTGGTGATTATTGACAAAGATTACTTGACTGTTCCGGAAGATCAGATCTCCGATATCAATCCTCTGCTGACGATCGTGGGCGGTAAAGTCGCATACAGTGAGCCGAAATTTGCCGCCGGCGCGGGCCTGCCGACGGTGGGCTTTCAGGCGCCCGCCGATTGGTGGAGGCGCTAGCCAAGTCGCGGGCCGGGCTGCGGTGGAATGCTGCCGGCAATTGGACGCCCGATCGGGTCCGCAGTTGTTCGCAATGGAAGAAGCCGTTCTGCCGCGCATCACCGGATGCTTCGCCGCGTGCTCTGGAAGAATCAAAGGAAGGCTTGTGTGCGCCGGTTCTGCGCGGAGCGCACATCCGGAATCCGCATGAAACAACGACTGCCTGAGAACTGCCTTCCACCGCGCGAGGCCGCGCCGGAGATCATTCTTCCGAGCGACCTGCGCTATCCAACGCAATTGAATGTATGTCAGGAACTCCTCGACAGGAATCTGGCGGCCGGTAGAGGCCCTTGCCCCGCAATTTACCATCAACGCCGGACGATCAGCTATGAAGAACTCATCTCCGCCGTCGAGACCCTCGCGGCGGCGCTTCGCGATCAAGGCATCGTTCCCGGCGACAGGGTTCTGATTCGATTCTGGAATCAGCCCGAGTTTGTGATTGCGTGGCTTGCGGTGCTGCGCGTGGGCGGCATCGTCGTGGCCACCATGCCGCTGTTGCGATCGCGGGAGATCGGCAAGATATTGTCTGACTGCCAGCCGAGTTTTCTCCTCACGCAGGAGGATCTTTGGCAGGAAGTGGAGCCCGCCCTGCCCGCCTCCCCTGCAACACGAATCGTTTTTCGCGGCGCGCGCAAAAGTGGAGTGATGAACTGGGACGAGCTAATGGCGCATCCGCAGAACTGTCCTGTCTCAGATACGGAAGCGGAAAACCTCTCCTTGCTGGCCTACACCTCGGGCAGCACCGGCGAGCCGAAGGGAACCCTGCACACCCACCGCGACATCATTGCCATTGCCGACGGATATGCCCGGCATATTCTCTCGCCGACCCCGGAGGATGTGTTCGGCGGGACCCCGCCATTGGCCTTCACCTTCGGTGTCGGCGGCATGTTGGTGTTCCCCTTTCGATTCGGCGGAGCCACGTCTCTGCTCGAGCGATTTTCGCCGCAAGCCCTGATCGATACGGTTCGCGAGACCCGCATCACGATTCTGTTTTGCAGCGCAACAACCTATAATTTGCTCTTGAAGGCGGAGCTGCCCGGCTTCGCGGAATCCTGCCGCAGCCTGCGGCTGTGTGTCAGTGCGGGAGAGACTTTGCCTGCCGCAGTGTTTACGGCTTGGAAGGAAAAATTCGGCGTGGAGATTTTAGACGGCATTGGCAGCACGGAGATGCTGCACATCTTTGTTTCCAGCCGTCCTGGCGAGACCAAGCCCGGCGCTACGGGCAAGCCGGTGCCGGGGTATGCGGCGAAAATTGTAGACGAGGAGTTTCGTGAAGTTGCTCGCGGCACGCCCGGCCTGCTCGCCGTCCAAGGGCCGACCGGCTGCCGCTACTGGAACCGTCCCGAGCGGCAGAAAGAGTACGTCCGGAATGGCTGGAATCTGCCCGGCGACATGTATGTTCAGGACGAGGATGGCTATTTTCTATATCAGTGCCGCTCCGACGATCTGATTATTTCGAGCGGCTATAACATTGCCGGACCCGAGGTCGAAGCCGTCCTGGTGGAGCATCCCGCGGTCGAGGAGTGCGCAGTGGTGGCCAGCCCCGATGCGACGCGCGGAACGATTCCAAAAGCATTCGTTGTCCCCAGGGCGGGCGCCAAGCCCGGTCCGGAGTTGGCATCGGAACTGCAAGAATTTGTGAAGGCGCGGCTGGCTCCGTATAAGTATCCCCGTGCGGTAGAATTTGTCTCCGCCCTGCCGAAGACCGAAACCGGCAAGATCCGCCGCGTCGAGCTTCGCCGCCGCGAACAGGACGCGGTGCCCCGCTGATTGATTTCATAGTTCCTGTAGAACTAGAAGCGCTGTCATCCCGAGTCCCAGGCGACTTGTCCCGGCTGGCCGTGGAAGCCGAGAGGTGAGGGACCTGCTTTTCTTCCCGACCCTTCTGCGTAATCTGCGCCATCTGCGGATCAGTCTTTTGCTTTATACTGGAAGTCCTAATGCCTATCCAAATACAGCCCGAAGCCGAGCGCGTAGCGGAACTATGCCGCCGCCACCACATTCGCAGGCTGTCGGTGGTCGGCTCTGTTCTTCGCGAGGATTTTCGGCCCGAGAGCGACATTGACGTGCTGGTTGAGTTTGATCCCGAACGTCGGCCGGGGATGGTGGGCCTGCACCAGGTCGAAGAAGAGCTATCCAATCTGTACGGTGGCCACCGCATTGACCTGCTGAACCCGAAGTACTTGAACAGGCGTATCCGCGACCGGCTGCTGCGGGAAGCCGAGGTATTGTTTGCAGAAGGATGACCTCGTCTATGTGGGCCACATGCTCGACACGGCCCGCAAGGCGCTACACCTCGTTGCCGGAAAGAGTCGCACCGACTACGAACTGGACGAAACGCTAGCCCTTGCGCTCACGCACCTGCTCCAAGTCATCGGGGAAGCGGCCAGAAAAGTGTCCACGCCATTTCGAGAGCGCCATGCAGACATTCCGTGGGCCGCCATCGTCGGCCTGAGGCACCGCGTGGTTCACGACTACCTGCATGTTGATCTCGACCTCGTCTGGGATGTCGTCCATCAGGACCTGGAGCCGCTGGTCGCAAAGCTATCGCAAATCGTACGTGACTGACGCCCCGCCAGGGCCGATGGTGCTGCATGGGCAACCGCGTGGGAGGATGATTTGAACGACGAACGCCTCAGTGCGACGGCCAAGAAACTCGCAAAGTTAATTCCTGCCATGCCGAAACAATTGCGGGATTCATTGGACCTGGAAGTAGGTGCCCTGGCTAGTCTTATTCGTGCGCACGATCTTGATTATCAAGACCGTCCCGATCCTCTTTCTGACGAGTATTACAATACACTGCACGACCGCGTTATGAAAATGTCAGAAGGAACTCTGCCGCCAAAAGGACGCTGGCTTTCCGGCTACTATTTCAACTCGGCACTCTTACGCCTTGGCGCTTCGGCAGACAAGACCGATGGGATTCTTCGTTTGCTTGAAAGGCAAACCAAGCGTGTCGATAAGCAGTCCAAACGCCTGTCACCACGATTGGAATTGAATAAAGTCCTCGGAGAATGCCGCCTTCTCAAACACGACTTGGCGGGTTTAGGGCAGGGCAGGCGAGTCAAGTTTGATGAAGCAGTGGAGGCACTCTACAATTTGGTAAGCGTTCTTGAAAAGCAAGAATCTCTGCTTTGTAATCCAGCCGCAAGATTCCCAAGGATGAAAGCAGAGCCGAGGACCAGAGGAAAGGACCACGGCCGATAACTTTTCTGGTCAGCAGACTCAGAGACCTGACAGGATGGATTTTTCGCGAATTCATCTAAGGAGAAAATATGTTTAAGAAACCTTCGATCGCGGCTCTCATGGTCGTGGTGCTGCTCGCGGGCTGGCATTACTCCGCTGCCCAGGCGCAAGTTCCCGCTGCTCCGGAGACGATCCTGTTCAACGGAAAGATCATCACCGTCGATGCAAATTTCAGCTACGCGCAGGCTGTTGCCATCGCCGGCGGAAAGATTCTGGCGGTTGGAGCCAACGACGAGATTCGCAAGATGGCTGGGACCGCCACGCGTCAACTGGACCTCGACGGCAAGACGGTGATTCCCGGCCTTGCCGACAACCATCTTCACAATGTCGGCGGGGGGCCGGGCGTCGATCTCTCGCGAGTGGAGACATTGCAGGAACTGCTCGAAGCAATTCAGGCCCGCGTGCTGGCCGCGAATCCCGGCGACCTGATCGTATCCAATGGAGACTGGCATGAAGCGCAGTTGAAGGAGCAACGCCTGCCGCTGCGGCGCGACCTGGACACCGTGTCTCCTGAAAATCCGGTGGTCGTTGTGCGCGGGGGCCATGAGTACATTCTCAACAGCATGGCGCTTCGCAAGTGGGAGATCAATGAGAATACGCCCGTGCCCTCCGGCGGCGGCATCTCGCGCTATGACGACGGCTCGCTCAACGGCGAGGTGATCGACACCGCCAAGGGACTGGTACACTTGCCGCCGCAGCCGCAGAAGGACCTGGATACGCAGATCAAGGAATGGCAGGAAGCCTACAGCACGCTCAATGCCGCGGGGCTCACCAGCGTGCGGCACCCGGGCGGCCCGGTGGAGCAGTACCGCATGTTGCAGGAAATGGAGAAGCGCGGCCTGCTGACGATGCGCGTAAACTTCCTGCTCCGGCTGGGCGGCGTCAAGACTCCCAAGGAACTCGACGACCGAATCGCCTCCTGGAAAGTGAAGCCGGGCGAAGGCGATGATTGGCTCCGCGTTTGGGGAATCAAGCTGGGCGTGGACGGCGGATTCGAAGGCGGCTGGATGACCCAGCCGTACGAGGAACCGTACGGCCAGGGAGGAACCTACAAAGGCCTCCAGACCGCGCCGGAAGATCTTTACACGATGACCACCAAGGAGCTTTCGAGACTAGGCTGGCGCGTCGCCAGCCATGCCGTGGGGGATGCCGCGATTCAGCTCGTCTTGAGGGGGTATGAAGCAGCGAACCAGGTGCGCCCCATCGTCGGACGGCGCTGGACCATCGAGCATGCCTTCCTTCCCACCGAGGATCAGTTTCCGCTCATGAGCCGTCTTGATCTGATGATCTCGGCACAGAACCATCTCTATCTCGCGGGCCCCAGCCTGGTGAAATATTGGGGAGTGAAGCGAGCCAGTTGGGTAACCCCGCTGCGCTCTTATCTGGATCATCTCACCAACAAAATGGCGGTTTCGGCGGGCACCGACTCCGCTGTCGTTCCCTATCCGCCTTTGTGGACGATCTACCATTTCGTAACGCGCAATACCATCACCGGAGGCGTATTGGGAGCCGGCCAGCGGATCCGCCGCGAAGAGGCGCTCCGGCTGAGCACCATCAACAACGCTTACCTCAACTTTGAAGAGAAGGTCAAAGGCTCGCTCGAGCCCGGCAAATACGCAGACCTAGTCGTGCTTTCTGACGACATCATGACTTGCCCAGAAGAGCGCATCCGCGACATGTCCGTGCTGGCGACGATGGTCGGCGGAAAGCTCGTCTACCAGAACAAAGAATTCTCCTTTTGATGACGGAGCAGCGCATCACCGATTCTTCCGGCGGAGCGCGCCTCGCTCGAGCGTTCCAGGGAACTGATTCGGGAAGCGGCACGGTCTGCCTGCACTCCACGATCATTGAGCATCGGCTCCCCAGCCCGGCAGGAAACGCCGCGTTGCGGAATGACATCATCGGTGGAGTTTTTTCAGCAACCTACTAGAAGGAAAGCCGCAGGGCGAACTGGACCTGCCGTGAAGTCGTGTTGGTCTGCGAGATTCTTCCCGCGCGCGAGCTGAAACCTGCGGATTCGCCGGAGAAAATGATGGCGCCCCCGCCCGAAGGCGCATTGAAATTGGTGTGATTTGGGAAATTGAACAGCTCTGCGCGAAACTGCAAACGTCGTTTTGCATCGATCAGAAAATCCTTTTGAACGGAGAGGTCCATGCTGAAGATGCTCGCGGAAATCATGGTGTTGCGGCCGGCATTTCCGAGGGTTCCCGCAGGAGGAGCCTCAAAAGCACAGGGGTCAAAATACAGTTCGGGAGTGCCGAGTCTCTGCCCCTCGACAAACCGTCCGCAGCCGGTGGAAGCGCCTTCGGTTGGATTATTGCTCTGCCCGGCGCGCAGATTCGGCCGGTTTGGAATGAACAGGTAATTCCTGTAGCGAACATTCAACCCAGGGCTGAAGGGTGTGCCGTTGCGGAAGGAGGCAATGCCACCCACTCGCCAACCTCCCAGAATATGCGATAACACACCGGACGGGAGCCACTGCTGACCAGAACCCCACGGCAGGGTATAGAAAAAGTTCAAGACCAGGCGCTGACGAATGTCGAAATCAGAGAGCCCTCGGTCCATGGTGCGGATGTGCGCATATTGCCCAACATTAGTTTGGCCGCCAGTTGAGCTGTCATCCACGGATTTGCTGAAGGTGTAGCTTGCTTGCAAGGAAAGTCCCCGGCTCAGGCTCTTGCTGGCGGAGAGCTGTAATGCATTGTAGAAGGACTGGGCATCGCTGCTCAGGATGCTCAACGCTCCGAAGGCGGGATTGATGGGACCGGCATAGGCGCGGCAGAGCGGGACGACCGGATCTCCGGGCGGAGCACACTGCGGCGGAAAGAACAAGGAGCCGTCGGCGCGAATCTCAGGCTGGGGAAACTGGTTGGCCTCATATCGCCGAAACAGGTGGTTGCCCCGGGCTCCTACGTAAGCAGCCTGTGCCCGCCATCCGCCCGCAAGCCTTTGCTCCAGCGACACGGTGTAACGCATCACCATCGGATTCACCATGCCGGCGTAGTCCATGATCTGAACCTGAGCCGGAACATTTCCCGCCGCAGGGATGACCATAGGGAAATATTGAGAAGCCAGGGTCGCGTTCGGATTGACGAGGATGCTGTGATAGGGAGCCGAACTCTTACGGTTATTTGCCACATATCCGATGATCTGGTCGTAATAAACTCCGAAGCCGCCCGAAACGGACGTGTTCCCACCCGCCGTTGGGGACCAGTTGAATCCGAAGCGCGGAGCAAAGCTGACGGCGGAGGGATTACTCTTGAAGTACCGGCCGAGACGGATTTCCGTATCGTGGACCGGGTCGGGCAGGTAGACCATGCGGTTCAAATTGTCGGTGAAATTGCTGGCAAACTCGTAGCGAAGTCCCGCGCTGATGGAGAGCTTCGGCGTAATCTTGTATTCGTCCTGCAGATAGGATCCCAGCAGCACCTGCCGGAACGCGTGGTGGTTGTCCGATCCAGGCAGCGCAATGGTGACGCTGGTTCCCACCGGACCGGCCTGCAAGAAATTCACAAGGCTGTTGAAGGACCACATGCCCGCCTTGTTCCAGTCGCTGAAAACATCCCAGCGATAGCGGTGAATCTCGATTCCTGTCTTCAGGCTGTGCGCACCCCGCTGTGCGATCAGATCGAAGGCATACTGAAACGAGTTCATGATATTGCCTTTAGGGATGGTGGGGTCCGCGCCTAAATTATTCAGGCCGGGTACCTGGATCTGGCCGAATTGCGCGGCACTGGGAAGGAAAAACAGCGACCGGTCGATCTGGGTTTTTGCGAGCGTCCCGGAAACCAGCACCGGGCGCGTGTAGGCGATCCGGTAGGAGGCCAGCGTCCGCGTGCTAAAGATATGCGAACCCACCAGAGTCAGATATTGCTGCCGGGTTTCGCTGGCAGTATTGAACATGAAGGTATCTTGCGGCGACTGGCTGCTGGCGTCATCGAAGGTATAGCGAACAAAGATGCCGTCGCGGTCGGTCAGCTTCTGGTCGACGCGCACCGTGAAAAAGTTTTCGTCGGTCGGAAGGAACTGCGGAGCAAGGTTCCGGGCGATACCTCCACCGATCGAAATATCGTTCGGGATGGGATAGAGACCGAGATACGGTTTGATGCTCGCGGCCACGGGAATCTGGCAAATCACGTTTGGCAGTGGCGCCAAGTCGGGCAGTGGCACAGCTCCGGGAATCGCCATGCAGGCCGCCGAAGTGAGCGGAAGGCGCCCCTGCCTTGCCTCCACGTCCGGGAAGAAGCTGACGTCGGTGGAGTTCAGCCGGTCGCGCATCGCTTCAAAGCTCGCCAGGAAAAACGTCTGATCCTTGATCACCGGGCCGGATACCGTTCCGCCAAACTGATTGCGCTTGAAGGGAGGCGCTTCGGCGCCGTCAAAAAAATTCCGCGCATCCATCTTGCTGTTGCGCAAGTACTCGAAGAAAGTTCCATGGATGTCATTGGAGCCGGAGCGGCTGATGGAATTCAGCACACCGCCGCTGCCGCGTCCATACTCGGCTCCGTAGTTCGCGCTGAAGACTTGAACCTGCAACACCGCGTCGGAGCCCAGTTGCACTCCGGCGGCGCTGCGTGGAGCCTGATTCTCCGCATCCATGATGTTCGTTCCATCCATCAGGAAGTTATTAGACACGGACCGGCCGCCGGCGATGGTCAGGCTGCCGCCGCCGACCCCGCGCGATCCCGAGCCTGCGGACGTATCGGTAACGCCAGCCTGTAGCGTGGCCAGTTGGCTGTAACTTCGGCCATTCAGGGGCAGCCCGGCGAGCTGGCTCTCGCTGATCTGCCCGGAGCTTTGGGAATTGGCAGCCGCTGGTCTCGCTGTGGTTTCGGTTCCTCGCTGGGCGGTGCTCGGAGTGGTTTCCGGATTCTCCGACAGAGCAAAATTCTTCGCGACCCGCGCGCCCTCTTGCAGTTCAACGGTTTCCTGAGCGGCCGGCCCGAAGCCAGGCTTGGCCACGACTAACTCGTAAATCCCCGGAGGCAACGACGGCAAATCATAGCGGCCGGCATCATCGCTGCGAGCGCTGTGGCTCCTTCCCGTGCTGAGGTGCTTGACGATGATCTCCGCGCTGGCGATGGGCGCACCGCTTTTCGATTGCACGCTTCCACTGACGGAGGCGCCAGGCGTCTGTGCCGAGCCTGCTGGTCCAGCCAGAGCAGAGAAAAGCAAGGAAAGAACGAGGAGCAGAAAGATGGGCAAAGACACCCGGAACCTCCCCCAACCTTTGCCTGGCATATACCGGCCAGCGCCGCCTGACATCATGGAAACCCCTCTAGCGGTGGTTGTGTTGATCGCGAGCACCAGGGAGGTCACCAAACCTCTCGGAGCCTTCCGGACTTGACCTTCGTTATTCACTGCACTCGTTCTCCTATTCGCAACAAGATCGCCCAGTCTGGATCGCCTGACTGGATCGATTGTCGCACAAGATTCCAGCGATGAAGCCATTTGATTCACAGATGGCCCTGCCTGAGCGGTCTTAGGCAAGGGCATGGTCCCAAGCCGGGCATTTGAACTCCCTCTCAGCGGAAACGCTACGGAGTGAAGGCATCACGCGCGGTGGGAATCCTTGGCCAAGTGTCGTTCGGGAGATTTGGTGAAGCGGTCGGCTTTGCGCAGTTCCGGGAAGGCGTAGGCCCAAAGCATCGTTACCATCAAGCTCCCCACGCCGCCCAGGATCACTGCGGGAACCGTTCCGAACCAGTGCGCAGTGACGCCGGACTCAAATTCTCCGAGCTCGTTCGATGCTCCAATGAAGATCAACTCTACGGCGGTTACGCGTCCGCGCATCTGGTCCGGCGTGGCGATCTGCACCAGTGTGTTGCGGATGATCACGCTGACCATGTCGCAAGCTCCCACCAAAAGCAGGGCAATCATCGACAACATCAGGCTGCGGGAGATTCCAAACAAAATGGTAAAAACGCCGAATCCCGCCACGCACCAGAGCAGGGTTACACCCACCTTTCCGCGCAACGGCCGGTATGCCAGCAGTACGGCCATGCTGAGAGCGCCGATCGCAGGGGCGCTGCGCAACAGACCTAATCCCCACGGTCCGGTGTGCAGAATCTCTCGCGCATAGACCGGAAGCAGCGCCACCGCGCCTCCGAATAGTACGGCAAACAGATCGAGCGAGATGGATCCGAGAATCAGCTTCTGCTTGAAAATGTAACGCAGGCCCGCGAAGAGTGTCTTCGATCCCATCGCTTCCGGAATGATGGTCTGCGGAAGTGTCCGCATCCGCACTGTCAGCACCGATCCCACTAGCGCCCCCACAGCAGCAGTGGCATAGACTGCGCTAGGCCCCTGGAAGATCGCGTATACCACGCCGCCGAGCGCCGGTCCTAACAGAGTGGATGTTTGATAAACACTGGCCGTCCATGCCACGGCGTTGGGGAAATGTTCTTCGGCGACCAGTTGCGACAGGATCGAACGGCTGGCCGGGCCGCTGAACGATCGCACGATTCCGATCAGCACCAGAATGACGTAGATGGCCGGAACCGACTTTCCCAGGACATGAGTAGCCCACAGCAGGAGAGCAGAGCAGCCCGCGAATCCCGCATAACAGAAGACCAGCATCTTACGGCGGTTGATGCGGTCGGCGGCGTGGCCGGAGACCAGGAAAAGAATCATGCCCGGCAGAAATTGCGCCAGTCCCACAAATCCAAGAGCCAGCGGCGCCCGCGTCAGCTCATAGACCTGCCAGCCTACGGCCACCGATTGCATCTCCAGGCCGACGATGACGAAGAGCCGCGCGATCTGATAGCGACGGAAATTCGGATAGGCTAAGGCGCCGCGCCCGGTAGCTGGTGGTGGCTGGGGGAGTAACATCGCGCTCTAGTGTGCCACAAAAGCCTCGCGCGGCCTGCCGGCTGCGTGTCTCCAACCAGCATGTCTTCGAATGGGGAAGAGCGCTCGAATCGAGATCATGCTTTCTTGGCGGAAAGACGGAAGCGTTGCGCCGAAGAGGGCGGGCCGTCGGTAGAGACTTGACCGAGTTCAGCCAATTCAATCAGATGTGCATGCACGGACAGGGCCGCCGCTCCGTGCAGAGTGGATGAAACATCGGTATAGACGTTACGCACAATCTCCGGCACAGTCGCCTCACCCTTTGCCAATCGGCGCAGGATGGCAGCTCTTCGCTCGTTGCGATGCTCGATGAACGCCCGCACGTGCGTCTTGGGATCGGTGACCGCGGGGCCATGCGTCGGAAGATAGATCTTGTCGTCGCGATCGAGTAGTTTGTCGAGCGAACGCATATACGCTTGCATCTCTCCGTCGGGGGGGATGATTACGCTGGTCGACCATCCCATCACATGATCTCCGGAGAACAACGTCCGCTCCTCAGGAAGAGCGAAACAGAGATGATCGGGAGTATGTCCCGGAGTGTGCACCGCCGTGAGATGCCAACCCTTCCCTTCGATGACATCGCCGTCTTGCATGATGTGATCGCCAACTCCCGGCGTGAAGCTGTGTATCGGGGCGCTTGTGGCGGACTGCACGGCGGGCGCTGCCGGCCAGTGGTCCGGGTGGGTGTGGGTGATGAGAATGCGGTCAATCGTCTCGCCGCGCAAAGAGTCGAGAATTGCCTGGATGTGTCCAGTCATCGAGGGGCCGGGATCGATGACTGCGACATGCCCATGTCCGACGATGAAGGTGGCGGTTCCGGGGCCGGTGAACGATCCTGGATTCCGGGCGACAATGCGGCGCACCAGCGGCGAGACGGTTTCCATTACGCCGTACTCAAAATCGAAATCGTGGTAGAAACGAATGCCTGCCATGTCTGGAAGCCACGGTCGAGATGAGGGACAATGGGTCGAGCAATAAACAATGAACCCCCGCCATGACCCACAGATTGATTCTAAACTCTATTGCCGCTTTAGGAAACTCGGGGACCGAGGACCGAGGCGAGGCCGCGCAGCCGCTGGTTGCGGATGTGTCTGAGGCGAAGACGGCAGGCCGAATTTATGTGTGGGATGTGCGCGTGGCGTGGTGCCGGACATCCACGCCTTCCACTACAAACAGAACGTCTTCTGCAATGTTGGTGGCGTGGTCGGCGACGCGCTCCAAATTCCGTGCTATGAACATCAGATCAACCGACTGGCGGACGACCGTCAGGTCGCGTTCCATAAAACGGATGAGCTCGATGTAAATCGCATCGCGCAGAGCATCCACCGCATCGTCCGAAGCGAGCACAACTCGCGCGAGTTCGGCATCTCTTTTGACAAAAGCATCCAGCGTCTTGCGAACCATCGACTCCACCAAATTCGCGAGGTGCGGAATATCCACCGGGGGTCTCACGAGTTTCTGGTCCATCAGCGAGAGGGCGCGCTCGGCCATATTTACGGCCAGATCGCCCATGCGTTCGAGCTCGGTATTGATTTTCATCGCCGCGGTGATCAATCGGAGATCGGTTGCCACGGGCTGTTCCAGGGCCAGCAGGTTGGTGGCGATCTCATCGATATCAATCTGCATCTGGTTGATGCGAGCCTCGTTTTTCAAGACCAATTGGGCCTGCTTAGGGTCTTTCTCAACCAGTGCCTGGACGCTGTGGTAGATGCCGGCCTCCACCAAGCCGCTCATTTCGAGCAAGCGTTTCCTGAGATCTTCCAATTCTTCTTCGAGATGTCGCATCATTCTCCGCCGTACTTGGCTCCGCCGTAACTGGAGCTATGTCCCCGGACGATGAGGCTGCGGCTAACCGAAACGCCCGGTGATGTAATCTTCGGTCTCCTTGCGAGCCGGCTTGCGGAAGATGGTCGGGCTCTCGTCGAACTCGATCAATTTTCCCAACAGCAGGAATCCGGTGTAATCCGCCACGCGAGCAGCCTGCTGCATGTTGTGCGTAACGATCACAATCGTGCAGGTATTCTTCAGCTCGAACAGAAGCTCTTCGATTTTTCCGGTGGTGATCGGATCGAGCGCCGAGCATGGCTCGTCGAGAAGCAGGACATCCGGCTTCACGGCGAGCGCGCGGGCAATGCAGAGCCTCTGCTGCTGTCCGCCGGAAAGAGTCCACGCCGGTTTCTGGAGATAATCCTTGACCTCATCCCACAACGCAGCGCGCCGCAAACTGGCCTCGACCTCCGCGGCGAGCCGCGCCCTGCCCCCGCTTCCATTCAACCGCAAGCCGTAAGCTACATTTTCGAAAATAGTTTTCGGGAAGGGGTTTGGCCGCTGGAAAACCATGCCCACTTTTCTGCGCAGCTCGGTAACGTCCATCTGCAACAGGTCTTCATTGTCGAGCAGCACGACACCTTCCGCCCGACTGTTGCGGACTGCCTCATACATGCGGTTGAGGGTGCGCAAGAACGTGGACTTCCCGCAACCGGAGGGGCCGATCAGCGCAGTTACCCTGTTCTCTGGAATCTCCAAATCGATATGGTGAAGGGTTTGGTGAGTTCCGTAGTAGAAGTTCAGCCCGGACACCTTGATTTTCGTTTGCAGGGCACTCATGGGCTTTTCGGAACCTTCATTGGGCCGATCCGGCATGGACACCCGCGGTCCGGCATTGGTAAAGCTTCCCATCGCCTATCCTTTTTGCGCCGGCGCATTCCGGGAGAGCACCATCCGGACCGTAACATTAATGACCAGCACCAGGGTCAGAAGCACCAATCCGGCGGCCCAGGCTTGCCGGTGCCAGTCTTCATACGGCGAGACTGCATAAGTATATATCATGACCGGCAAGGAGGAAGTTGGCTGGTCCCACCCGGTACTCCAGAAACGGTTATTGAAAGCCGTGAACAGCAGCGGGGCGGTCTCGCCGGCGACCCGCGCCAGACTGATCAGAATACCAGTGACAATGCCGCGCATCGCCGTCGGCACGACTACGGTGGCCACCATTCTCCACTTGCTGGCGCCGAGCGCCAAGGCCCCCTCACGTAGCGAATCGGGAACCGAGCGAAGAAATTCTTCCGTGCTGCGCAGAATGATAGGGATCAGCATGACCCCCAGCGCGATCCCTCCCGCGATGGCAGAAAACCGGTGCATGGGGCGGACGAACAATGCGTAGATGAAGATTCCGATGACGATGGAAGGGACACCGTTGAGAACATCAGCCGCATAGCGAATCAGGAACGGGAAACCCTTGTCACCAGACTCGGCCAGATACACTCCCCCTAAGAATCCGATAGGAACGCCGGTGAGGGCGGCGAGCAGGAGCAGCCTGCCGCTGCCCACAATGGCATTGCCCATTCCTCCTCCCGTTTCGCCGACCGGGCTGGGAAGCTGGGTAAAAAACGACCAGGAAACGGAAGTTGCGCCTTGCCAGACCAGATAGCCGAGAATCGAAAACAGGATGGATACCGTGACCATGGCGCAGACGCCGGTCAGGCTCAGCATCACGCCATTGATGATCTTTCGTTGCGTCGGGCGGTTCATCCGGCGTGCTCCGTCCTCCGGCCAATGGTGGTCCAGATCAGCAGCCGGGCGAGGCCGTTCAGCACAATGGTCAAGACCAGCAGGACCAATCCCAGTTCGACCAGCGCATGGAGGTAAAGGTCGTCGGTGGCCTCGGTGAATTCATTGGCGATCACGGCGGCAATGGTGTAGCCGGGAGCAAACAGAGAAGCACTGATTTTCGGATCGTTCCCAATGACCATGGTTACGGCCATGGTTTCCCCCAGCGCGCGAGCCAGAGCCAGGAAGATAGACCCCAAAATTCCGGCCCGTGCGTAAGGCACAACCACCTGCCAGGTGGCTTCCCAGCGTGTGGCGCCCAATGCGAGTGCCGCTTCCCGCTGATCTCCGGGGACCGCCAGCAGCATCTCCCGCGAGATGGAGATGATGAACGGCACAATCATAATCGCCAGCACTACGCCTCCCGCCAGCAGCCCGACGCCGTAGATGGGTCCTTGGAAAAATGGAAGGAAACCCAGAGTCTCTCTCAGAAATGGCTGGACGACTTCGCGCAGGAACGGGACGACAGTAAATATGCCCAGCAAACCATAAATTACGCTGGGAACGGCAGCAAGCAATTCAACAGAGAACGTGAGGGCGCCGGAGATCCGCGGCGGAGCCATCTCCGCGAGAAAGATCGCCGCGCCCACGCCGAGCGGCACCGCGATGAGCAAAGCCAGCGCGGAAGTAACCAATGTTCCGTAAACAAACGGCAGCGCCCCAAATTCCTCAAAAACCGGATCCCAGGTCTGAGTGACCAGAAAATTCCATCCGAATTTGCTGCGGGACAAGGCGGAGTTTGCGTAGAGTTCGTAGATGAGCAGGCCGACAATAACCAGAACGGTGCAGGCAGCGGTCAGCGTCAGCAGGTGCGCCAGCCCGCCGGAAATCCGCGGACCGCGCCGACGGGCAGGCCGAACTGGTTGCAGGCCTTCTCCGGGCGTCTTGATCGAGCTACGGACACTCATAACTATTGCACTCGCTGAATGGCCTTGGTTTCTTTTGCAATTACCTCTTTGGGAAGCGGGGCATAGGAGAGCGGCTGAGCATACTTTTGTCCTTCACTGAGCATCCATCCAAGGAAATCCACCAGCGCTTTCCGTTTGGCGGCATCTTGAATCTTTGCAGGAATCAGCAGCCAGGTAAAGCTGGCAATCGGATAGGCGTCCTTGCCGGAAGGATTGGTGATGGAGACGCGAAAATCGTCCGGTATGGCTTGCGCGGCGCTGGCCGCCGCAGCCGTTACTCCCGCCAGGTCTGCCTTGACGAAATTGCCGGAGGAATTGCGCACCAGTCCATACGCCAGACGGGTTTGGATAGCATAAGTCAGCTCGACATACCCGATCGAATTCGGCGTCTGCCTCACCAGTCCGGAGACGCCTTCATTGCCCTTCCCCCCGAGTCCCACGGGCCAGTTGACGGAAGTGTTCCGTCCCACACGCGACTGCCACTCCGGGCTTACTTTGGAAAGATAATCCGTCCAAATATAGGTCGTGCCGCTGCCATCCGATCGGTGGATCACAACGACATCCTTGGCCGGAAGATTCACCCCCGGATTCGCTTTGGCCAGCGCGGGATCGTTCCATTTGGTAATCTTCCCAAGGAAAATCCCTGCCAGCGCCTCGGGCGTGAATTTCAATTCGGCCGTTACTCCGGGAATATTGTAGATGGCCACGTCGGCTCCCAGCACCGTTGGGAAGTGCAGCGGTTTGACCTTGGCCTGGGCGAGCTGCGCGTCCGTCATCGGACCGTCGGAGGCCCCAAAGTCCACCGTTCCTTCCGCCAACTGGCGAATGCCGCCGCCGGAGCCGATGGATTGGTAATTGATCTGAATATTGGGATGCAGCTTGTGGTATTCGTCAAACCACTTGGAATAGATGGGGTAGGGGAAAGTCGCGCCAGCTCCGTTGAGCATCAAGGGCGCCTGGGCGGCGAACCCGGCGCCAATGCCAACGACGATCAGAAGCAGGGAGACGGCCAAGATGCCGGTACCCAACCTGGAGCCAATATCTGTTCGACGAAAGGGTAGCTTCATGCGGGTACCGGACAATCAACTACAAAACCTTGATCTTGCCCAACGCAGCCAGTTCCTGTTTCACGACGGCGTCGGGTAGTGGTGCATAGCCAAGGCCAGCCGCGAACTTCTGGCCTTCGGACAGCATCCACTTCATAAATTCTAGCATCACTTTGGCCCGCGCTTTGTCTTTTGGATTCTCGAATAAAAGCAGCCAGGTGAACGACGAGATCGGATAAACGCCTTTGCCCGCTGCGTTCGTGATGGAGACCCGGAAATCCGGGGGCATTTTCGCTGCCGCTTCCGCCGCCGCAGCGGTCACGGAGTCTACGTTCGCTGCGACGAACTCGCCCGCCATGTTTTGCACGCTGCCGTAATGAATTTTATTCTGCAACGCGTAAATCAGTTCGACGTATCCGAGCGAGCCGGGAGTCTGGGTCACCAGGCCGGCAACACCCTCATTGCCTTTTCCGCCGAGTCCCACAGGCCAGTTCACGGATGTCGCCACGCCGACCTTACTTTTCCACTCGGGCGAAATCTTCGCCAGATAGTCTACCCAGATGTAGGTCGTGCCAGAACCGTCAGAGCGGTGAACCACGACAATGTCGGTGGCTGGCAGGCTGACACCCGAATTCAACTTCGCGATAGCCGGATCATTCCATTTCGTCACTTTGCCCAAAAAGATGTCCGCCAGCACCTGCCCTGAGAATTTCAGCTCCGCACTGACGCCGGGAATATTGTAGACGGGAACGTCGGCGCCCAGGACCGTGGGAAAATGCAGGATCTTAGCGGGCGCCGCGAGCAGCTGATCGTTCGTCATAGGTCCGTCGGTCGCACCGAAAAAGACTGTTTGGTCGGTGATCTGGCGGATACCACCACCCGATCCGATAGACTGATAGTTGATCTGCACGTTTGGATGCAGCTTGTTGTATTCGTCAAACCACTTCGAATAGATCGGGTAGGGGAACGTCGCCCCCGCGCCGTTGATCTGCACTGTCTGCGCTGCGGCACCAGCCACGAGCACGAATGCGGCGACCACGGTTGCGAACAATGCACTTATGAGAGATTTTGCTTTCATGCGTTTGTCCTCCAGACTAGAAGTTGATCAGCCCATGGATCGCGAAGGTCCTGACGGGCTGCGTTGGTGAGATATTTCTGAATATTTGTGCGTCATAGTCGAGGAGCAGCGCTGATGTGACGCTGCCTTCATGGGGAAACCAATACGCGATCCCGAGGATCATCCGATTCTGTTTCTGCGAATCGAATGTTGTCGTCGCATTGGGCGCGCTCGTAAGCGGCGCGAATGCGGATGACGTATTCGGCGTCATGTGGTCGTAGCGCAGCAGCGCTTCCCAGCCTTTCGTCGTCCTGGGTGTAACCCAAATCGAGTAGCCCTTGCCTTCGACATTTAGGGTCCCTGGTTTGGCCGAAGTCTGGTCATGCCTATCCAGATAATCGAAACCAGCCACCAAGTATTTGTGTTCGAAGGTCACATTTGCGACGAGGCGCTTGCGCTCGGAGTTCTGCAAATAATTGTCGCCGTCATAAAATATCGCTGCCCGCAGACCGCGTGCTACTGGCGCACCGGTTGCGAACGGCCGAACTGAAAACCGGACCATGACTGCCTTTTGGTCATTCACTTCGGACTTGTTGAAGCTCTCCCCGTTGTATATGCCCGCGTGGAAGTCGCCGTAGTTGGATGGAAAGTTGTAGTGGAACGACGCTCCGGCATCCGAGGACGACAAAGCACCCACACGGTCCACGAAGATTGTGCCCTGGAACCGATAGCGGTAGATGCCTTCTTCGTAGTCAATATACGGTGTCTGCTGAATTCCAAACCGCGCCCAAGATCCTTTTGTCATCCAGTCATCTAAATTCGTTTGCAGAAACGCATATTTAAGACGGTACACCAGGCTGCCAAAATTCGAGCTGGCCGTGCCGGTTTCACGGCTGATGTCCGGTGTAATGCGAAACGCCACGATATGCGAGATATTCCCAGTGATATTGAGGTACGCCCGCGAGACATCGAAAGCGCTTCGGCGGACAATGTTTCCGTCGCTATCTGTGATCGTCGGATGCTGTTGGAAAGTGAAATTCGGGAACAGTGTTACACCCACCCGGATTGAGGGCGTATTGTCGGGCGGCGTGTAGCCGCCAGCCGGCGTCACCTGCCCAGAAAGCAATCGCGGCCCCAATGTCGCCACCAAGAACATGGCAGCGAGAAGAGAACGCAGGGGAACCCGCGCGCAATTTATTTGCTTAGCTTTCACCTGAGTCATACTGCCCGCAATGACGGCTCCGGAAGGATCCAGAAGCATTTTGGACAAACCGTCTTGGGAGTCCGGCCGCGCGAAGATAGTCGCACAGCCCCGAAAAACGCCCGATGAACTGACTCTCCTTATGGAAAACATCTTCTGCCTTGCCTCCTTAGTTTTTTCCATTCTGGTTGCGTGTTTTTTCATTGCCATCTATACAGCGCCGCGGCGGGAATCACCGCGCCTTGCGTGTCCTTGATCGTCCCCGCCATCCGGGCGTGATCCACCTGCGCCACCGCGGGCAGGCAGACCGCGACCATCAAGATCAGACACCTAAACATCGCTTCGATACGAACCATGTGACTTCCCTCCTCGGAAAACTTCGAACCCTGTTTGATTGAGTTGTTGATTGCGTGATTAAGCGTTGTCATATCCAGTCCCCTCCGGCGCGAACAACTGGCTGCCCCGTAGCGCCATTTGAAACTTCAGTGTGCCGTTCCTTGTGTTGAGGCCAGATGAACGCATTGTGAATATTCCGTGAAAGCGGCCACCGCCAGCCGGGCAAAGCCGAAACCGAACGACGTCCCCCGAGGCGCCGCTCAGTCTCGACTTGCTCCGCAGGCGATCAACCAGACTCTAGCGGAGCTGTTTGACGGAAGGATGAACGATGCATGAATAATGGATGAATCAGAGGATTCAGGGGACGGGCACGATGAGGGAAAACGTGGAGCCTCGGCCGACTTCGCTCTCCACCTCGATACGGCCACCGTGGGCTTCGATGAGATGTCTGGTGATGGCCAGGCCCAGGCCGGTGCCGCCCGCCTCCCGTGAACGCGCATCATCTACCCGGTAGAAGCGCTCGAAGATTCGCTTCTGGTCGGCCTTGGGAATGCCGATGCCGTTATCGGAAACTGCAATGACCATTTCTTTGCCTGCCAGATTCGCTCGGGCGACAATCCTGCCGCCCGGGGGCGTGTACTGAACAGCGTTGTCGAGCAGATTGAGCAGAGCCTCACGCAACCGGCTGGCGTCGGCCTGTATCGGAGAAAGATCGGGGGCGCACTCTGCGGTGATCGACAGTTGCTTCCTGCCCGCCTTCATTTGCAAAGTTTCGACGCATGCCTCGACCAAATCCTTTACCACCAGCGGGCACTTTTCAAGCTCCAATCGCCCCGCCTCGATCATCGAAAGCTTCAGCAGATCGCTGGTGACGCGGCTCAAGCGGAGCGCGTGATCGCGAATGATCTCCAGGAACCGGCGGCTGTTTTCCTTATCTTCGAGAGCGCCTTCGAGAAGTGTTTCGGCAAAGCCCTGAATCGCCGTGAGCGGCGTTTTGAACTCGTGCGAGACGTTGGCCACAAAGTCTCGCCGCATGCGCTCGAGCTTGCGCAGGTCGGTAATATCGTGCAACACCAAGACCACTCCGGTCGTCTTGCTCATTTGCACCGGGGCGGCGGTTACCGAGAAGACGCGCGGCGGCACCGTGTTCATTTCGCTCTCGCTGGTCATCTCGTGGCGCGTGGCAAGAGTTTGCTGCACAATTTCAAGCAGCCCGGACTGGCGTGTTACTTCCACCAGGAGCCGCCCGGCACAGGGAATTCCTTGCAGGCCCAGGGCCTGGCAAAACGCATCGTTGCAGAAGGCGATCTTCTGCTCCGGCTCGATCACGGCCACGCCTTCCACCATGCTGCGCAGGATGGTGTCGGAGCGATTGCGCTCCTCGGTCAGCAGCCGGATGGTGCGGTCATACTGCACCGCCACTTCATTCAGAGCATTGCTCAGCTCGGCCAGCGGGTCGTCCCGCATGTCGCGCGGGAGCGGAGGGAACTCCTGCTCGGTCATGCGCAGTGCAAACCGCCGCAACTCGCGAATGCAGCTGCCAGACCTGTGGAAATGAGCGAACAGCGGGATGGCGGCCGCCGCCAAAAGGGTTGACGCAATAGACCAAAAAACAAGCGGGAACGCGATATCAGCGGGCGAACCCTGCCCGAGCCTCCCTGAA
>Ga0326597_10003899_pt1 | contig 21181 bp, 26 predicted proteins | sample RVTome_12_FD_203789 | JGI IMG/M metagenome (GOLD analysis project Ga0326597, IMG submission 203789) | Soil microbial communities from uranium-contaminated site in the Upper Colorado River Basin, Wyoming, United States - RVT100D185 | ecosystem: Environmental > Terrestrial > Soil > Contaminated >...
GCAGATGTGGTAAGCGTGAATGACTCGCTCAGGATGTACTACACTGCAATCGATGCAACTGGAGGATCTGCTATCAGCCTCGCCATATCAGCTGATGGGATTCACTGGTCGAAATACTCAGGGAACCCTCTCTTAACAAGACAGGCGGGAACGTGGGAATCAACGAACATGCATGATCCAAAAGTGTATTTTGATGGATTAGCGTATACCATGTTCTATGTCGGGTACGATGGCAACAGAGCTCGGACCGGCATGGCAACCTCGGTGGATGGCATCACTTGGACTAGGAATTCCTCAAACCCTATTTTACAAGAGGGTCCCCCGGGATCTTGGGATCAAGGTGCAGCACTCTTGAATTCCTTTGTTTTTCACGATGGCAAATTCTATGTATTCTATGAAGGCTCTTTTCCTATCAGTACATTAGTTGGGCTTGCCACTTCCACAGATGGGGTCACGTGGACAAAGTATCCAGGTAATCCAGTGTTCGTTGGTGGAAGTCCTGGGAGTTGGGATTCAAGAATCTATATTGGATCGATGCGGATACGAAATGACCAATTGCAGTACTGGTACTCAGGACATGGTTCAAGCGGCGGCTGGCAGATAGGCTACGCAACCTCTCAATTTATAGTTCTTGCTGGGTCCTCGGTTCAAGGAGAATCCCCAAAACAGGAGATAAATCACTAGCGTTATCCTAATCTGATTGTGATGAGTTGACATTCCAGAGGACAAGAAGTAGCGCGTTGAGGTAGGCGCGGTTTTTCAAGGTGGGCCAACCAAGGAGTATGACAACAAGAGGAGCAGGTGCTCCTCTTTTGTTTTTTCTGTACGGTTGACAATGTGCTCCCGCTTCTCTATATTGCACCTACTTTTTCTGGCTATTTCACCTGCAATTCATAGCTACCCGGGGCAGGGAGCAGACCCAAACGTAACCCAACAAGGAGAAACCCCCCAATGGCGGACATATCACTGGATGCGCTTGGAATGGTGGAGACGAAAGGTCTTGTAGGATCCATCGAGGCGGCCGATGCAATGGTTAAGGCTGCACGAGTTCAGTTGATCGGCAAAGAGGTAATCGGTGGAGGCTACGTTACCGTCATGGTTCGTGGTGATGTCGGTGCGGTGAAGGCTGCGACGGATGCCGGTGCTGCGGCGGCGCAACGGGTCGGCGAACTTGTGTCGGTGCACGTCATCCCGCGTCCGCACACCGATGTGGAGATGATTCTCCCAAAACGTCCCGCATCCAAGTAGTTTAATTCCCGGTCAACTCATTCTCGGCAGTGATGTCCTGCTGTTGAAGCCACTGGCAATTACCATGCATGAATATGCTCTCGGGATGATCGAAACGCGCGGCCTTGTCGGCTCCATCGAAGCGGCAGACGTGATGGTCAAGACTGCGAATGTGCACATCCTGGGTACCGAGTATATCAAGAATGGCCTCGTGACAGTGAAGATCATTGGCGAGGTTGCCGCGGTCAAGGCCGCTGTTGATGCCGCGAGTGCAGCGGCCGCGCGGGTTGGCCAGGTCGTCTCAACACATGTGATTCCCAGACCCGCCGAAGATATTGACCTGATTCTCAAGAAATTGCCGCCCAAGACCGCAGATCATGGAGCCCCTGAGAAAGCTGCAAAGGAGCCTGACAGATCGCATGAACAAGCCGTCTTGTTCGATGATACCGACGATGATGACCAGTATCGCTCAAAGCTGGAAGCGATGACAGTCCACGAATTGCGGACCCTGGCTCGCTCTGTCGGAGGACTGGGGATCATGGGTCGCCAGATTTCAAAAGCGAACAAGGATGAGCTGATCAGTGAGCTGATGAAGAAGCGGCTCGGTGGCTGAGTCCGGAGGGACTTTATCGAACTCCATTGGCGCTGTGCCGGTGGAGTTTTTTTGTATGGACATGTAACGGAAGATGAACAGAAGACGCGCTCACATTATTCTTGCCACAACTCTGTTTGCCATCCTCCTGTGGGTTTCGGTCAACATGAGTTACCAGTACCAAACAACCGTGCAGGTGCAACTGGTTGTCGCGAATGTGCCTCCGGGAATGGCCATACGCACACCAATTCCACGGTCCCTTCAGCTCCGATTCCGCGGGGACGGATGGCAGTTGGCTGGAGTCCTCCTCGGATCGGATCCTGTTGTGGTACTCGATGTTCATGCGCTTCGCCCAACACAGCGCACATTCACATTGACCGACGTAACCGAGCAGCTCCAGTTACCGCTCGGTCTTCAGCCGGTTGGGATGAAACCTGAGTCGCTGTTCGTTCATCTTGATCCGTTTGCCGAAAAAAAGGTGCCAGTGTTATTGGATGCAACAGTATCGTTCCGCGAGGGTTTTGGTCAGGTGGGAGCCACCGCTGTGATTCCCGAAAGTGTTACAGCCAGTGGTGCACGAACGGTGGTTGAACGATTACGGTCATGGCGCACAGTCCATACGAAGCTCGAAGACGTCAAATCGTCGGTGGACATGAACGTCCGGCTTGCGATCGCTGACGACTACCTGTTGTCGGTCTGGCCGGAAGAAGTTACGGTTCGCATACGGGTTGAGCCGTTCGCGGAAAAGAGGTTCCAGGGTCTTGCAGTGGAGGTCCTTTCCGTTCCGCCTAACCGTGAAGTCATCCTCATCCCTCCGAGGATCGAGATCGTTGTTCGTGGTGGTATTGAGCAACTCGCCGGTCTGACGGTGGGAGATTTCCGCGCAACTGCCGACTATTATTCAATTCTTTCCGATACAACAGGCATGGTGGAAACCGAGATCACTTCCCCGTCGGGAGTACAGATCGTAAACCGCAAACCCGAGCGCCTTCAATACATTATCCGAAAACGACTGTAGCATCAATGCGGCTTGCAATCAACATCGATCATGTGGCGACGTTGCGCGAAGCGCGGGGTGGAGTGGAACCAGACCCCGTTACAGCAGCTCAGGTGTGTGAGATCGCAGGAGCGCACGGGATTGTGTGCCACCTCCGTGAGGACCGCAGGCATATCAACGACCGCGATCTGAAATTATTGCGCGAGACCATAAAGACCAAACTTGACCTTGAAATGGCTGCCACGGAGGAGATCGTCAGGATCGCGATTGAAACGCTGCCTGAGCTCGCGACGCTTGTTCCCGAACGTCGTCAGGAGTTAACCACAGAGGGTGGGCTGGATGTGCAGGGCCACATGCATTACTTGCGTGATGTGGTGAAGGAACTCCAGCGGTATGAAATTGAGGTCAGCCTATTTGTTGATCCTGTTGCAGAACAGATTGAAGCGGCACGCGAGGTCGGTGCTGACCTGGTGGAGCTTCATACGGGCGAATACGCGAACGCACGCAACGATCGGGAACAACATGAGTTACTCGGCCGTGTGCGTGGCGCAGCGCGCCTGGCTGCTGAACTGGGTCTGGGCGTGAATGCGGGACACGGGCTGAACTATGTGAACATCAGTCCGTTGAAGCTTATACCGGAGATTGCGGAGGTCAGCATAGGCCATGCGATTCTTTCGCGTGCAGTGTATGTGGGGTTGAGCAGTGCGGTGAAAGAGATGCTGGACCTCTTGAGGTAGGAGCTATTGTTCAGTCCCTGGATTCCAGCTTGCGGATCTCGTCGCGCAGCGACGCGGCCTTTTCGTAGTTCTCCTTCTCGATTGCTTCGCGCAGCTGCACGTGGAGTTGCTCGAGCTTCGTCATCTTCGGGGGAGGGGACTGCTGTTTTGCCTTTTGTTCACGCTGCGGGGGAACCTGTTCGTCTTCCTCTTCCTCCGGGACAAAAGCCGCTTCATCCATGACGCTATTTGCGACATAGATTTGCACTCCATACCTGACGGCCAGTGCGATGGCGTCACTCGGTCGGGAATCGATCAATTGGCTGTCGATGCTGAGTTTTGCATAGAAGGTGCCGTCGCGGAGTTCATCAATGGTGATTTCGGAAAGCTCCCCGCCGAACGCCGTGATGATATTCTTCATCAGATCGTGGGTGAGTGGTCGCGGGGGTTTAATCCCCTCCATTTCGAGGGCGATGGATTGTGCTTCAGCTGCCCCTATGATGATCGGCAATCGTCGGTTTCCGTTCACTTCCTTGAGGATGAGCGCATACGCTCCGCCACTTGCAGGGTTCGTCGAAAGCCCGAGAATGTCGACCTGGATCTTTTCCACTCCTAAACTCCCTCTGTGATTTCCATACTCCTCAACAGCATATACAGAAAAAAGGTCAAACAAGCAAGAATCACTTGCCGAGCACTCTCTTGAGTTCTGCGGTGAGTTCCGGTACTACCTCGAAGACATCGCCGACAATTCCATAATCTGCAACCTGAAAGATCGGCGCGTCTTTGTCCTTGTTGATCGCAACGATATACTTTGAAGAGGACATACCGGCGAGATGTTGCACTGCTCCGGATATTGCACACGCAACATACATCGTGGGTGAAACGGTCTTGCCGGTTTGGCCCACCTGTTCATCGTGCGGACGCCAACCCGCATCCACAACAGCACGGGATGCTCCAACACCTGCACCCAGAACATCTGCGAGCTGCTCGATCAAATAGAAATTCTCCGGTCCCTTCAGACCGCGTCCGCCAGAGACGATGATGTCCGCTTCCGTGACATCAGGGCGGCCAGTTGCGACCTTCACTTCCCTTACCATGCTCGTCAGGTCGGCTGCATGGAGAGGCACAGTTACCCTGTCAATCGTTGCCGCACCGTTGGAGGCCGTCGCGGTGAAAACATTTGGACGTAGCGTGAAAACCTTCACGTTCGTTTTGATCCTGACATCGACGAGGGCCTTCCCGGCAAACACAGGCCGCGTGGCAATGATATCGCCGTTTTCCACCTTGAGCGCGACACAGTCCGCAGCAAGACCGGCCTGGAGTTTGATTGCTATTCGTGGCGCAATGTCCTTCCCCATCTGGCTGGCAGGAAGAAATACGAACTGCGCACCTTCCTTTCCGGCAATTTCGGCAACGACCTTTGAGACTCCGGTGTTAGAGTGTTGCGCCAGAGCAGGGTGTTCAACAACAATGACCCTTGATGCGCCATATGCGCCAAGCTCCTTTGCAATGGCTTCCACTGCGCTCCCCACAATGAGAGCGAGAAACTCTGCATTGAGCTCGTCAGCAATACGGCGGGCAGCATTGACGGTTTCGTATGCGGATTTCTTAAGCTTGTTATCTCGTTGCTCAGCGAATGCCAGAACTTTCATTCCCTTTCCTTGTGCCATTGATTAGATGACCTTTGCTTCCTCGTGCAACAGGCGTACAAGCTCGCGCACGGCATCCTTGTCTCCCCCCAGCATTTTCCCGGACCCTTTTGCCGGTGGCTTATTCATTCGGATTGTTTCAACCCGGATTTCAACTGCCGCAGCTGGCTTTTCCACTATGGGCTTGGTCTTGGCTGCCATGATTCCTTTTAATGAAGGGTACCGCGGTTCGTTGAGGCCTTTCTGCGCCTGGATGACAGCGGGTAGCGTTGCTTCCACAATCTCATGTCCACCCTCAATCTCCCGCTCGCATACAGCCTTTCCATCCTGAATTTCGAGTTTGACAACGACGGCCACAGAAGGAAGGCCGAGCATCTCTGCGACGAGTGTGCCAACCTGTGCATCGTCATAGTCGATGGACTGCTTGCCGAAGAGAATGATGTCCGGAGACATCTGGCGAAGCTCCTCCGCCAGCGCGAAGGCAACGGCAAATGAGTCGCGGACACTGTCGTCCTTCAGCAACACGGCCTTCTCGACACCCATGGCGAGGGCCTTGCGCAGCGTCTCCTTGTGCGCATCATTGCCCAGGCTCATCACAGTTACGTCGCCCCCATGCTTTTCCTTTATCCTGAGCGCTTCCTCGACAGCGAACTCATCGTATGGACTCAGCATGTAATTCACGCCAGTCCTGTCGATGCTGATGTTGTCGGATGCAACCTTGATCCTGGTTTCAGTATCGGGGACGTGATTCACGCAGACAACAACTTTCATTTCGTCCTCCACGGGAAAACGTTGCGATGGGTTTGGCGGTAGAAGTAACCTTGTTCATTCAAAATATACTGAGCCCCTCCCACAAAGGCAAGGTAAGTCATGCGTTGACTTTGAAATCCTTTTTTCATATTTTGAACGTCGAAATTAAGAAACTGCACCAAGAATTTCGGGACGAAGAATGGCACAGCACAAGTCAGCTGAAAAGAGAGCCCGCGCGGCGAGACGGCGGGCAGCGCGCAACATACAATGGAAGACGAGAATGCGGACATCGATCAAACGGGTCCGCTCATTGAAGGAGAAGGGAAAAGCGAACGAGGAGCTCAAGAAGACAGTCAGGCTGCTCGATCAACTTGCGTCAAAAGGTGTGATCCACAGGAACAAGGCCGCAAACACCAAGTCAAAGCTCACAAAGTTCGTAAACAACCTCAAGTAAGGCTCAATCCGCAGGAACAACAAAAAAGCCTCTCGGACAAGGAGGCTTTTTGTTTCTCTGTTGTCTTACCCTATGACTTCTGTTCTATATGCTGGAGTTTTGAGAGCTCTTCCAGTTGGGCAATGCGTTTCTCATAACGTTTGGATTCCGCAGGGTGCTCAAGAAGTAACTTCTTGTATGCGTCGATTGCCTCGCCGTATTCCCCCTGCTTTGCATAGATTTCTGCAAGTGTTGCTGTGACAATCTTGGCACCCGACTGTTTTGGCGCGGGCTGCGGCTCAGTGGTTTTCCCTGCTGCTGGTACAGATATAGGCGTGAGTTTCTTCGCTTGGTTTAATCGCCGCAAGACAAAATCAATCGTACTCTCCTTGTCGGGAGAATCCGCCAGGAAAGAGTCGAAGGTGAGAGCATCCTTGCGCTCCCTGAGTTTTCGCGCACGCTCTTCGGTGAACGCTTTGAACGCTTCGTGTTCGCGCTGCTCGACGGTCCTGAGGAGATCCCGGATGGTGGGGTTATCCGGAACCAAGCGCAGGGCCTTACGGTACTCGAGCATCCCTTCCACATTCCGGCCCAGGGCCTCGTAGCACTTGCCGAGAACAAGATGCCCGGTTGCATACTCAGGGAAGACCCTGAGCCCCTGGAGGCACAACTCGACCGCCTGCATGGTGCGACCTTCCTTCAGGTAACAGGACGCCAGGCGCGCAAAGAATGGGGAGTTCGGATTCGCTGAAAGGCGGGATTCCAACCAGGGTTTATTCATTGCTACTCCCTTTGACGGAAGGTGGAACTAGTCGTTCTGTCTGACTCTCGCGTGACGTCCGATCCAGGCATGCTTCAGACTCATAATCGACACGAACGCAAAGCCCAGAGAGAACAGCAACTGGAACGGCACAGCCGCAATCTCCAAAAAATAAATTGAAGATGCAACCCCGAACAGACAGTAGATCGCGAGAATGATCTCTGCGACCACGGTTGAGTTGATCTTCACGGGGATGTACTTCTTGTCGGTCCAGGAATCCTTCTTGTCCTTGATGCTATACTTCGGTGTGCGGACGAACTCGCTCTTCCTCCGGATCAACCCCTCCAGCACGGCCCGAGTGTTATTAACGGCGAACCCCATGCTGCCAGCCATAAATACAGGGAAAAGAAAGAGCCTGCGACGCCAGTCTTTGTAGACGTCTTTTTGCGAAAACAAATAGAAGAGGAATGATCCGATAAATGCGAACACGAAGATGGACATGTAGGTGAAGTATTGATCGTGCATCCCGTTGTGTTTGATGAACACCAGTGGGACGTTCAGAATGCCGGCGACAATGATGAACGGAAATACGAGGTTGTTGGTGAGATGGAACGTCGCGTGCACCTTGATCTTCAGGGGCAATTGTGACTTCCAGACCACGGGTAGAATCTTACGCGCGGTTTCAATGGCCCCCTTTGTCCATCTGAACTGCTGCGACTTCAGCGCGTTGATCTCCGACGGAAGTTCTGCCGGTGAGGTAACGTTGTTCAGGTATCTAAATTTCCAGCCGCGCAACTGCGCGCGGTAACTGAGGTCAAGATCTTCGGTGAGTGTATCGGCCTGCCAGTTGCCGGCATCTTCGATGCAGGACTTTCTCCATACCCCAGCTGTACCGTTGAAGTTGATGAAAAATCCGACCTTGTTCCTGACCGCTTGCTCGATCACGAAATGTCCGTCCAGCGCCATCGCCTGCGTACGCGTAAGCAGCGAATACTCGGAGTTGATATGCTCCCAGCGAGTCTGCACCATGCCGATCTTCGGATCGGTGAAGAAGCTGGGAAGGGTCTTGAGGAGGAAATCGGAACGGGGGACGAAGTCTGCATCGAAGATTGCAAGGAATTCACCCTGCGCTGTTCGGAGACCCTCTTTCAGGGCGCCTGCTTTGAATCCCTCTCGGTTTGGTCGTCGGATCTGCTTGATATCGAACCCCAGCTTGCGGTACCGTCCGACCGCAGCAGCGACGACTTCCACCGTCTGATCCGTTGAATCGTCAAGCACCTGGATTTCCAGTTTGTCCTTCGGATAAATCAAACCGCAGGATGCATCAATGAGTCGTTCCACCACGTATATTTCATTGTACACCGGCAGCTGAACTGTGACGGACGGATACACCTCCATGGTCTCGGCGGTTTTGCTCACGGTCTTCCGGAATCTGAGATAATAGTAGATCATAATGAAACCGTGGGAGCCGAAAACAAAAAGGACCGAGAGCGAGAAGATGTACGCAAACAGTATTATCTCTTCCATGATGGTTGAGGCGTCTCCACAATGTGATTAGATGGTGTCATTGCTCCGGGCCTTTACCAACCGGAGACCGTTTCCAACAGTATATCTTCAGAGATCTTCTTTATTGATTCCTGTAGCCCTGCCTGTTGCTGCGAAATCCCCCCTCCAGAATCATAGTCTCCCCAGTTGGAGAATGTCTTGTCCCAAACCTTTTTCCTCAGCTTCATGTCTGTAAAGACCGCCTCCACCGTGATGGTCACGCGCCTCTTGCTCACCTGATCGCTCTGACCGCCCACTTGGCCAACAACGGATGGCGCATCGGCGATTGAGGTGATCACCGCTTCAAGAATTGCATCGGCTGTAGTACGTTCAGCAACCTCGAGGCTGTTGTCGCTGATGAACAGGTTTGTCAGCTCCGTTGTAAATCGCTCGCGCAGGCCGGCTTCCCCGAACCCTGACTGGTCATCGACCAGTGGGATGGCAATGGTCTTCAGGTGTGACGGGACAGAAGCGCCGGTGAATGAGTACGGGCAGCCCGTGAACAGCAGGATGAGTCCGAGACAAGCAATGCATCCCCCGAGGGTTCGCACACTCATCATCCGAGTCCGAATTCGTGGATCTTTCTGTACAGGGTCCGCTCACTGATGTCCAGTGCTCGTGCAGCGGCTCTGCGGTTCCCCTTGAAACGTTCCAATGCCTCGATGATAAGCTTCCGTTCCATGTCCTGGAGCGACAGGCTGGGCTCCTCCGGCTTGCTTCCGAGGTACATGGGGTTCTGGGCGCGCATCGAATCCTCCACCACTGCCGCTTGTGCTGCTACGAGATTTCTCAGCTCCAGGATGTTGCCCTTGATATCCAGGAGTGCCCTCAGAATGAGTTCGCGCTCGGCCTGCTCCACACTCTTGTTGACATGCACGGGCAGATTGCGGTCGGCTGTCATAGGTACGTACTCTTTCAGGTATTTCTGGATGTCGCTGACCTCGATGTATTTCCCCCCCTCGAGAATGAGCATGCTCTCGACCACGTTCCGCAGCTCGCGCACGTTACCTGGCCAATGGTACCGCTTCAGCAGGTCCATCGCTTCATCTGAAATACCCGCGAAGCGGATATTTTGTTTGCCGGAGATCTCTTCGCTGAACCTCTTGAAGAGCGCGGGAATGTCGTCTGGCCGTGACCGCAACGGGGGAACATGGATGTTTACGGACCGGAGGCGGAAGAACAGGTCTGTGCGGAATCGGTTGTGCCGCACTTCAGACTCAAGGTCTTTGTTTGTCGCCGCGATGATGCGGACGTCCACTCTTCGCGGCACTGAGGAGCCGACACGGAGGAACTCCCCGTTCTCCAGCACCCGCAGCAGTTTTACCTGGGCCGAAAGGGGGAGCTCTCCGATCTCATCGAGGAAGATTGTCCCGCCATCCGCAAGTTCGAAATATCCTTTGCGCTGATCTGAAGCACCGGTGAACGACCCTTTCTCATGACCGAACAACTCGCTCTCGATGATCCCCTCGGGTATTGCCCCGCTGTTCACGGTGATCAGGGTCTTCTTGGCGCGGTGACTCGCGTTGTGAATGGCCTTGGCGATTACTTCTTTGCCAACCCCGCTTTCGCCACTTATAAGCACGGTGATGTCCGTCGGGGCGACCTGCTCCACGACTTCGATGATCTTCTTCATCTCCACGGACTCGCCGATGATTCCATGTGCTTCCTGGAACCGGCGCTGGTCCGATTTCATTGCTGCACTCTGCATGCTAACGCGACACCACAATCGAATCGATGTTGTATGTCCTCTTCAATTCTGCCCCCTTCTCTTTAGCCGAATCATAGGTTGTGTAACTTCCTACATGAACCAGGAAGAGGGATCGTCCATTCTTCACCTTGTTGATCACTTCCACCGAGTAGCCAAGGTCTTCGAAAAAGAGTTTCTGCTTTTCCGCGTTCACCTGCGTGCTGTATGCTCCGACCTGAAGGGTGAACTGGCCGTCCTGTTCAGCCGGCTTGGGAGTTGAAGGAATAGCCCCGGGTAGCACTGCGTCGGAAGGAGTTGGGTCCTTTGTCGGTTGCGTGAGCTCCTCTGCAAGGGGCTTCGTATCAACCTCCTCATTCCCGGCCACGTACCGTGAGTCCGGATAGTCCTTCCTCAATTGGTTCATCTTCAGTTCAGCGGTTCTGTATAAACCAATCGAATAATAGAACTGGTACACTTTGTAGAGTGCGTCATCTGCCCACTCACTTTTCGGGAAATTGTCCACGATGCTCTGGTATACGCGGACAGCTTCTGCGCCTTCCCCTGTTGCCATTCCCTGAACATACAGAACCCCCGGGTTGTTGGGGTATCTTGAAAGAAGCGAAGGTAGCGCCTCGCGTACCCTCGTGATTTCACCGCCCGAGATCATTGAGAGATATTTCTGGATATCGGGATCCGCGCTCTGGGATTGGAGCGACGCGGTAATACTTAGAGCAGCTAACAGTGAATACAGGTGCTTCATTGGATTATCTCCTGTGAGACGGTTGGCATTTCAAATTCCGGCCGCATCCTGTCAATGCAACTGCCGAAAAGAGTTGCAGAGTTTGCACGCTCGATCAGGATGTCTATGTACTCGCCGCCACGCTGGTCCCTATGCGGAAACACAACCGTCTTGTTTGTATCGGTTCGCCCCGTGTAGTGGGCCGGTGATTTCTTGCTTGGTCCCTCCACAAGGACTCGCTCGACTGTTCCGACGAGTTTCTGGTTCAGTCCGGATGAAATCTCCTGTTGCATTTGCACAATCTCGTTGACACGCTTTCCCTTTTCTTCTTCAGACACGTTATCGACCATCTCCCACGCCTTGGTGCGCTCGCGTGCTGAGTACTTAAACGTGTAAGCGCCATCGTAGTGCATCCTGTGCATTAACTCCATTGTCATTCTGTGGTCATCTTCCGATTCGGTTGGAAAGCCAGCGATGATGTCGGTTGTAATGCTCGCGCGCGGCATGGCTCCTCGGATCTTTTCCACGAGGTGGACGTAATGTGACACACTGTATGTGCGGTTCATCAGTTGCAATATGCGGTCGGAGCCCGACTGGACTGGAAGGTGGATGTATTTGCAGATATTTTCAGTGGAGGCGATTGTTTCGACAAGCTTGTCCGACATGTCTTGCGGATGGGAGGTTGTGAATCGTACCCGGACGCTCCGGTCAACAGCCGCTACGCTCCTCATCAGGTCAGCGAAGTCGTAGTTGCGATCCCTGTAGGAGTTCACGTTCTGTCCGAGAAGCGTCACTTCCTTGAACCCGTGTTCGGCGAGCGCTGCAACCTCATGCACAACACTTTCGAGGGGCCGACTCCGTTCGCGGCCACGCGTGAATGGGACAACGCAGAACGTGCAGAACTTGTCGCATCCGCGCATGACGGAGATCCATGCACTCACCCCCTCCGTGCGGAGAGGTTCGATATCATCATAGGTTTCTACTTTTGAGAGGCGCACGGCGATGCCTTTTTCGCCTTCGTACGCCTGGTCTATCAGTGAGGGGAGCTTCCTGTACTCGTCCGGACCCACAACAAGGTCCACCATTTTCTCGGTCTCGGCCAGGCTCGCACGAAGTCGTTCCGCCATACACCCCAATACACCCACGATCAATCCAGGCTTTTGCCTTTTGTATCGGTGGAAAAGGCCGAGTCGTCCGTAGATCCGCTGCTCGGCATTATCCCTGATGGCGCATGTGTTCACAAGTATGACATCGGCCTCCTCAATCTGGTTCGTGAAGGCAAAGGCTTGCCTCGCCAGAACGCCACCGACAAGCTCTGAGTCGGCTGCGTTCATCTGGCAGCCGTATGTTTCGATGTAGACCTTCTTTGACACAGTACCTGAGAGGACAGAGGGGAAAAGATGCGTACAAAGGTATCCAATATGTGACAATAAATCAAACAGCCCCTGTTTACGAATCAGTTAATTCTTTTTAATTATGCGCATTCTACTCATTCGGTAGTCCTCAAAATGTCAATACGTCACAGCATTGGCTGGTCCAGGTACCCTTCAGGACAATTGATAACCTGAGCGGGGTTTCGTATCTTCACAAGCGTGTTGGCAAATCGTAGACGAGGAGAATGGATTCAGCCCCCCGTCTGTGCCGTCCAACTTGCGAGTTCACAACGCATTGGTCTGGTTAAAGTAGCCAGCGATCGAGTGATTTCCTTTCCCAACCTCCTTACATAAACAATAGCCAAATTCGCAACGACGAAAGGAGTACCTCGTTCTCTCTCCAATGGTCAAGAACCCTGTAGTTCCTACATCCAGCTAACGAACATAGATAATTCATATGATGCCGACGAATCTGCTTAATGCAATAATCACCAAAGCGAAGTCGCTCAGGAGAACGATTGTGCTCCCCGATGCGATCGATGAACGAGCATTGCAGGCGGCGCGGACACTTGTTGATCGGGAGATTGCTAGTCCGGTACTAGTAGGTGACGCAAAGGCCGTTGAAGAGCAGGCCGCAAAGTCAGGTGTATCGCTCTCCGGAATCCGGGTCGTCGACCCGGCGAAGTCTGAGAAACTCAGCGACTTCTCCCACGTGTTCTTCAATCTGAGGAAGGCGAAAGGGCTCAAGTTTGATGATGCTCAGAAGCAAATGACGAACCCGCTCTTTTTCGGGGCGATGATGGTGAGGGAGGGCATGGCCGATGGCAGTGTTGCAGGCTCGCTCTCCACAACGGGTGATGTGCTGCGAGCCGCTATCCAGGTCATTGGACTTTCGGACGGTATTACAGTGGTCTCGAGTTTTTTCCTGATGGTCTTTCCGCACCAGGTCTACTCGTTCGCAGATTGTGCCGTGCTGCCGGACCCAACGCCTGAACAACTTGCAGATATCGGGATCTCGACTGCTGAGAACCACAAGCTGCTGACGGGCGAGGAGCCACGGGTGGCGATGCTCTCGTTTTCCACCAAGGGGAGCGCGAGCCATCCGTTGGTGGAAAAGGTACAGGAGGCAACTGCCGTTCTGACGAAAAAGCGCCCCGACCTGGTCGTGGACGGTGAGTTGCAACTCGATGCAGCGATAGTGCCGAAAGTTTCGCAGTCAAAAGCGCCAGGAAGTCCGGTTGGAGGAAGGGCAAATGTATTGATCTTCCCTGATCTCGATGCTGGCAATATTGGTTACAAGATAGCCCAGCGAATGGGGGGAGCGGAGGCCATTGGACCGATTGTGCAGGGGTTGAGAAAGCCGGCGTTCGATCTCTCACGCGGTTGCAGCGTGAGCGACATTGTGAACGTTGCTGCAATCAACGCCGTCATGGGTGCGGGGTAGCCGTTCACTTCGGGTCACATCAGGTGGAGAGTTCCTTTTTTATTTCGACGGCCAGGTGTTATATTGTTGACCCAGCATAGTCCAGAACCACGGGATTGATGGACTGAGAGGAATAGCGAGGAGACAACGAGATGGAAACCGCCAAGACACCGCTTCATGCGAGTATTAAACCACTCCTCTCACATCCAGTGAAGAGTGAAGAGAACGCGATTACGAAATACTCGAACCGCATCCAGGGATTTGCCTATGGTGGCGCGGCAGTGCTGGTCGTCATTATCGGCTTGCGCTCGGTATATGGCCGTGCCATACCGTCGTGGGTCGTTATCAGCGGACTACTGCTTGAGGCGGTCCTGCTTCTCCTGATCGCGGCGGTGTATTACTTCACACCGGAGGAGAAAGGTGGCGGGCAACCATCAACCGAGAGCAAGATCCTCAACAGCGAAAAGGAAATCCTCGGACTGCTGAGGAACAATGTTCTCCAAGGGGAGGGCGAGATCCTGAAAGTGCTGCGACATGGCCTGGTCTCGCAGCAACAGGATATGTTGCAGGCGATCCGGAGCAACACGGAAGCCTTGCAACAGCAACAGAAGTCGCTCGACCATATCGATGAGCAGATCACCACGTTACTTAGGAACGAAGTGGACAGCATTGTGCAAGCGAAAGTCCAGCAACTCTTCAGTGAGCTGGTTCGCCGCGAGACAGACAGGGGCATGCAGGGCAAGCGGAACGAGTAACCACCCGGCAGTTTCCATTCATCAGCAACCCCGAACAAATCCGTACTGTGAGACAGAAGACCTCATTCTATTTCATTCTCTACATAGTAGCCATCGTGAACCTGCTTGATGTCATCACGGAGCGTGATGAAGCGCAGGACGAGATGGTCGGCATCCTGTTGAAAAAGATCTCCTCGCCCCCTGTGCTTTCTGTCCGGGATACGGTCTCATGGGTCCCTGATGATAGCGGGACTGTTGCCATCTCGGTCGCTGGACTCACTACTCCCGCTGAGGTTGCGAGCATACGGTATATGATCGAATCGCTCGACACGACCTTGCCTGCCGGAGTAGCCGGGGGGCCGTTTGTCGATGCGCAGGGGAACGGAATCATGGCAGGGAGGATCAGTGAGAAAGGGACATACAATTTTCAGGCGTCCGCCACGGTCATTCGCGAGATGCCGACAGACATCCCGGAAGCCGTCCGCGAAGCAATTATCAGGCTGCAAGGGGACAAGGTCACCCTGCAAAGCAATGCCGTGAAGTTTGTTGTGAATGTCGAAGGAAGGAAGGCAGTTGCCCCGGAACTTACCCTGAACATCGAACCACCTATTGAGGACAAATGGGTGCTTGGTGTCCCATACACGAAGAACATCTATGTTGGCGGTCCCTCCCCCGATCTTGTTCAGTTCACCTGTTCGGATCATCGCTTTGCGATCACGAAGGGTGCCGGCAAGGTACAGCTGCAGTGGTCTGAGCCGCGCCCCGGGGTGACGCGTGTTGTAGTGAGAGCAAATGCCAGCCGTGGATTGGGAGACCTGGACGTCGCCGAAGCGCGTTTCTCCATCGACGTCGGTGCGCCCAGGTGGCACCCGGAACCTCGCCCAGTAGCATACAACAGGGTGCCTTACATGTTCGAAAGCATGCTCAGAGGTCTCGATCCACGTAACTACACAGTCCATGTGCTCGCTAACAAAACAGATCAGAAGGCAACAGTCTCCCCGAATCAGTTTCCGTACGAGGTCAGACCAGATCCATCGTGGAAGACCCTGACGTTCAGAGCAGTGGGCCGAGGTGCAGTACTGAAAGAAATCGAGATACCAGTCAAAGAGCCCCCGCCGCCTCAAATCAGATGGCGAGGCGAGTCGCGCGAGGGTAACGATCATATCATCCGGTTTTACTGTGAGGATGTGGACGGTGGTGAGGTTGGCATGAACTTCAATGTCATTCAACCACAGGGTGTAAGAGCCATTATGAGTCCACCGGTGCGCGGGAAATCATTCACCATAACAATCAAGGATGTGGTGAACATACGACAAAGCCAGATCGAACTATCGGTCACGGCGATAGGGATCGGCGGTGCGTCGAAGACCCCAACCCGGACTGTGGTTGTGAGATAGTGGTCAGCCTTCTTTGAAGAACATGCAGATGAAAATTCCATTCATGAGGTTTGCAGTATCAGTGTTGTTTGTGTGTGGCTTCACCCCGTGGGCAACAACTCAACCTCAGACCGTTGATTCCCGCGCGGATTCTCTCCGCGCACTGCGAATGCAGATAGAGCAACTGTACAGCGTGTTGGAAAAGGTGGACCGGAAGGATTTCAACTTCACACACATGCGCGCATGGTGGATCAACGATCCGGAACTCGAGGACACACTGCGCTGGGTGTACACACGAACGACTCAGGACTCGACGTTGTTGGGTGGAGAAATAGAGGGCAAAGCCCCGTTCTATGTGATTGCAACCCCTCCGCCACACAATGATGTTGTGGCTCTGTATTCTGGGAAGAATATCCTGAAAGGAAAACAGCTCCGGGCCCTCCTTGAGATTAAACCGGGGCGAGAGTTGTATAATCGTGTCGTGGCGAGCTGGGGGTTTGGTCAGGAGATCGAACTGATCGACAAGGACTTCACCATTCGCAACAGGTATATTCTGGCTCAAGAATCGAAACAGGATAGCACACATCTGCTTTTCACCAGATACCTGATTGATGGCATCAACCACGACAGCGCCACGGTCGTGTCGCTCAGGTTGGTTGACGTCGCTAACGTGCGATTCGGGAACTGGTGGGGGGCCGAGGTCCGCCTCGGTGATGATGCTCTCGGTTACCCGTTCTGGAAATCGGGGAACCTCAGCTTCCTTCTCATTTACAGACGGACGAAGGTCGGCGCACATGTCCCTTTTCCCGGCGGCAGAACTCCCGGCGGACTGGTTGCCGACCTGTGGACGCCGCGCCGTCTCGATGGAACGTATGGCCTCACGGGCGAGTTTGATTTTATCAACATCGGTGGGACGTTCATCTTCGGACTCAGGCGAACGGATGTCAACGGGACGTACGTTAATCCCGACAGCATCACCACCATTCGTAACCTGAGTCAGTTGTGGTATTCCAACTTCTTCGGAAGCAAGGGAAGCAGCCAAGTGCTGCGGTACAAGGTTGGAGTGGGGCTTCATCAAGTCGGACATGATCAGGTGCGGAAGGATGCTTCCGGAGCGCCCACGGGCACAGTGACCACAAAAACACCGACAGCATATTTCAGTCCGTACGTTACACTGGAGTATGTAAACCAACAAACGTCGGAACGTTTTGGCGCATCGGTACAATACTACAGCCAATGGGTCTCAGGCGGTGCGTGGCTTGAGATTATTCCGAACCATGTGCGGTTGGAGGTGAAGGCAGGGGCGCCGGTGTTCCGGAAGCGTCGCTACTGGGAGTCCACGCATTTCCTCATGCTCAGCATTCCGATAGCTTTCAGAATCTAGGGAGACAGTCTATGTACCGGACGTACATCTGGATAACTGCCACCCTTGCTCTGTTCATCTGGCCCGGCAACGGGCGTGCGCAGGATCGGGATTCGCTGGCTGCCCTCCGGCAGGAACTGGAGTCCCTCCGTCGTGTCTTTGCGACACTGAATGAGGGCGATACGGTGTATACGCCGTTCTTCCCCACATGGCATGTTCAGGACCGGGAGATAGTACTCCGGATCGAGAATTCCTTCAGAAGCCACGGTTATCGGTTCAACCCGCAGGATCCTGTTTACATCATTGCAACCCCAGACGAACAGGTGATTGCAGACATCAGGATCGGGGAGGTTGGATTCGGGAGAATGTATGTCAAGTTTGCGCTCTCACCGGATCTCTACAACGCGATCCTCATGCGGCAATACGAGCACACGAATGAAGTACCCGCGGGATACAGAAGAAGGTAGTTCGTAGAATCATCCAGCCAGTCGTCTTTCACGACCGCGCAAAAGAGGCCCTACTTTCATTCAGATGATGTCAGTAGATTTCCCGTCGATGCAGGTGGTGGAGTAGTTCCAAGTGGAGTTCCGATATCTGCAACACGATGGTCTCGACGAGTCCAGGGATACGATCCCGCACTGGCCTGGAAATATCCGCTCCTATCTTGAATGACTTCCCCTCGACCCCATAAATGAACAGCCTCGAAGGGAGCAGGTTCAGCCGGCGCGAGAGCTCAATAGCCTGTGCGACACCGAATGTGTGAGACGATGAACGGAACTGCTCACTGTGGATTTGCGTGATGGTGGCATCGACGGAATGCACCATGCCGGGGGCCGAGCCGGACGAGAATGCATCGATGAGTAACACGCAGTCGTGGCCGCGCCATGTCTCAATCAGCGATGTCCCCTCCCCGTCCCTTTCGACAACTTCTATTCCGCTGATATCCATCCCGGCCAATGTACGGGCGACGTGAAGCCCGAGCGCGTCGTCGCCACGGGATTCGTTCCCGATGCCAATGATCAGGACGTGGGGGCAATCTCTTGTTTCCATGACTTGGCCTGGGTAATCTCCAACCTCACGAAGTGCGTGGTGCACGAGATGCACGGATCATGGTTGTGAACTGCCTATCCCCAAGCTGACAGGGGGCGTGAGGAAGCTGGCCAAAACCTTTCAGGTCGATTGTGTGCACAACATTTCTCAGATGAACGTCTTGCGTTGAAGGAACAGTCGACCAGGAGGAAGTATGTCTCTATCAGGTTTCCAGGTTTCGAATCTGGATGAGGCACCGACGGGAGCATCGACTGTGCTCGGGCCACAGCGTACAGTCTTTGATGTGCAACCGAGTGGGCAGCAGTGCCGAAGAGGCCGCTGCGAGTCCGGCCGAGACCATCACCGCGCCCTGCTTCCCGGAGTGGGGGCACTCCACGAAGTGGCCGCGCCTGTGCCTATTGTACGTCTCCACGCAGCCGGGGAGTGCTATGGTGAGAGCAATGAATGTCACAAACAGACTCAACAAAAACCACACGATGATCATGACGTTTCCCTCTGCCCCGTTTTCGTCACTCTCTCCTTAAACTGCGCTTCCTCGATCGCTTGCACTACCAGGGGGAAGTACCTGTCGAGCGCACATTCCACCTCATTCCTTACAGAACACCTGCCCGCCTCTGATTGATGGACGCAGATGCCACAAATCTTGCTTCGCAGTTGCTCCACGTACGGCTGCATGGAACTGCTGTATGTGGAATTTATCACTTCGATGATCTGCGGGAAGTATTTCTTCAGTGCACATTCGGTGCTGTGAGCAATCACGCACCCGCCTTTTCCATCTCCATCAAGACATTTCTCGCACACCCTTGATTGAATCACTTCCCAATACTGCTCTTCGCTCAGCATGGTGTCACCTCCGTTGACTCATGCACTAACCTGGAACTGCGTCCTTTAGTATGAACGTGAAAGGAATCGAGACCCACACTTTCACGGGCCCGTTGTTCATCACAGCAGGGGTGAACAGAAATTGCATTGCGGCCTCGCAGGCAGGCTCATTAAAGATCTCGGTCGTTGACTTTATAACAACCGCCTTTCTTGGCTTACCTTCTTTGTCGACAAGAATCTTCACCCACACCTTCCCCTCCAGCCCCGCCCGCATCGCCATCTCGGGGTACTTCGGCATGACCCGCCTGACAATCTGGGGAGGTTTTTCGACAGGAACAAACTCGTCCATCCCAGGTTCATCACCATCGATGAAGATGTCCTGAGAGATCTGAACATCCTCATCACCAAACTGCTCGAGTGCAGGTGAAGGAGTGCTGCTGAGCTCCTGTTGGGTTGCGATCGTCTGCTCAGGATTGACCTCAGCATCCGGTACAGGTACCGGCGCGCCCACACTGGGCTTTGCGCTCGCCAATACTCCAACGGATGGAGGTGGCGGGGCACTTGCAATGGATGGTGGCGGTCCAAGATCGCTGTACTTCAGAACCCTGACAGCCACTGTCGGAATTTCATCCTCGCTCGCCATGTACCGAATACCATAGTAGGAACCTATAACCGACAGGTGAAGGGCAGCCGAAATAATCAGCCCGGTAGTGAAATTCCTCTGAAACGCTTTCTTAAGTTCGTTCCTCCCGTATTGCGTGGCCGCTGCCTCTGTTGGCGTCATTCTCAAGATCTTGTTCAATGCCACTAACTCCTTCCTGCCATATTGCGCGGAGATGTTCTCCAAGGTGTAAGAGGACAAGAGACATGCCAGACGAAAATGGTCAAATTGGAGCAAAATCCGATGGGCATTCTTTCAAATGCAATCCGGATTCTCAAAGATGGGAAGGCTGGTCCATGGGCTTGATAACCCTACAAAGCTGCTGAATTCTTCACCAGTCGCGGTGGTCAACACAAGGGACGAGGTGCATGTGCCACATAGCCAGGTTGGAAACCACAAGAGCAACAAAGCCGGACTCATGCTGAGTCCGGCTTCGCAAAGCGTCAAGAGAGACTGGGACTACTTTTTTTTTGTGGGCAAACTATGCTCCATCTTTGGCCACATCTCCTCGAACTTGAATCCCTTGAACGAGGGGCTCTCGGAGTTATGGCACGTTGTGCAGGACTTCTCATTTTTTGCCAGCTTCACTAACCCCCCTGCCTTCGCTTTCGCCTTGTCAGCGTCGGTCTTCTTGTTGTGAATCGATAAGTAGCCAGAAGCCGCATTATGACACGCTTCACACGTCACGCCTTCTTCCTTCTTAAAAGTGGCCTCGACGTTCTTTGCCGTGCCACCACCAGCGACATGGCACTTCAGGCATTCGGGGCTTTCATGCGCCGGGGCCTTCAGGCCTTTTTCCTTGGCTATCTTCTGGGCTTCTTCGCTCTGAAGGGTCTTGAAGGCTTTCGCATGCGCGCTCTTTTCCCAGATCGTGTATGCCACTCCTCCCAATTTCTCTGATTTGTGGCACGCCATGCATTTCTTCGCACCAACATACTTGTTATCGGCCTGCGTGGTGAAGGAAACAACCAAAATGGGTAACAGGATACCGCTCAGAATGCGCAGATGCCTCATGATTATCCTCCTCAAAGTTTGTGCATTGTGTGAATTATTAGTTACTGTCTCCTTCATCGGATCGACTGGTATGATGTCACTGCCAATATACGGTATTCAAACTTGAGCTTCACTCACTGGCCCCCGTTCTCGCGTGAAAACCCGATTCCCCTGTTCTTTTCAGCGATCAGGGATTTGTCTGAGCAGGGAGATAGCTGTGTATGCGTTCTTCAACCTCCTTGAGTCCTTCTGTTCTGCCCTCTTCGATTTCCCAAATAGAAATGATCGGGA
>Ga0326597_10003901_pt1 | contig 21175 bp, 16 predicted proteins | sample RVTome_12_FD_203789 | JGI IMG/M metagenome (GOLD analysis project Ga0326597, IMG submission 203789) | Soil microbial communities from uranium-contaminated site in the Upper Colorado River Basin, Wyoming, United States - RVT100D185 | ecosystem: Environmental > Terrestrial > Soil > Contaminated >...
GGCGCCGGCGCAGGTCCCCAGGGCGATGTCGTCCTCGCCACAGTCCCCTTCACTGCCACCGGATCCGGCGAAAGCAACCTCTCCTTGTTCCGCACCCGCCTCGCCGATGCCCTCGCCTTCCAGCTCGTCAGTTGTAACCCCGTCGACATCGAAGCGGGCGCCGGTTGTCTCGACGCGCTGGTGGCCAATGTCCCGCTCACGCCGTCGCCCACCGTTACACCGGTGCCCACTGCAACCTCCACCAACACGCCCACCGAGACGTCGACACCGGCCGACACGCCCACACCGACGCCTACCGAGACGCCGAGTCAGACGCCCACGGAAACACCAACTCCTACCGAGACGCCGACCGATACCCCCACACCGACCGACACGCCGACCGATACCCCCACACCCCCGAGCGGAGTGATCGCCCTGCTGGGAGCGCCGGCGATTGGTCAGGGCCCTCCATCCACGACCGGCGACGGAAGCCCCGGCATCATTCAGACCGACTCAAATAGAGGCGAAGAGCATGCACTGCTACCCGAGCAGCGAGCCGTCGACCTCGTGCGGACAGCGCTTGTCCTCGTGGTGTGTGTGACACTGCTCGCGATCCTCGCGCTGGCTGTCCACATCCTGTGTCCAAGTCTGACACTCTCGCGGACCATGGTGAGCGTTCCAGCCGGACTCGTGATGTTGGCTGTCGCCGCGCTTCTCCCCACGCCTCTGGCGACGCGTGCTGTGAGTCAGGTCGTGGTCTTCAAGGCACCCTCCGGCGCGAACCTGTTCGTGGGCGGTGAACCGCTCGTGATTGGCGAACAAGTGGGATCCGTACCATCACCAGGACTAGGTCGATTTGAACTTGAAGTTGAGTACGACTACACGGTAGTGAACGTCACCGTTTCTGAAGGACCTTTCCTCGCGAGTACGGGGAACGGAACGACATGCACCACGGCTGCAACAGCACCAGGATTACTCCAGTTTGGCTGTCAAATCACAGGAACTCCAACGAATGGAGCTATTGGCGCGGGCACCATTGCGTTCTTCCGCGTAACCCCGCGGGAAGAACTCATGCTCAGAGCCACAAAAGACAACGGGATACTCACTGTCCTTGATGACATTACCGCCGGTACGCAGCTGTTTGACGTGAACGGAACGCCTTCAACAGCTGCGTTCGTTGGAGACTCACTCATTGCAGTTCGCATACTCGAAGGTGACCTCAACGAGGACTGTAAGGTCAGCGTGATCGACGATCAGATGATCGCCGTTCGCTACCACGCGACGTTCGGTAGTCTCTGGTACGATACCCATTTTGACTTGGAGCCGATCTTCACGGATGGCGACATTGACATCAAGGATCTGCAGTTCGTTTTTGGCCGTAATGGCAGCACGTGCGAGGCTCCGGTACCCACGCAGCCACCGCCGGATGGCCAGACGCCAACAATTCCGGCCACCTCTACGCCCACTGCTCAGAGCGCCACGGGTACGCCGACACCCAGCGCGACCGCCTCCTCTAGTGCAACCCCAACACTAACGAGGACGCTCACATCAACACCGTTGCTGACAGCAACGCCTACGCCGCTCCAGCCTACTCCCGCAGTCGCCACGCATACCGCCACGTCGGTCACCCCCCGAACCGCGTCGCCCACCGGCACCGTAGTCGCGACCCGAACGGCCGTGGGCACTCCAACGCGTTCATCCACCGCCGTGCCGACCTTCACGAGCACACCCGCGACACCCAGCGCGACCGCCTCCTCTAGTGCAACCCCAACGCTAACGAGGACGCCAACATCAACACCGTCGCTGACGGCAACGCCTACGCCGCTCCAGCCTACTCCCGCAGTCGCCACCCATACCGCCACGTCGGTCACCTCCCGAACCGCGTCGCCCACCGGCACCGTAGTCGCGACCCGAACGGCCGTGGGCACTCCAACGCGTTCATCCACCGCCGTACCGACCTTCACGAGCACACCCGTGACAACTGCCACCGCTGGAGCCACCTCGACGCCCCCGAGGAGCGCCACGCCGCGCAATCGCACCGCCACACCGGCCGCGACGCCAAGCGCGATCGGTTCATCCACTCCCACCAGAACAGCGGTGACGACCGCCACGAAAACGCCAGCCACATCGGTTACAGGCACTCCCACTCCAGCGAGGAGCAGCACGCCTGCATCCGCCACGATCACCGTGGCGACCCAACCTGCCTCGTCTCCGACTGTCGCCGACAACACAACAACACCTGGGGCCGCTGGCAGTCCCGCGTCCACGCACACGCCACAGCGAGCCGCAGAGGTCTTGTCGAACGATCGGTCACCTGTGGGTGCCCTCCCTAATACAGGCGGGAGGTCGAGTTCAGGCCGAGGCCTTCGTGCGCTTGCGATCCTCGCATCGATCGCCCTGAGCGTTGGAATCGTCTTGTTCGTTGGGCGGGCGGCCAAGCAGGGCGGGCGCACATAAGCGAGATGTCATGCCCTCCCCCGGGAGCCAGCGATTGGCAGTGAGGAGTCCGACACGGATGTCCCAGTTTGGGCTGCCACGTCCTTCCACATCGACCATCGATCCACATCTTCCGCTTCCGGGGATCAATGTTCGGCCCGGATGGCTTTCGACCGGGTGACGAGCCTACCGTCGCGCCGTCGCCCGCCGCGCCAGAATCCGCCCCGTCACGCTCGCGAACACCGCATAGTCCTGCGCCCCCGTCAGCCGGAACCCGCCCTCCAGGCCCGTCTCGAACACGAACGTCGGGGTGCTCAGCACCTCGTCCTCCCGCGCCGCCCTCGTGATCTCGTCGATGCTCGCCGCGTACCGCTCATCGGCCAGCGCCTGGCGCAGCCCCTGGTCGTCCACGCCGCACGCGCGCGCCGACTCGCACAGCACCTCAGCATCGCCCAGGTCGCGGCCCTCCTCGAAGTACGCCCGGAAGAGGCCGCGGTGGTACGCCTCGAACCCGCCGTGCTCGCGCGCGAACTCGGCCGCCTCCAGCGCCAGGTGCGAGTTCGCGACCACGCCCGGCATGCGCATCTCCAGCCCGGATTCGCCCGCCAGCATGATGACGCTGTCGCGCCACCGCGTGATGTTGTCGCGATAGGCCCGCGCGCGCTCCCGCGAGCCCAGCCGGCCCGCTAGCTGTGCGCCCGCCCTCGGGGTCTCCGGGTGCAGCTCGAACGGCCGCCACTCCACGGCCACCGGGAACTCACGCTGCAGCTGCTCGATGCGCAGCAGCCCGATGTAGCACCACGGGCACACGTAGTCGCTGTAGGCGGTGATGCGCAGCGGCTCCAGGGTGGGGCCTTCCTTATCTAGAACCATCGCCGCCACCGGAAGAACGCCAGCAGCCCAACGCCGATGACCGCCATCGTCACCATCATGCCCGCGAAGCCGGCCCCCCACCCGTACGACGGGAAGGTGTCCTCGAAGTTGGTGCCGTAGACGCTGGCGATGAGCGTCAGCGGCAGGAATACCACCGCCACGATGGCCAGCGTCTTCATCACCTCGTTGATCCGGTTGTTCACCGAGGACAGGTACGTATTCAGGGCGCCATCGGCCAGATCCCGCACGCTCTCGATGGTCTCCGCCACCCGCACCGTGTGATCGTAGATGTCGCGGAAGTACATGATCGCCTCCGGCGGGATGAGGCGCGGATATTCGCCCCGCGCGAACCGGTTTACGACGTCGCGCTGGGGCGTGATCGAGCGCCGCAGCCGCTGGGCGTTGCGCTTCAACCGAAGCACCTCCTGCAGCGTCGCCTGTTCCGGCCGCTCGATGACGCGCTCCTCCACCGCCGCCACCTGGTCGTCGATGACCTCGACGACGGGATGCAGGTCGTCCACCACCACATCGATGAGGCTATGGGCGAGGAACCCCGGCCCGCGCTGCAGCACCGGCGTCTCCTGTAGGGCCCAGCGCCGCACCTCCTCGACCGCCCGCACCGGGGAGCGGTGCACCGATACCACGTAGTTCGTCCCGACGAACAGGTTCAGCTCGTTCGTCGAAAGCCTCTGCAGCTCCGCGTCGTACATCACGTTGTGCACGATGATGAAGAGATAGTCGCCGTAATCGTCGACCTTCGGCGGGTCGATCAGCGTGTTGTAGCAGTCGTCGATGGTCAGCGGGTGGAAGTGGAAGATGTCGCGCAGGATGACCTCGCCCTCATCCCGCCCATCCGCGTGGATATCTACCCACACCAACCCCTTCGGGTCGGCCAGCGCTCGCGAGATCTCCTCCGGAGAGAGATCGACCCGCAGCGCCCCCTGCGGCGGGTGAAAGCACGCCCGCACCGGAAGATCGCGCGTTGCGGAGGCTGATGCGGCAGCCATCATCGCCCGCAGCGTACAGCCGCGGCGGCCCCTGTGCGAAGCCGCAGCCCACGCGACGTGAAGCTGCTATAGTTCGGGCGGTTTGCAGCGGAGCTGGGCGATGCAGCCGAAGCACACACACCGACGGGGCGACCAGATGCAGTACCAGGACCTTGCCGTCTTCACGGGCAATGCCCACCCGGGGCTTGCCCAGGACATCTGCGCCTCCCTCGAAATGCCCCTGGGGCAGTGCGAGGTCTTCGAGTTCAGCAACGAGAACATCTTCGTCCGCATTCTGGAGAACGTCCGCTCGAAGGACGTCTTCATCGTCCAGCCGCTCAGCTCTCCCGTGAACAAGAGCGTGATGGAGCTGCTGATCATGATCGACGCCTTCAAGCGCGCGTCGGCCGGCCGCATCACCGCCGTCATCCCCTACTACGGCTACGGCCGCAGCGACAAGAAGGACCAGCCGCGCGTCCCCATCACCGCCCGCCTGCTGGCCAACCTCATCGAGACGGCGGGCACCGACCGCGTGCTCACCGTCGACCTGCACGCGGGCCAGATCCAGGGCTTCTTCAACATCCCGGTCGACGAGCTGACCGCGCTTTACATCATCGGCCGGCACTTCAAACAGCACGACCTTTCCCGCACGACCGTCCTTGCGACGGACGTGGGCGGCGCCAAGCGCGCCCGTGATCTCGCACGCCTTCTGGATACGCCGCTGGCCGTGCTGGACAAGGAGCGCATGGGCAACGACGAGCGGATCTCGTCGATGGCGCTCATCGGCGATGTGGAGGGCCGCGACGTCATCATCCCGGACGACGAGATCCTCACCGGCGGCACAATCATCGCCGCCGCGCGCGTGGCGCGCGAGAACGGCGTCCGCAGCGTCACGACGACCTGCGTCCACCCGATCCTGTCCGACCGCGCCGTCGAGAAGATCTGCGACGACGGCCTCATCGAAGAGCTGGTCGTCACCGACACCATCCCCCTCCCCCCGCACAAGCAGCGCGACAAGATCACCGTGCTCTCCGTCGCCCCCCTCCTCGGCGACGCCATCACCCGCATCCACACCGGCGAAGGGGTGTCGGATCTGTTCCGCTAGCGCGTCCACCACCACGGCGCCCGGCTAGAATACCCGCGTGGAACACCAGGCGAGCCTGATACCCGACATCACCATCGCGTTGGCGGTGGCGCTGGCCGGCGGGTGGCTCGCCACGCGAGTCGGCCTGCCCTCCATCGTGGGGTCTCTGCTAGCCGGCGTCGTCATCTCCCCGTTTACGCCGGGCTACGTCGGCGACGTCGACAGCCTCCTGGCCGTCGCCGATATCGGGATCGTGCTTCTCCTGTTCGGCATTGGTGTGCAGTTCTCCTTGAGAGATCTCCTGCAGACGGGACCCTTCGTCGCCGGCGCCGCGGTCGCGCAAGTGGCTGCCATCGTCGGCGCGGCGGCTCTCGCCGGTATGGCCCTTGGCTGGACCACCGAGCAGTCGCTCTACTACGGCGCGGCGGCGGCTATCAGCAGCGGCGCCGTCCTCGTCAAGATTCTCGAATGGCGTGGCGACGTCACCTCCCGCTTCGGCCGGATCGCGGTTGCCTGGTCCGTCACACAGGACATCTGCGCCGTCCTGCTGATCGTCTTGCTCGCCGCCATCGCCGAAGGCTCCGGGTCTGCGCCCGCCGTGGCGGGAGCGGTCGGTCTCGCCGCGCTCAAGGCTGGCGCGTTCATCGCAGCCGTCCTGGCGATTGGATTCGTCATCGTGCCTCGTGTGCTCAACCGTGTTGCGCAGGAACGGTCGCGCGAGCTCTTCTTTCTCGCGATCGCCGTCCTCGCGATCGCGACCGCGCTCGCGTCGGACTACGCGGGGCTATCCCTCGCCCTGGGGGCGTTCCTCGCCGGCATCGTCGTCTCCGAGTCCGACCTTTCGCACCGGGTGCTCGGTGATCTGCTTCCGGCACGCGACGTATTCGCCGTGCTCTTCTTCACGTCCATCGGCATGCTCCTCGATCCCGCCATCATCGGTGAGGAGTGGGCCGCCGTCGTCGTGATCTCCGTGCTCGTCGTGGTGCTGAAGCCGGCCGTCTCGTGGGCGCTCCTGCGTGTGCGGGAGTTGCCCGACACATCGCTGCTCACGGCGGCCTCGCTCGCCTCTGCGGGCGAATTCTCCTTCGTCCTGGGGCGCTCGGGCTTCGACCGGGGGCATCTGTCATTGGACTCGTTCACGGCGCTCCTCGCCGCGACCGCGGTTTCCGTCCTTCTCGTCCAGGCGTTGACCCGCGGAGCCCATGCCTGGGTCGGGCGGACCGCGGCCGCCATCGTGCCTCTTTCTCCCGAATCGTTGCCCCGTCCCGCGAGGCTTGGCCGCCGCGCCGTGGTGTGCGGTTACGGTCGTGCGGGTAGGATCGTCGCGCGCACGCTGGCGTCGCGCTTCGAGGTACTCGTGGTCGAGGAGGACCGCCGCCGGGCGGCGCAGGCGCGTGCGGACGGCTTCGATGTCATCGAAGCGAGTCCCACGCATCCGTCCTCCATCCGGCGAATGTCGTTGCACGATGCTCGCCAGCTCATCATCACCCTCAACGACGCCTTTGCGACGCGGCTGGTGACGGAGCGGGCGCGCGCCATGAATCCGCACCTCGACATCAGCGGCGTCGCCGTCGCTGAAACCGAGGCCATGAAGCTGCGCCGCTCGGGCATCACCACGACCGTCATGGCGGAGGACGAAGTGGCATTCGAATTGGCGAGGCACGGCCTCCACCGGTTCGGCGTGTCATCTCGCGAAGCGCTCGCGATCGTGCAGCACCTGCGCGAACGCGGCGTCCCCTAGCCACCACACCGGGAACAGCAATCGAAAAGACTGCCCGGCAACCGGCGGCTTCTTTCAGTCGTCTCCCCGATTCGGGACGACGGCACTGCGCCCGGGGAGTTCAGTTCATGCGCCCGGTGCGCGATATGCAGGGCTCTTCTTGGTGGCCTGGTCGATTTCTTCCGGCGTCATGAGCACGGTCGTCTTGAGATTCACGGCGCCGCTCGCCGCCACCGTGAGCGCGACGGCCGCCGCCGTGATGTTGTCCGGGACATCCACTGTCACGTATGCATCCGTATCGCCGAACGCGTAGTAGAAGCTCTCGACCTTTCCTCCAACGGAAGCAAGCAGCTTCTCGACCGCCGCACGCCGCGACGTGCCGCCGTCCTTCAACAGGCCCTTCACGCCTTCGCCGACATAGTTTGCCTCAATAAGAAACTTGGGCACGGTGTACCTCCTTGTAGTTTGCACAGGTCCGGAACTGGACGAGCAACCGACTATACACGCTGGGTGCTCCTAGGTGTCCGTGATCAGGCACTGGCCGCCGGTACAGGCGCGCGCGTACGCAGCCGCTCATCCCCAACCACCCGCCCGTCCAGCATCCGCACGATGCGGTCCGCCCGCCCCGCGATCTCCATCGCGTGCGTCACCATCACGATCGTCAGCCCGCGATCGGTGCGCAGGCGCTCCAGCAACGAGAGCACGTGCTCGCCGGACTTCGAGTCCAGGCTGCCCGTCGGCTCGTCCGCCAGCAGGATCGGAGCCTCGTTCGCCAGCGCCCGCGCGATGGCCACGCGTTGACGCTCGCCGCCGGAGAGCTGCGTCGGCCGCTGCCGTGCCTTGCCTCTTAACCCCACCAGCTCCAGCAGCTCCTCCGCGCGCGCACGCCGCGCCCGCGCACCCAGCTTGATCTCGAACATCGGCACCTGCACGTTCTCGCTGGCCGAGAGCGTGGGCAGCAGGTTGTGCATCTGGAAGATCAGACCTACATCGTGGCCGCGCACGTGATCGAGATGACGCTCGCGCGACAGCTCGTGCCCGTTCACCACCACAGAACCCTCGTCCGGCCGGTCCAGCGCCGCGATGATGTGCAGCAGCGTCGACTTCCCGCAGCCCGAAGGCCCCACGATCGCCACGAACTCGCCGGGGTCGACCAGCAGGTCCGCTCCCTGCAACGCAGGGATAAGCCCGCCCTCGAACTTCTTCACCAGGCCCCGCGCCTCGATGATGTGGCCGCTACTCATGCCGCAGCGCCTCCATCGGCACCAGCCGAATCGCCCGCACCGCCGGGTACGCCGCGCCCACCAGCGCCACCGCCAGCGCCACCACCAGCCCGCGCACGAAGATGTCCGACGTGTACGTCGGCGTCAGCAGCGACTGCACGGCCGGGATGAGCAGCACGGCCCGCGACGCCGCCACGCCCGCCGCGGCGCCCACCACCGCCGCGATCGCGCAGAGGATCAGCGATTCGCCCACGATCATCCGCAGCACGCGGTTGTCGCTCCACCCCACCGCGCGCAGGATGCCAATCTCCCGCGTGCGTTCGTACACCGACATCACCATCGTGTTCATCACGCCGATCGCGCCGATGCCAACGGCCAGCGCCTGCACGGCCAGGTTCAGCGCGTCCATGATCTCGATCCCCTGGTCGACGCGGGAGTATTCGGAGACGTTGGCCACCGTCGTCAGCAGCGCGAAGTCGTCGCGGATCCCGGCAGCCACGGCCTCGGGGTCGGCGCCCTTCTCGACGCGCACGTAGACGAAGGTCACGACGCCCGCCTTGTTCGCCATCTCCTGCACCGTCGACAGCGGCGCGATGGCCCCGCTGTCCTGCCACAGGTTCGATGACTTGAACAGGCCCACCACGCGGAACGTCCGGTCGTCGATGGTCACCGTGTCACCAACGCCGGCATCGAGGTCGCTCGAGGCGTGGGTGCCCAGCAGGATCTCATCGTTCGCGCCCGAGGAGTACAGCGCCCCCTCGCGCAGGTCGATGCCCGCCGCCTCCACGTCGGCCGCCGTCATCCCCACCGTCACGAAGTACGGATTGCCGCCGACCTTGGAGACCCGCAGCAGGATGCCCAGCGTGCCGGCCACGCCCGGATATTCGGCAAGCGTCGCCTGGTCTGCTTCCGCAACGTTGCTGAAGGAGAGGTCCGAGGCGCCCTTCTCCGCCACGATGAAGTCGGACCCGTACGCCGTCAGGATCTGCCCCGCCGTCTCCTTCATCCCGCCCACCACGGAACCCAGCGCCACCACCGTCGCAATGCCCAGCCCGATCCCCACCACCGTCAGCGACGTGCGGATGCGCTGGCGCAGCAGGTTCTTGAAGATCAACGCCGCGAACGACATGGCCTCGCTCCTCCAGGCATAACCGCCAGTTCAGCGTAGGATTGCGGCCGGCCGGGGCACAGGGCCGGTCGTCCGGTTCGGGGGTGCCGATGAGCCGTGCCCGGGGTACCGGAGTCGCGCCCGGGCCGCCCGGGGGCCGTTCGCTACACTGTCGCCACGACTTCCTCTATATAAGGACGCCCGCATGAGCCTGCTGACCAAGATCTTCGGGAGCAACGACCGCGAGGTGAAGAAGTACCTCCCGGGCGTCGACGAGATCAACACCCTGGAGCCCGACTTCGAGGCCCTCTCCGACGAGGAGCTGCGCGCGAAGACCGACGAGTTCCGCCAGCGCCTTGCCGATGGCGCATCCGTCGACGACCTGGCGCCGGAGGCGTTCGCCACCGTCCGCGAGTCCGCCCGCCGCCAGGTCGGCCAGCGCCACTACGACGTCCAGCTCATCGGCGGCATCGTCCTCCACCAGGGAAAGATCGCCGAGCTGAAGACGGGTGAGGGCAAGACGCTGACCGCCACCCTGCCTCTCTACCTCAACGCCCTCGAGGGCAAGGGCGCGCACCTGGTCACCGTCAACGACTATCTCGCCAAGCGCGACGCGCAGTGGTACGGCCCCGTGTTCGACGCCCTGGGCCTGACCGTCGGCGTCCTCCAGCACGAAGAGGCCTTCCTGTTCGCGAAGGAAAAGCAGAGCGAGACCGAGAACATGGAGCACCTGAAGCCGTGCTCCCGCCGCGACGCCTACTACGCAGACATCACCTACGGCACCAACCACGAGTTCGGCTTCGACTACCTGCGCGACAACATGGCGACCTCCCTCGAAGCCACCGTCCAGCGCGAGACCCACTACGCCATCGTCGACGAGGTCGACAACATCCTCATCGACGAGGCGCGCACGCCCCTCATCATCAGCGGCCCCGCCGAGGACAGCGCCGCGATGTACCAGACGTTCGCGCGGCTCGCCCCCCGCCTTGTGGAGGAGCAGGACTACACCATCGAGCTGAAGTCGAAGGCCGTCCTCCTGACGGAAGGCGGCGTCGAGAAGATCGAGAAGCTCCTGGGCATCCAGAACATCTACGCGCCCGAGAACTACCGGCTCACGCGCTACATGGAGGCCGCCCTGAAGGCCGCCGTCATCTACAGGCGCGACGTCGACTACGTCGTCAAGGACGGCGAGGTCGTCATCGTCGACGACTTCACCGGCCGCCTCATGTTCGGCCGCCGCTGGTCCGACGGCCTCCACCAGGCCATCGAGGCCAAGGAAGGCGTCAAGATCCAGAACGAGTCGATCACCTACGCCACCATCACACTCCAGAACTACTTCCGTCTCTACAACAAGCTCGCCGGCATGACCGGCACCGCCTCCACCGAAGCGGAAGAGTTCGACAAAATCTACAAGCTCGAAGTGGTGACGATCCCCACCAACCAGCCGATGATCCGCGAGGACTACTCGGACCTCGTCTATCGCACCGAGCGCGCCAAGTACGAGGCCGTCGCCGAAGAAGTCGAGGAGCTGCACGCCACCGGCCAGCCCGTACTCGTCGGCACCGTCTCCATCGAGAAGTCGGAGCTGCTTTCGGACCTGCTCCAGACGCGCGGCATCGCCCACCAGGTGCTGAACGCGAAGCAGCACGAGAAGGAGGCCGGCATTGTCGCGCAGGCCGGACGCTACGCCGGCGTCACCATCGCCACCAACATGGCTGGCCGCGGCACCGACATCGTCCTGGGCGGCAAGACCGACGAGCGCGACCCCGTCGAATGGGAAGGGGAGCACATTAAGGTCGTCGAGGCGGGCGGGCTCCGCATCATCGGCACCGAGCGCCATGAGTCGCGCCGCATCGACAACCAGCTCCGCGGCCGCTCCGGCCGCCAGGGCGACCCCGGCTCCTCCCGCTTCTACGTCTCCTTCGAGGACGACATCATGCGCCGGTTCGCGCCGGAGTGGCTGCCCGGCATGATGCAGAAGCTGGGCATGGAAGACGACATGCCGCTCGAGAGCCGCATGGTCTCCCGCGCCATCGAGACGGCGCAGACCAAGGTCGAGGGCCACAACTTCGACATCCGCAAGCACGTCGTCGACTACGACGACGTCATGAACACGCAGCGCGACGTCATCTACAAGGAGCGCCGCAAGATCCTCGAGGGCGCGGGGCTGAAGGAGAACATACTCGAGGACGTGCGCCTGGAGCTCACGCAGATCGTCGACAGCAACACGCCCGGCGACGAACCCGACGGCTGGGATCTCGACTCCTTGCTGAACGAGGCCAACGCCATCGTGCGGCTGCCCGACGAGTTCACGCACGACGCCCTCGCCGCCATGACACCGGACGGGATCCTCGACGCCATCATGCAGTTCGCGGCCGACGCGTACGAGGACAAGGAGGAGGCGCTGGGCTCCGACATCATGCGCGCGCTCGAGCGCCTGGTGATGCTCCGCACCATCGACACGCTGTGGGTCGAGCACCTGACCGCCATGGACGAGATGCGCCAGGGCGTCGGTCTGGCCGCCTACGGCCAGTCCGACCCGCTTGTCGTGTACAAGCGCGAGGCCCACGACATGTGGGAGCAGCTCAAGTCCAACATCCGCAACCGCATCACCCGCTCCATCTACCACGTCGAGATCGCGGCCCCGGCGCAGCCCGCGCCGCCACCGGCGGTCACCATCGCCACGCAGCCCGCCGTCGCCGCCACGGGCACCGACGGCGCCCCGCCGGCGAGCAGTAACGGCGGACCGCAGCAGCTCGCCGGGGACGATCGGGCCCAGCGGGCGGTGGCGTCAGCGCTCGGCGTGAAGGCCCCGCCGCGCAACCTGCGCACCAACCAGCCGGCCGAAGGGGGCGGAGGCACCACCGTCGTCGCCGCCCAGAAGATCGGCCGCAACGACCCCTGCCACTGCGGCAGCGGCAAGAAGTTCAAGAAGTGCCACGGCGCCTGACCCAGCACCGCAGCGCGGGCTTTCAGCCCGCGCGGTGTTTGTAAGAGCGCCCAGACTCCGGCCCAAGATTCAGGAGTAGCCAGTCCACGCGAATCCCCATTCGCGGGCCGCATACACACATCCCACGCGCCTGCCGATACGAGTCATAGTAGTGACTGTCACCCACGCGTCTCTCGCGGCCATGGATTGGTGTGACTAGCGGCTGGAAGCCTCTGGATAGAGGTACGTCACGAGCAGCAGATCCACCCCCGTTAAGCCAGGTGCTGGCAAGGATCGCTTAGCCTTGTGGCAGATGTGCGTAGTCATCGGCACGTCGATGCTCGCCTGGTTTGGCCTAATCGCCACGTGTCGAAGCGACTTTTTCGACCTGGATCCCCCGCCGAAGCCGGCGAGTAACTGGACGGTCGAAGACGCCAGAGCCTTCGACGCCTTTCCGCTGTATTGGCTCGGAGACACCTACCAGGGTCTGCAGCTGACCTCCACGAGGTTCACGGCTGATAGCGACGGGGTGAGGCACGCGTCATTCAACTACGGTGAACCGTCCTACTATGGCGACGCGCTCAGCGGCAGCTGGCAGTCACCGCTCGAGATCGACATCCAACGATATTGTGGCTTCGCCCCCGAGGAGTACCTCTCCTACGGCCACGACTATAACGATGGCAAACTCAGTGAAGTGACGGTACGTGGCGTCCGAGGCTACCTCCAACGTTATCGCTATGGCTGGACATACCTCGTTCTGTGGACCGGAGGCTCTACGATATACATCAGCGGCACACCGAAGAATGAGGCCGACATCGTCACCGCGGCCAACGACCTTCTGGCAATAGACGACGATGTGGTGGGAGAATTGAGGCCACTTCAACCGCCGACCGTTACTTCCTGCTGAATGGCGAGCGCCTCGAATGCAGGCGCCCGCTCCAGCTTGTGCCCTCTGCACCGCCCCCTGTTCTCCCACTCGATGCAAGCTCGATAACAGTCACCCTTCTCCCCGTCCGCTACCCTGCCTGCGTGACCACCGACATCCCCCAGATTGCCGTCGGACTGATCGTCGCCGAGGACGGGCGCGTCCTCTTGCAGCATCGCGACGACAAGCCCGACATCCTCGAGCCCGGCGTCTGGGCGCTCTTCGGCGGGCACATCGACCCGCACGAGGACCCCGCGCAGGCGTTTCTGCGCGAGATGGACGAGGAGCTGGGCTGGCGGCCGAAGCACTTCGAGCACTTCCGCAGCGTCGACCTGCACCTGCCGGATGGAGCGCGGGCGGTCTCCCCTGTCCCAGGGCCCTCGCCCGCGAACGTCGCGCGATCGCCAGCGCCCGTGCACCTGCTCTCGAACCTCTTCGCCGCTCACCTCGACGTACCGCTCGAGGCCCTCTCGCTCAACGAAGGCCAGGGCATGGCCCTGCACGCACCTAACGCCCTGCCCGAGCGCATCGCGACGGACCTCCCGCGGATCTTCGCCCAGTTCGCGGCCACCGACGCCTACCGCCGCGTCCGCAAGTCCTGGGACGTCATCAGCGCCACCGCCATCCTCGTCGACGCGCGAGGCCGCTTCCTGTTGCAGCACCGCGACGACAAGCCCGGCATCGACAACCCCGGCCTCTGGGGCTCCTTCGGCGGCGCCGTCGACCCGTACGAGACGCCGGCCGACGGCTTCCTGCGCGAGATGCGGGAGGAGCTGGAATGGCAGCCGCGGCAGTTCGAGCTCCACGTCGCCGGCCCCTACTTCCCCGACCCGCGCGGCTACGGAGCGAACGGCGCGCGCAGCCAGCTCATCTACGTCTACGCCGCGCCCGTCGATGTCCCCTTCGAGGATCTCACCCTCCACGAAGGCCAGGCGATGGCCTTCTTCGCCCCCGACACCCTCCCCGACAAGACGGTCCCCGCCTACAAGGACCTCCTCCACCGCTTCGCAAGCACGCAGACATACCTCGACCTCATGCGCAACGCGATTTGACGCGCGCTCATCTCTACGCAGCGCACCAGCGCCCCCGGCCGTCGATATACTGCAAGGCTGTACCCCGCAGAATCACGCCGACTGACGACCTCTAACGACTAACGACTAACGACTCATGACTACACCCAGGCACATGTCCGCAGGCGTCATCCTCATCGACCGCGAGGGCCGCGTCCTCATGCAGCTCCGCGACGCCAACCCCGCGATCATGTACCCCGACCACTGGGGCCTCACCGGCGGCGCCGCGCATCCGGACGAGACGGCCGAACAGGCGGCCCGGCGCGAGGTCGACGAGGAGACGGGGCTGACCCTGGGCCACATCGAGCCGTTCCGCGCCTACTACTTCCAGGAGACAGGCAATGGCGGCGCCAAGGCCTCCCGCACGAAGACCCGCGCCGACTACGAGGTGTATTGCTTTCACGCGCCCTGCGAGACGCCGGTCGAGGAGCTGGTCTGCGGCGAGGGGCAGGCCCTCCGTTTCTTCTCGCCCGAAGAGATCGCCGAGATCCCGGTCGCCTACAACCACCGCGACGTGCTCGACGACTTCTTCGGCTCCGCCGCCTACGCCGCCTACCTCACCGGCGCCGCGTTCCGTGGCCGCGAGCACATCAACGCGCTCGAAACGTTCCTCGCCGCCGTCGTATCAGGCGAACCCTGGTTCGACTCGCTGATGCGCGCGATCGCGCTCTGGGAAGCGCCCGCCGAGACGGTCGAGGGCCGCGCATACCGTTACCTCGTCGGCGGCGAGGCGTTCGACTGGCTCCTCCTCGCGGAGCGCTTGCTCGAGTCCGCCGCCATCGCCGCTCCCGGCGCCATCCCCGCCGGGGAGGTCGAGCGCCTGCTGTTCGAAGGCGTCACGCCTGCGGAAGACCTGGCCGCTCGCCCGGCGCGCATCGCCGACGAGCGCTTGCGCGAGCTGATCGGCGAGCACAAACACCGCGCCCACCTGAACTACCTCTACGGCGTCGTCGTCGAACAGGCGCTGCAGTACGCCGTCGAGCTGGATCTCGCGAAAGAGCGCGTCTCCGTGAACATCAAGGATCGCCGCTTCGAAGAGGCCACCTTCGACCCCGTGTACCAGCGCATCTACGGACAGCCGTGCGCCGAACTCCTGCGCCAGTTCCGCGAGGAGGCGTCGCTGGCCCAGACCGAGCACATCATGCTCAGCGAGCTGCACGAGTTCCAGTACTGGCTCTTCAAGTACCGCGTGAAGAACCAGGAGCCCGCGCGCGTCGCCTCCGACACCCGCAAGGCGCTCGCCCAGCTCAGCCGCATCGAGGCCACCGCCGCCCGGACCCGCCACGAGCCCGCCGCCGCACAGTAAGCCCGCCACACGCTATCTTCACCCCATGCCCCGAGCGCGCGTTTTCGTCACACGCCGTATGCCCGGCGACGCCCTCGAACGCCTCGCACCACACGCGGAGGTCGATCTCTGGCCCGGGGACATGCCCCCGCCCTACGACGATCTCGTCGCGCGCACCGCGCAGGCCGACGCGCTCATCTGCATGCTCACCGACCGCATCGACGCCGCGCTCATCGCCGCCGCGCCGCGCCTGCGCGTCATCAGCCAGATGGCCGTCGGCTACGACAACATCGACGTCGCCGCCGCCGCCGCCCGCAGGATCCCCGTCGGCCACACGCCCGGCGTCCTCACCGAGGCCACCGCCGACCTCACCTTCGCCCTCATCCTCGCCGTTACCCGCCGCATCGTCGAAGCCGAGCGCTACGTCCGCGATGGCCACTGGAAGACCTGGGATCCCGGCGCCCTCCTCGGCCTCGAGCTGCACGGCGCGACGCTCGGCATCATCGGCTTCGGCAAGATCGGCCAGGCTGTCGCCAGCCGCGCCCGCGGCTTCGGTATGCGCGTCCTCTGCGCCACCCGCACACCCATCGGCACCGACCTCGGCGAACCCACTGCTCTCGACGACCTGCTCACGTCGTCCGACATCGTCTCCCTGCACGTCCCGCTTTCTGCCGAGACCACGCACATGATCGGTGAGCGCGAGTTCCGCCTCATGAAGCCCACGGCGTTCCTCATCAACACCGCCCGCGGCCCGATCGTCGATCAGCCCGCGCTCGTGCGTGCCCTGCATGAGGGCTGGATCGCCGGCGCCGGCCTCGACGTCACCGAAACAGAACCGATCCCGCCCGACGACCCGCTCCTCCGCGCACCGAACTGCGTGCTGCTCCCACACATCGGCAGCGCGACGCTGGCGACGCGCTCGCGCATGGCAAACATGGCCGTCGACAACTGCCTCGCCGGACTGGTAGGTGAGCCGCTGCCGAACCGCGTCAACCCTGGTCCGCCGGCGTCCTGAACGAGTGAAGGAGTCAGGGATCGACTTCCACCGAAGAGAGAACGCCGATCAGCACCGGCACGAGTTCGTCTCGGCGGGCGCTCGGAAAGACCGCTTTGACGTAGATGTGGCCGGAGTCCCGTCGCTGGCCGTTAATCACGCGCGGTCCGACGGGCGCAAGGAACTTCCAGGCGGTGAGCACCCCCGACGATGAGAACGCCCCCTCACCATTCGGCAAGATGTCATAGATGTCCTCACAGAATGCGGGCAGCGATTCGACAGGGCTCAAGCCATCCGGTGTACAACCCTCAAACGACGAGTCCGGCGGGGCGAAGTCCACGCGGACTCGCAGGCCTTCATCGGCATCGGACGCTAGTTGGTAGATGATGAAGCCGGACTCCTGGTCGAGCGACCTTGGATCGCCCGGAGCGGCACCCCAACCCGGCGGGAAGCAAGCCCTGAATCCAAGTGCGGCCTTCTCAACAGAAACCGCTGGTGCCGGACACGGGCCGTCTGAAGTCGAGGTCGCCGTGGGCGTTGAAGCAAGCTCGCCATCGCGGCAAGCGACGACGGCAAAGAACAGCGCGAAGATCACTGGTGCGCCGCTGATGATGACGAAGCGTCGAGGCCGTCGCATGCAACCTGATTATCGCATGACCATTGTCTAGCCGTAGTGTCCCAATACGTTATTGACGCAACGAGAGTGTTCGAGTCGGCTGTGGGTGCACTCCTCGTGCGCCAGGTGAAACGAGTGCGTGCCTGATGAGCCCACAGGCTAACGCCGCGCTCTAGCTCGTCATCAGTCCGGCGGCGTCGTGGGCCTCGAGGGCGGCGCCGACCCACCCGAACATCGCCTCCGTGAGGGAGATGCCGGTGAGGGCGGTGTAGTCGTCGATGAGGGCGGGATCGATGCTGACGCTGGCGATGATGTTGACGATCGCCGTGGTCAGCAGCCCCTGCCGGTACGAGTCGTAACAGCGCTGGAGGTCGTAGCCGCCCACGCCGTTCTCGAGCAGAAGGGCGTGGTAGAGCTCGATGAGCCGGCGGTCGCAGATTGCCTGCGCTTCGGGCGGTAGGCTCGTCGTCATGATGCGGGCGAGGTCGTCGCCGCCGTTCCCGGCGCTGACGGTCTGCCAGTCGAAGACGGCGAAGCGGCCGCCACCGCTGGAGGGAAGAAGATCTGGCCCGGGTGAAAGTCGCCATGGACGAGCGTGAGCGTATCCCCGGCGATGTCGCCCCGCATGTCCATGAGAGCGTCCCAGTTGTCGAGCAGACGATCGGCGAGGGCGAGCACGACCGCGGGGATAGCGCCTTCGAAGCGCTCCCGAGCCTGGGGGAGCGATATGGCGAGTGCGGCGCGACCCTGGGCCATAAAAGCGGCGTCGGCGGCGCTGCCGGGCGGGTGCAGGACCTCGAGCGACGCGAGCTTCGGGTGCGACCACCACTTCGCGTGGAACGGGGCGAGGTGCCTGATGGCCAGCTCGATGTCGTCCTCGGATGGGAGCGTGCCGTCGAGGATCCGGGCCTCGCTCATGTCTTCGAGCAGCAGGACGAAGACGCCGGATGCAGGGTCGATCTCGGCGTGATAGCAGCGGGGGATGGGGATGCCGGGATCGGCGCCGAAGAGCCGGTAGAACTCGACCTCGCGCTCGTAGCCGCCGATCTTGCTCATCAGCATCCGGATGGGCTCGTACGGCGTAGCGAACTTCGCGATCAGCGAGGCGGGCGCTCCGGGCTCCGCGCGGTCGTACTGGAGTGCGAGGCGTGCGACGACGGCGGCGGCGCCCTGCAGCTCGAGGAGTTCGGTCGTGTGCGCGACGACTCTCGCTTCGCCGATCCCGCCGCTGGCGCGCAGAGCGGCGGTGAGCCAGGCGTCGGTGACGTGCTCGGGTCCAGCCGGGATGGACGGTGCGTTCACGGCGTTCACGGGGCGCCCTTCAGGATCGCGCTGCTCGGTCGCGCCATCCCACGTGCTCCCAGAAGAAGCTAGCGCGGGGGGTACGGGATGAACAGCGCCATTCGGCTCGGTTTGCGGCCTGCTCGTCACGCGCGGGCTACGGGCGGACTTCGTAGAAGGCGTTGATGGGGTGGGGGAGATCGAGGCGGCGGAAGCGGGTGAAGCCGTGCGACTCGACGAGGGCGCGCATGGCGGGCTCGGGCAGGCCGAGCGTGCCGAGACCGGCGCCGCCGGGGGCGGACAGCGACGACGACATGCACGAGAGCACGGACATCGCGTAGAGCAGCGGTGTGGTGGCGTTGCCGATCTGCTCCTCGAACGTGGGGGCGCCGTTGATGTCGGCGATGAGCCAGAAGCCGTCGGGCTTGATGGCGGTGCGGATGGCGGCGACGGCGATCTCGGGGTGGGTCATGTCGTGGAGACAGTCGAACGTCGTGACAAGATCGACGGAGGCGTCGGACGGGAGCGGCTCGGCGGTGGGGTCGTGGAAGTCGATGTTCGTGAGGCCGGCGGCGTCGCGGTTGGCGGCGGCGCGCTCGAGCGCGTGCTTCGAGGTGTCGTAGCCGTGGAATCGTGACTTCGGGAAGGCGCGCGCCAGCTCGACCAGCGCGAGGCCGGAGCCGCAGCCGACGTCGGCAACCAAGCCGCCCGCGGTGAGCCGGGCCACGATGCCGTCGAGCATCGGCAGCGCCGTGGGGACGAGGACCTGGCGGTACCAGTTGCGGAAGAGGCCTTCGGTGGTGACGGCGGCGTCGGCGCCGCGGTCGTCGAAGGAGTAGCCGATGCCGATGCGGAAGGCCTCCATGAGCCTGTCGACCATGGCGGCGCGCTGGGGCAGGGGGAGGAAGTTGCCGCCGAGGTAGGAGAGCTGGTCCTCGTCGGCGAGGAGGAGCGCGACCTCGGGCGAGAGCTCGAACGCGCCCTCGGCGTAGTCGATGATGCCGGCGGCGGCCTGGCCGCGGAGCCACTCGCGCAGCCAGCGCTCGTTGAGGCCGGTGGCGCGGGCGAGATCTTCAGGGGTGACGGGGCCGGCGCCGGCGAGGGCCTTGTACAGGCCGAGGCGCATGCCCAGGACGACCATGATGGCGACGTGGGCGCCGGTCATCATCGTGGCGAGGAGGACGACCTTCTGGGTGAGCTTCTTCGGGTCGGGCGCGGCGGTCTCTGATGTCATGGTGGTCCTCGATCTCATTACGGATGCGGGCGGCCACGCGTGCGATGCAGGGCAGAGCGCAGGGCCGCGCCTATGGTCTGGTGCGCTCGCGTCCGGCGCAGGCTGGGCGCAGCAGGCTGCGCCCCTACGGTCGCTGGCCGTTCGGCGGCATGATAGCCTCATGCCGCATGGCGGCACATTCGGCATCGGACTGGCGCGAGCGGTACGCGCACAAGCTGACCACGCCCGAGGAGGCGGTGGGGCTGGTGCGGGACGGCGATCGCGTGGTGATCGGGATGCACTACCAGACGCCACTCGCTCTGTGCCGGGCGCTGGCGGCGCGGGCGGGCGAGCTGCACGGGGTGGAGATCGAGAACTCGATCGCGACGTTCATCTCGTGGTGGGAGGAGGACGCGCCGAACGACTTCACGGTGCGGTCGTTCTTCCTGCAGGCGAGCGACCGGCCGGCGTTCCGGAAGGGGCTGCTGGAGTACGTGATCGCGCCGCCGACGCGACAGGACGCGTCGTACTGGTTGGACCGCAAGCCGGACGTGTTCCTGACAAGCGTGTCGCCGCCGGACGCTGACGGGTGGTGCAGCTTCGGGATGAGCGTGTGGGGGGCGCCTGAGGTGGCGCGGGAGGCGACGCACGTCGTCGGTGAGGTGAACCCACGGCTGATCCGGACGGGCGGCGACAACCGGATCCACGTCGACCAGATCGAGCTGCTGGTGGAGGCGCCGAAGCAGTGGAAGTTCCTGCGGAGGCCGCCGAACACGCACGAGGAGGCCGAGATCGCGGCGGTGATCTGTTCGCTGGTCGGGACGGAGATCATCCAGGACGGGGACACGCTGCAGTTCGGGACGGGGACGGTCTCGGCGGCGATGTCGTCGTTCATTGGGCACCGGCACGAGCTGGGGGTGCACAGCGAGCTGGTGTTCGGGGGGATCCCGGCGCTGGTGGCGGGCGGGGTGATCACGGGGTCGCGGAAGACGGTGCATCCGGGGAAGGTGGTGGGCGCGTCGTTCGGGCCGCTGACGGCGGACGAGTTCGCGATGGTGGACGGGGACCCGCGGTACGAGCTGTACTGCATGAGCCACACGAACGACATCCAGGTGATCGCGGCGCACGACAACATGTGCGTGGTGAACAACGCGCTGCTGGTGGATCTGACCGGGCAGATCAACGGCGAGACGATCGGTCCGGAGATCTACAGCGGGACGGGCGGGGCGTTCGCGTTCGCGGTGGGGGCGCTGCACGCGAAGAACGGCCGCAGTGTGACGGTGCTGCCGTCGACGTCGATGGTGCACGGGGAGCGGCGGTCGCGCATCGTGGCGATGTTCCCGCAGGGGAGCGCGGTGACGGTGCCGCGGGCGTACGCGGACATCATCGTGACGGAGTACGGGATCGCGCGGATCAAGGGTGGGACGCTGCGCCGCCGTATCGACGAGCTGTG
>Ga0326597_10003902_pt1 | contig 21174 bp, 18 predicted proteins | sample RVTome_12_FD_203789 | JGI IMG/M metagenome (GOLD analysis project Ga0326597, IMG submission 203789) | Soil microbial communities from uranium-contaminated site in the Upper Colorado River Basin, Wyoming, United States - RVT100D185 | ecosystem: Environmental > Terrestrial > Soil > Contaminated >...
CTTATTGAGATTCGGCAGTCGCATTCGGAGCCTGCGCGGGTTCCCGGGAATCTATCGTTGGCCTTGAGTTGCCGCCATGCACTTGGCCTCTTCTCCGTCCTCTCCGCCCTCTTCGTCTTCTCCGTCTTCTCCGACCTCTCCGTCTTCTCCGTCCTCTCCGCCCTCTCTACATTCCCCTATGCCCCGCTGCGGTCACATCGCGCTCGCCGGCGCCCCCAACGTCGGGAAGTCCTCGCTGCTGAATGCGCTGGTGGGGCAGCATCTGGCCATCGTGAGCCCCCGCCCCCAGGCGACCCGTCTACCGGTGACCGGTCTCCGCACCGAGGGAGAGACCCAGTTCATCTTGCACGATCTCCCGGGGCTCCTCGATCCCGCCTACCTGCTGCAAGAACGGATGCGCGAGCTCGCTCTCGCGACCGCCGGGCGGATGGACGTTCTGCTCCAGCTCCACCCGGCGCCGGACGCGCCCGCGCCGTCGTTCGAGACCCTCGCCGGCCTGCAGCAGCCGATCGGGGTTCCGGTGCTGGCGATCTACACCAAGGGGGATCTCCTCTCGCCCTCCCGCCGAGCCGCGCTGGAGGCCGAGGCCATCGTCGTGGCCGCCGAGCGGGGAGAGGGCCTCGATCGGGTTCTCGATCGGGTGCGCCCCTTCCTTCCGGAGCGCGCCTTCGAGCACGACCCGGACGTGGTTGGCACCCAGCCGGTCCGCTTCTTCGTGGGAGAGTACCTCCGGGAGGCGGCGTTCACCCTGCTCCAAGACGAGGTGCCCTACGCCGTGACCGCGGAAGTGGAGCAGTTTCGCGAGGCCGATCGGCCGGTGTACATTCGGGCGACGCTCTACGTGGAGCGCGAGTCACAGAAGGGCATCGTCCTCGGGCGAGGGGGGCGGACGATCAAGGCCATCGGCGCGCATGCCCGGAGCCGACTGGAGGATCTGATGGGCACCGCCGTCTATCTCGATTGCTGGGTCAAGGTGCTGGCCCGTTGGCGGAAGAGCCCGGTGGCGCTCGCCCGCTTCGGCTTTCCCGAGCCGAAACCCGTAGGGGCGACCCGACGGTCGCCCGGCAAGGAGTCCGCATGAGTCTCGCCCCGGAGCTGCTGGCCGTGCTCGTCTGCCCGAAATGCAAGGGCGATCTCGAGCACCGTCTCTCGCCCGAGGTCCTGGTTTGTCACGCCTGCCGGCTGGTCTATCCGGTCGAGGACGGCATTCCCATCATGCTGGTGGACGAGGCCAGGTCCCTCTGAGCGCGGCCTCGCTTCCGCCGCCGTGACCGCCCACACCCTGAGTTCGACGGCGCGCCGGGGACCCCGGTGGTCGTTGGTCCTCCTTGCCGCGCTGCCCGCCAGCATGGTGCTCGGCTACGCGGTCCAAGCCCCGGCGGTGTGGGTGTTCTTCACCGCCTGCCTCGGGGTGCTGCCGCTGGCCGGCTACATGGGCGAGGCCACCGAGCACCTGGCGCACCGCACCGGTCCTACCGTGGGTGGGCTGCTCAACGCCACCTTCGGCAACGCCGCGGAGCTCATCATCGCCATCGTGGCGCTTCGCGCGGGGCAGGTCGAGCTGGTCAAGGCCTCGATCACCGGGAGCATGCTCGGCAACCTGCTTCTGATCATGGGCCTGGCGCTGATTGCGGGCGGCCTCCGTCGACCGCGGCTGCGCTTCAGCCGCACCAGCGCCGGCATGAGCGCGGGCATGCTCGCGCTCGCCGTCGTCGCCCTCAGCTTTCCGGCGCTCTACCACTCACTGCACCCGGAGGCCGGGGCTCGGGTTTCCGAGCTCCGGATGTCGGAGGCGGTGGCGGCTATCCTGCTCGCCACCTACGGCTGCTCGCTACTGTTCACCCTGCGCACCCACCGGCGGCTCTTCGGCGGCGAGGCCCATCCCAGCGTAGGGGCGGCGTGGGGAGTGGGCAAGGCGGTGATGGTGCTCGCCGGCGCCACGGTCGGAATCGCCGTCGAGTCCGAGCTGCTGGTGCACGCCGCCACCGAGGCCCAGAAGGCGCTCGGCCTGACGCCTGTTTTCCTCGGGCTCATCGTCATCCCGATCATCGGCAACGCCGCGGAGCACGCCGCCGCGGTGACGCTCTCCTGGAAGGGACAGATCGACCTGGGCCTGCAAATCGCCCTCGGGTCCAGTACCCAGATTGCGTTGCTGGTCGCGCCCATCCTGGTGGTTGCCGGCCTCTTCCTGGGCCAGGACATGAACCTGGTGTTCCGCCCGTTCGAGGTCCTGGCGCTGGGCATGGCCACGATCGTGACGGCCATCATCACCCTCGACGGCGAGTCCCACTGGTTCGAGGGGGTTCAGCTGTTGGCGGTGTACGGTATGGTGGCGGTGGGGGCCTACTTTCTGAATTGACTTGGCGTCATCTCGGCCGTAAGTTAGCTTCGGATAAACCCTTACGAGAGGCATTGGGTGCGGACTCGCCCGACGATTCTCTTTTTTTCGCCGGACGGATGCCCGGTGCCCGAGTTGGTAGGCCAGTGGGCGTCGGCCACCGGATTTCCCCTCCTCGCGTTTAGCCGGAGGGCCGAGGTGGAGGCTATCGTGCTGCGGGGCCACCCCTGCCTCCTCGTGGTCGACGGAACCGAGGCCTGGGGTGAGGCGGTGGGGTTGGTTCGCCAGCTCAAGAGCGACGCGTTCACGGCCATTGTGCCGGTCACGGTGCTGGTCCAGGAGCACCACTCGGAAGTGGTGCAGGCTTGGTTCGGGGCGGGCGCGGACGAGGTGATCACCGGCGTGTTCTCTCCCGCGGAACGGCGGGCGAGACTCGATGCGATGCTGGTCCGGACCGAGCGCGACGTATCGGTTCACCCCTCCACCCGACTTCCCGGAACCACCGAGATCGAGCGCGAAATCCGTCGCCGTCTCGAGTCGGGGAAGGATTTCGCGGTGTGCTACGCGGATCTCGACCACTTCAAGGAGTTCAACGACCGGTACAGCTACTACGATGGGGACCGGGTGATATACTTGCTGTCCCGGATTCTCCACGACGTGGTCCGCGGGCTGCTCGGCGCACAGGGATTCGTCGGCCATATCGGCGGCGACGACTTCATTTTCATCGTGCCCGCCGACGACATCAGTCGAGTATGCAGTGAGATCCTTGAGGTCTTTGATACGCTCGTCCCGCTGCAATACAACGACCAGGACCGCCGGGCCGGGTACTTCTTCGGCAAGGATCGGCGGGGCCAACTGCACCGGGTTCCGCTGATGACGCTTTCCATCGGCATCGTGACCAACCGGAACCGTCAATTTGCCCATCCGGCCCAAGTGAGCGAGCTCGCCACGGAAATGAAGAGCTACGCCAAGACCTTGCCCGGGTCGGTGTTCGTCGTCGATCGACGCCAAGGGAGCTCCGGCGAGGAGCGGGTCGGCCCGGCGTTCAGGGAGCAGCCGTGAGGACCCAGCGATGAATGTGACCTGTCCCAGCTGTGCCACCGTCTTCCGGGTGGACCCCGCCAAGGTGCCCGAGAGCGGGGTGCGGGCGAGATGCAGCGCCTGCAGCGCCGTCTTCGCCGTGCGTCACGAGCCACCGGCGCCTCAATCCGTCCCGGGTCCGGTGGCGCCCCCTCCACCGTTAAGGACGCCGGTGCCAGGCCCTGCGTCCGGGATGACCGCGGCGGTCGCACCGGTTGCTCCGCCCAAGCCGTCGCCAGCACCGACCCCTTCGGCGTCAGACCCCGGTCCCGCCCCGGTCAGAGCTTCCAGTGGTCCCCCGGCACCGGTCGCCCCAGTTGCCGCAGCCCCCCCCGCTCTCCCCGCCCCCCCCGCTCCCCCCGCAGCGCCGCGACCCGCGCCTCCGGTGTCCTCCAGCGGGCCCCGGCCAGCGATCCCGAGTGGGGCGGCCGCGGTACCGGCGGGCGGGCGGGCGATGCCGGCTCCGGCCATCCCGGCGGGAGCTCGCCCGCCGGCGGCGGTCGTGCCGTCCCCGCCGGCGCCGGGCAGGACGACTGGCACCCCTTCGGCGCCCGCTGCGGGCGCCGGCCGGCCGGTCAATCCTTTCCTCTCTCAGGATCCTGCGCTCAAGGCGCGGCGGCTGGCCCGGGCCCTCATATCGGACATGGTCGTCTATCATCCGACCAAACGACAAGAGGGTTTGCGCGACGGGACCTTGAAGGAGCTGTTCGGCGAGGAGATCAAGAAGAGCTGGGAGGAATACTCCGACCAGGTGGGACGTGAGGTCGCGGAGACAACGCCATACTTCCGGGAAGCGCTGAACGAAATCCTCGCCGGCGGTCGCCCGATCTTCTGACCTTCCCGATTATCTTCCCCCAGCCGTTCCTCCGCCTGGCGGCGGTCGGACGGCTTATCCGTTCCCGATATTCTTTTCGACCTTCGGCCGTGGAGTTGGCATGTCGGATCTGCTTGAGCGCCTGACGCACCTGCAACATCGCGTCAACGAACTTCGAGACTTTCTTTGACCTGGGCGGCAAAGCGGCCCGGTTAAGTGCGCTCGAGGCCCAGCAGGCGGAACCCGGGTTCTGGGCCAACCCCGAGGCGGCCCGGCTCTCCGTCCAGGCGCTCAAGTCGTTGAAGGGCTGGGTGGCCCCCTACGAGGCGCTCAACCTGCGGCTCCGGGAGGCGGTCGAGCTGGCGCAACTGCTGGAGGCGGAGCCCGACCAGGAGCTGGAGGCAGAGGTGGCGGGCGAGGCCGAAGCGATCGTCGGAGCGGTCGAGGCCTTCGAGCTCCAGGCCATGCTGCAGGGACCCGACGATCGGCGTGACGCCCTCCTCACGATTCACCCGGGCGCAGGGGGCACCGAATCACAGGACTGGGCCGAGATGCTCATGCGCATGTACGTGCGCTGGGCGGAGCGTCACGCCTTTCAGGTATCGATCCTCGACCTGCTGCCCGGTGAGGAGGCTGGGATCAAGTCGGTCTCCATCGAGATCAAGGGCGAATACGCCTACGGCCACCTGAAGGCCGAAAAGGGGGTGCATCGGCTGGTCCGCATCTCGCCGTACGATTCGCAGGCACGGCGGCACACCTCCTTCGCCTCCGTTTTCGTCTACCCCGATGTCGATGACACCATCGAGATTGATCTGCGGGAGGAGGATATCAAGTTGGATGTCTTCCGGGCGTCCGGCGCCGGCGGCCAGCACGTCAACAAGACCTCCTCCGCCGTTCGGCTCACCCACGTCCCGACCGGCACGGTGGTGTCCTGCCAGCAGGAGCGCAGCCAAACCAAGAACCGCGCCACCGCCATGAAGATGTTGCGAGCGGCGTTGTATCAGAAGAAGTTGGAGGAGCAGGATGCGGCCCGGGCCGCGGTCGAAGCCACCAAAACGGACAACAGCTGGGGCAACCAGATACGCTCCTACGTGTTTCAGCCCTACACCATGGTGAACGACCACCGGACCGAGATGAAGGTGGGGGACGTCCAGCGAGTCATGGACGGCGACTTGGATCCCTTCATCGAGGCATATCTCAAGCGTTTTGGAGGTGGGGTGGCGTGAGTACGGAGGACGCAGACCGGTCCCATGTCGAGGCGGCCCGCCGGGAGAAGCGCTCCGCCCTGGAAGCGTCGGGGGTGCGCCCGTTCGCCTATCGGTACGATCGGTCGCACACCGCGGCGGACGCGCTCGCCGCATACCGGGACGTCATGGGAGACCAGGGACCCCACGTCACGGTCGCCGGCAGGGTGGTCGCGCTCCGGCCGCAGGGGAAGGCCACGTTTCTGCATCTGGAAGATCGCTCCGGCCGGATCCAGGTCTACCTCCGGCGCGACCAGCTGGGCCAGTGCTACGATATGGTCCAGCTCCTCGATCTCGACGATCACCTCGGGGTGGCCGGCACCGTGTTCCGGACCCGTGCCGGCGAAGTGACCGTCCGGGCCGCTGAGCTGTCCCTGCTGTCCAAGTCGCTGCGACCGTTGCCGCGGGGGAAGACCCAAGTCGGACCCGACGGGATGACCACCTACGGCGGACTGCAGGATCCCGAGGTCCGCTACCGCCAGCGCTACGCCGACCTCGCGGTCCACCCGGAGGTCCGGCAGGTCTTCGTCCTCCGGGCACGCGCTATCGGGTGCCTCCGGAAATTCCTCGACCAGAGGGGTTTCCTCGAAGTCGAGACGCCGATTCTCCAGCCGCTGTACGGTGGTGCGGCGGCCCGACCCTTCGTGACCCACCATAACGCGCTGGACATGCCCCTCTATCTCAGAATCGCCGACGAGCTCTATCTCAAGCGCCTGCTCGTGGGGGGACTCGAGCGGGTGTATGAAATCGGCCATGACTTCCGCAACGAGGGGATGGACCGGACCCATAGTCCCGAGTTCACGATGCTGGAAGTGTACCAGGCCTACGCCGACTACACCGACATCATGACCCTGGTTGAGGCCATGTTCGCCGAGGTCATCGAGCACTGCCTGGGGACCCGGACCATCGAACGGGAGGGTGTGACCCTCGACTTCACCCCGCCGTATCCCCGCATCCCCTTCGTGGATGGCATCCGCGACCGGTGCGGTGTCGATGTGCGCACGGCCTCCGAGGAGACCATGCGCGAAGTCGTGCTCCGGCACGGCGCCGATCCGGAGGCGGCTCTGGCGCTGTCCGGCGGGCGGCTCCAGGATGAGCTCTTCAAGGTGGTGCTCGAGCCCCACCTGGTGCAGCCGACGTTCGTGGTGGACTACCCCAAGCCGCTTTCTCCCCTGGCCAAGGAGCATCGGAGCGATCCGGCCCTGACCGAGCGATTCGAGTTGTTCGTCGCGGGGAGGGAGCTCGCTAACGCGTTCAGCGAGCTCAACGATCCAGACGATCAGCGCCGCCGCTTCGAGGATCAAGGCCGCCAGCGTGCGGCCGGGGATGACCAAGCTCACCGCTACGACGGGGACTATATTCGGGCTCTGGAGTATGGGATGCCTCCGGCTGGGGGTCTCGGCGTCGGTATCGACCGTCTCGTGATGCTGATCACCGGGCAGTCGTCGATCCGCGACGTCATTCTCTTTCCCGCCCTGCGGCCGGAGGGCTAGGTGCCGGTTCCCCGACCCGCCGGCTCCTCGATCTTCCGGTGGCCATCGCCCCTTGAATGGCGAATCGCTCGCCGGTACCTCCGCAGTCGCCGCGCCACCCGGGCTGCCTCCCTCAACACCGTCATCTCGACCGGTGGCGTCGCCGTCGGAGTCATGGCCCTGATCGTGGTGCTGGGCGTCATGAACGGGCTCCGGAACGACCTCCGCGAGCGGATCCTGGTCGCCAGCCCGCATCTGCGGATCCTGACCTTCGGGGCCGGCCTCAGACTGGATGACTGGCCCCGCATCTTGGCGGAGGTTCGCAGAGAGCCGGGCGTCCTGGCCGCCGTGCCGGAGGTGATCAGCCAGGCGGGGATCACGGCGGGGCAGGACTATGGCGAAGGGGTGAACCTGCTCGGGTTCGATCCGGACACCGGGAATCGTTCGGTCACCTCACTCCCGCAGTCACTCACCCAGGGCGATCTCTCGTTCCGCACCAGCAAGCCCGGCCTTGAGGGGGGGCTTCTGCTCGGCGCGCGCCTCGCGTCGCGGCTTTCCGTGTTTCCGGGAGACGTGGTGACCCTGGTTCCGGTGACCCAGGCGAAGGTGAACCCGGCATTGGGCGTCGCGGTCCCCAAGTTCTGGAAATTTGAGGTCACCGGCCTCTTCGAGACGGGAATGTTCCAGTACGACAACCAGTTCGTCGTGATGTCGCTGGCCATGGCGCAACGGTTCACCGGGCTCGACTCGGCGGTGTCCGGCATCGCCGTACGGGTCGCCGATCCGGCCCTGGCTCCCGAGATCGGCGCGGCGCTCGAGCAGCGGCTCGGCTATCCCTATCGCGCCCTCGACTGGCAAACCCAGAATGTGAGCCTCTTCAGCGCCTTGCAGCTGGAAAAGCTCGCGATGGGTCTGATTATCTTTTTCATTATGGTGGTCGCCGCGTTCAACATCGTGGGCACCCTGACGATGGTGGTCGCCGACAAGACCCGTGAGATCGGAATTCTGCGGGCGATGGGGCTGACCTCGCAGGCGGTGGCCCGGGTGTTCTTGGTGCAGGGCGCGGTGATCGGAATTGTCGGCACCACCGTGGGGCTGGCGGCGGGGCTGGCGCTGTCCTATGTGATCGACCGCTCGGGGTGGATCCGCATCAACCCCGCCGTCTATTTCATCGATCACCTGCCCGTCCACGTGGAGCTGTTGGATGTGGCGATTGTGGTGGCGGCCAGTGTGGCGATCGCCCTTCTCGCGACGATCCATCCCTCTCGGTCGGCGGCGGCGCTTACCCCGGTGGAGGCGATCCGGCACGAATGAGTCCCATTCTCGAGGCGGCCGGACTTCGCAAAGTCTATCGAGGAGGCGACGGCGCCCCCATCGAGGTCCTGTCGGGAGTGGATCTGGCCGTGGAGCAGGGAGAGTTCGTGGCGATCGTGGGGGCCAGCGGGTCGGGGAAGAGTACCCTCCTGCACCTGCTGGGGGCCTTGGACACCCCGACGGCGGGCACGATGCGGTTGGACGGAGTGGCGTATGGTGAGCAGGATTCGGAGACCTTGGCGGCGATCCGCAACCGGCGGATCGGGTTCGTCTTTCAGTTCCACCATCTCCTGCGCGAGTTCAACGCGCTGGAGAACGTCATGATGCCGCTCCTGATCGCGGGGCGGCCCGGCCCGGCTGCCCGGACCCGGGCCGAGGCGCTCCTCGCTGCCGTAGGCCTCGCGAGCCGGATGTCCCACCGTCCGGCGCAATTGTCCGGGGGCGAGCAGCAGCGAGTCGCGGTGGCGCGGGCACTGGCGGTGGAGCCCGGGGTGGTGCTGGCCGACGAGCCGTCCGGGAATCTCGACTCGGGAAACAGCGAACGGCTCCACCAGTTGTTCGCCCGACTGTCCAGCGACTTCCACACCGCCCTGGTGGTGGTCACCCACAACCGCCTGCTGGCCGGTCGAGCCGATCGGGTACTTTCCCTGGAAGAGGGCCGCCTGGTCCAGCTCTCCGGCGTGGAGTCGATGCCGTAATGTCGTGCGACCACTGTCACGATCGCGAGGCGGTCGTTCACCTGACCCAGATCGTCAACGAACAGGTGACCACGCTGCACTTGTGCGAGCATTGCGCCGCGGCAAAGGGGGTCGACAGCCCCGCCGTGTCCAAGACGCCCTTGGGCAGTTTCCTCGCTGCCATGGGAGAGACCCTCCCGGCCCAGGTGCCGGCCCCGCGCTCGTCCGAGGCCTGTCCCCGGTGTGGAGCCAGCTTTCAGGACTTCCGGGAGAGCGGGCGGCTGGGCTGTCCGGACTGTTATCGAGCGTTTGAAGCCCCCCTCCGGGAACTGCTGCGGCGGCTGCATAACTCGACGCACCATATGGGGGAGCGGTATGCCACCCAACAGACCTCCTCCCCCGAACTCCGGCAGGCGGCGGCGGCGCTGCGGGAGCAACTCCGGGTGGCCATAGAGACGGAAAACTTTGAGCTGGCCGCGGAACTCCGGGACCGGCTGAGGGTGGTCGAATGATCGATCTGAGCCTGCTGGCGGACGGCGGTGTGGGGTGGCTGGACGCCAGCGGCCCGCACAGCCACCTCGTGCTGTCCACCCGCATCCGGCTGGCGCGCAATCTCGCCGATCATGTTTTCCAGGGTCGCAACTCGGAGGTGGAGCGGGAGGCCATCCTGGAGGCCGTCGAGCGCGTCGCCCGGGATACGGTCCTCCTCCGGCAAGCCACCAAGATCCGGCTGGACCGGCTCGACCGCACGGATCGGCAGTTCTTGCACGAGCGACACCTGGTGAGCAAGGAGTTGGCCGGCTTGGACGGGGAGGGAGGGGCCCGCTCCGGGGCCGCCCTCCTCATCCAGGACCGGATCGGGGTCATGCTCAACGAGGAGGATCACCTCCGGATCCAGGGGCTCAATTCCGGCTTCGATTTGGAGGGAGCATACGGCCTCGTCGACCGGCTCGACACCGAACTGGGACAACGACTTGCATTCGCATTTCACCCCGAGTTCGGTTATCTTACCTCCTGTCCGACCAACGTCGGCACCGGCCTTCGGGCATCGGTGCTCATCCACCTGCCGGGCCTGGTGCTCACCAAGGAAATCACCAAGGTGCTGCAGGGGTTGGCGCAGGTCGGATTGACTTTCCGCGGGCTCTACGGCGAGGGCAGCGAGGTGGTCGGCAACTTTTTCCAGTTGTCGAACCAGACGACCCTCGGGAGCTCGGAGCAGGAGTTGCTCGACCATCTGGGGACGATGGTGCGTCGGGTCATGGATTATGAGGAGCAGGCCCGCCAGGTCCTCCTGCGCGATGCCCCCGCGGTGATGGAGGACAAGGTGTGGCGTGCCTATGGCCTCCTCCGCTATGCCCGCAGCCTGTCCTTCGAAGAGGCCATGAACTTGCTGAGCGGGGTTCGCCTGGGCGTCGGCGTGAACCTCATTCCCGGCCTCGGGATGTACACCCTCAACAAGTTGCTGGTGTACACTCAGCCGGCTCACCTGGCCTCGGCAGAAGGGGTGTCTCCCACCGAGCCGGATCTGTCGATTCGACGGGCACGGTTCGTGCGCGAGGTGTTGGATTCCGAGGTGAAACGCCGTGGATGAGCCGCGACGACGGCCCTCGGAGCTACGCAGGGTACTGCCATGAATGGCTACAACTTCACCGATCGCGTCCGCAAAGTCCTCCAGATGGCCCGCGAGGAAGCGGCCAGGCTGCACCACGAGTACGTCGGCACCGAACATATTCTCCTCGGCCTCATCCGCGAGGGCGAGGGCGTTGCAGCGGCGGTGCTGACCAACCTGAACGTCGATCTCGAGGACATTCAGCAGAAAATCGAGGAGACGGTCAAGAAGGGTAAGGCCGCGGCGGCGGCCGGCCCCGACTTGCCCTACACCTCGCGGGCCAAGAAGGTGCTTGAGTTGGCCATGACGGAGGCCCGCGAGCTGAATCACTCCTACGTGGGCACCGAGCACCTGCTGCTGGGTCTCCTCCGGGAAGAAAAGGGAATCGCCGCCCAGGTCCTGACCGACGCCGGTGTCAATCTGGAACAATCGCGGGCCGAGACTCTTCGGCTGCTGGGCAGCGACATGCCCCAGTCCTCCACCGGCGGCGGCGGCGGCGCCCAGCCGAGCCCGGCGCCCAAGTCCGAGAAGAAGTCCAAGACCCCGGCGCTCGACCATTTCTGCCGCGACTTGACCCAGCTCGCGGCGGAGGGACAACTCGATCCCACCATCGGACGAGCCAAGGAAATCGAGCGGGTGATGGAGATCCTGGCCCGCCGGAAGAAGAACAATCCGGTGCTGATCGGCGAGCCCGGGGTAGGGAAGACCGCCATTGTCGAAGGCCTGGCGCTGCTCATCGCCAACGGGCTCTGTCCTGACGTCCTCCGTGACCACCGGGTCCTCTCCCTGGACATGGCCGCGGTGATCGCCGGCACCAAGTACCGCGGACAGTTTGAGGAGCGGCTCAAGGCGGTCATGAACGAGATCGCGCAAAACAAGCAGATCATCCTGTTCATCGACGAATTGCACACCCTGGTCGGGGCGGGGGCCGCCGAGGGGGCGATCGATGCCTCCAACATGCTGAAGCCGGCCCTCGCCCGGGGGGAGCTGCAGTGCGTGGGAGCCTCCACCCTCAACGAGTACCGGAAATACATCGAAAAGGACGGGGCCCTGGAGCGGCGGTTCCAAACCGTGGTGGTGGAGCCGCCGACGGTCGGTGAAACGATCGATATCCTCAAGGGTCTTCGGAAGAAGTACGAAGACCACCACCGCATCAGCATCCCCGACGAGACCCTCGTGGCCGCCGCGGAGCTCTCGGAGCGGTATATCACCGACCGATTCCTGCCGGACAAGGCGATCGACGTCATCGACGAGGCGGGGGCCCGCGCGCGCCTGGCCTCGCAGGTCCCGCCGGCGGAGGTTGCCGAGCTCAAGGCGGCGCTGGAGAAGGTCAACCTCCAGAAAGAGGACGCGGTGCGGGACCAGAACTTCGAGCGGGCGGCCTCGCTCCGCGACCAGGAGCGCGACCTTCAGAACCAGATCCGGCTCAAGCAGGAGGAGTGGGAGCGCGACCGGCAGACCCGGCGGCCAGTGATCGACGAGGAGGCCATCGCCTTCATTGTGTCCCGCTGGACCGGCATCCCGGTGAACCGGCTGCAGGAGGCGGAAGCCTCCCGGTTGATGCGGATGGAGGACGAGATCCACGTGTCGGTAGTGGGCCAGGACGAGGCGATCACGGCCGTCTCCCGCGCCATTCGGCGCTCCCGGGCGGGGCTCAAAGACCCCAACCGGCCGATCGGGTCGTTCATTTTCTCCGGGCCGACCGGGGTCGGCAAGACCGAGTTGGCCCGGGCCCTCGCCAAGTTCCTCTTCGCCGACGCGCAGGCCCTGCTGCGGGTCGACATGTCGGAGTACATGGAGAAGTTTTCCGTCTCCCGCCTGATCGGAGCTCCCCCGGGCTACGTCGGGTACGAGGACTCGGGCACGCTGACCAAAGCGGTGCGACGGAAGCCCTATTCGGTGGTCCTCCTGGACGAAATCGAGAAAGCCCATCCGGACGTGTTCAACATCCTGCTGCAGGTGCTGGATGAGGGCCACCTGACCGACAATTATGGCCGGCTCATCGACTTCAAGAATACCGTCGTCATCATGACGTCGAACGTCGGCGCCCGCGATCTGATGCAGGGGAAGACCCTCGGGTTCCACGGCGCCGATTTCAAGTCCAGCTTCGAGAAGATGCAGGAAACGGTCAAGGAAGAGATGAACAAGGTCTTTAACCCCGAGTTCCTCAACCGTCTGGACGACGTCATCGTGTTCCACCCCCTGACCAAGGAACATATCGCCCAGATCGTGACCATTCTGCTTCGGGAGGTGCAGCGGCGGTTGGGGGACGAGGTCCGGCTCACGCCGGCTGCCGCCGACTTTCTGGTCGAACACGGGTACGACCAGAGTTACGGAGCGCGGCCTCTCAAGCGGTCGATCCAACGCTACATCGAGGATCCGCTCAGCGAGAAGATTCTCATGGGCGAGTTCGGCCGAGGCGACGAGATCGAAGTCGATGTCGCGCCGGACGGGGAGCGCCTGGTCTTCCGGGCGCTCACGGGCACCCGGGCCTAGTGCCATCGCCCCCCGGGCCGGGTGGCCCGGTGCGCGGAGTCCACTCAGTGCGAATGTCACCCTACTCTTGGATTCTGGTTGGCGGCGTTCTCCTCCTCGGCGGGTCGACGCGCCTGCTCGCCCAAGACGAGACTCTGCCCGCCGTCGACAGCGTCGCAGTTGAGGGAAACGTCCGCCTGACCGCATCCCAGATCATTGGCACGTCCGGCATCGTCGTTCACCAGCCCATCAACTACCGCGACATCCAACGCGCGATCACGTCGCTCTTCCGCACCGGCCAGTTTGACGACGTGCTGGTCCAGCAACGCCAGGATGGCGATCGCCTGGTGCTCGTCATCCAGCTGAAGGAGCGGCCCGTCCTCGAGAAATGGGTCGTCCGCGGGGTGCTGAAGGTCTCCGAGGGAGACGTGAAGAGCCGCGTGAAGCTGACCGCGGGACGGCCGCTCGACCGCAACGCGCTCGAGCAGTCCCGCGCCGGCATCGATTCCCTCTACAAGCACGAGGGCTACTACACCGCCACGGTCAAGACCATCGAGCTGGCGCAGGCGCCGGGAAGGGTGCGGCTCGTGTTCGACATCGACGAGGGCGAGCGGGTAGCCCTCAGTCAAGTCGTCATCCATGGAAACCAGCACTTTTCCGATAAGGCGGTGGTAAAGCACATGTCCACCAGACCCGAAGGGTTCTGGTGGTTCCAGAAAGGCGATTACGACGAGCGCAAGGTCGAACAGGACATCCGGGAGCGCCTTCCCCGATGGTATGCCGATCAGGGATTCGTGGACTTCCAGGTGACCGATGACTCGCTGTCGGCGGATTCCGCCGGCGGGAAGGCCACCCTCCATCTTACGGTTGAGGAGGGCCAGTCCTACCAGGTGGGGACCTTCGACCTGCAGGGTAATCGGCGGTTCTCCTCGGAGGAGATCCTGGCCTTCTACCCGTTCGGTCCGATCGAGCCGACCGGCGGTCCCCTGGGCGGCCCCCGTTCCTTCAACCGATCTGAATGGGACGGGGCCACCGAAAAGCTGCAGACGCTGTACGCCAACAACGGCTACATCTACGCCCACGTGGAACCCACGGAAACCCGCCGCACCGGGCCGGATGGGACGCCGCTCGTGGACCTCGGATGGATCGTTCGCGAGGGTTCGCCGGCCACGATCAACAAGGTGGAAATCGTGGGGAACGATGTGACCCACGAACGGGTGATCCGCGAGGCGATCATCATGCTCCCCGGTGATCTCTTCAGCCGGGACCGGCTCATCCGGTCGTATCAGAACATCTCCAATCTCGGCTTCTTTCAGCAGCCGCTTCCCAATCCCGACGTGAAGCCGGCCGCCAACGGGGTCGATGTGGATGTCGTATTCCGGGTGGAGGAGCGTCGAACCGGGAACATCAATTTCGGGGCGTCCCTGGGGCAGGGGACCGGCATTGGCGGCTTCCTTGGTCTCGAGGAGCCCAACCTCTTTGGCCGAGGCAAGCGGGGCAAGCTGCAGTGGCAGTTCGGGGCGAACATCAACGATTTCACGCTCAGCTATACCGACCCGGCCATTCGCGAGAGTCGGATCTCCGGCACCATCTCCCTGTTCGACTCGCGTGCCCGCTTCACCGTGGGCGATCTGGGACGCCGGAGGCAGACCGGCGGGAGCCTGCAGCTTGGCTTTCCCTTTTTTGGCTCGCGTTACACCCGGCTCTTCACCTCCTATTCGTTCCAGCGCATCCGGTTCACCGAAGGATCGGCCGATCTGCGCGCCCGCTTCAGCTGCGCCTCCTGTAGCCGCTCGGCGTTCGGCACCAGCCTCCTGCGCGACACCCGAATCGGCTTGCCGTTTGCCACCGGTGGCTCCCTGACCAACATCAGCGGGGAGTTGAATGGAGGCGTTCTGGGCGGCACCGGCAACTACCGGAAGGTCGATCTCGAAGGCAAGTGGTACGCGCCTCTCGGCTCACTGGGCGGCGGCGGTCAGCTCGGCGGAGGGGTGCAGTTCGTACTCGGTCTCACCGCCAAGTCGGGGTTCATTTTCGGCGATGCCGGGCCGTTCTTTACCGAGCTGTACTCGATGGGAGGGGTGCAATTCGGAGTTCCGCTGCGGGGATACGATGAGTTCTCGGTGACCCCGAACGGGTTTGACCCGGGCGCCAGTGGCAATCAGGCCAGTCCCGATGCGTTCGGGAAATCGTTTGCCGCCTTTACCGTCGAGGCTGGGGCGCGGATCAGCCAGTCGCTGTACATCAACACCTTTTTCGACGCCGGCAATGTGTATCGTTCGGCCCGCCAATGGGATCCTACGAGGCTCTTCCGCGGCGCCGGGTTTGGAGCCGCGCTGGTGTCCCCTCTGGGCCCGATCGGAGTCGACCTCGGCTACGGCTTCGATCGAGTCGATGGACTCGGGCGTCCGGCTCCAGGATGGCAGCTGCATTTCAAGCTCGGGAATTTCTTCTAGCGCGTACGCACCTTCTTTACGGGAGTGGAGCATGAGGCTTTCCGTCGTGGGAACCTGGGTCGGCGTCATCAGCCTGTTGCTGGTCGCCCCGGCCGCCGCGCAGCAGAGCGGGGGCGCGAAGCTCGGGTATGTCAACACCCAACTGATCCTCCGCCAGACACCGGGGTATGCCCAGGCCGAGTCGACCTTCTCCAAGGAACTTGAATTGTACCGGGTGGAGGTCCAGAAACTGCAGGCGAGCCTCGACTCCGCCGCCTCGGACTTTGAGCAGCAGTCGGTGCTGCTCAGCCCGACGCAACGCGCCACCAAGCGAAAGGATCTCGAAGCCCAGCAGCAGAAGCTGGAGCAGCGCACCCAGGAGCTGCAGCAGAAGGCGGCCGGTCGCGAGCGCGAGCTGCTCGAGCCGATTCAGACCAAGGTGAACAGTGTGATCGAGGGGGTTCGCGCGGCGGGGAACTATGCGGTCATCTTCGATGTGAGCGCGCCGAACAGCGGGATCGTCACAGCGGACAAGTCGCTGGATCTCACCCAGCGCGTCATCCAGCAGCTGAAATCGGGTACCTAGTTCATGTCGGCTGGCGAACTCACCGCTCAGGCGGTCGCCGAGTTGGTCGGCGGCCGCCTGCTTGGTGATGGGGCGATCGTGCTCCGGTCGGTGCGACCGCTGGATCGGGCCGGGCCGGATGCCCTGTCGTTGGCGGTCTCCGGCCGGTACGCCGAGCAACTCCGGGCCACTCGGGCTGGTGCCGTGCTGATTCCGCAGGAGCTGGCCGGCGCCGCCAGTGGCTCAGGCGCCTGCATCGTGGCGTCCGATCCCTACCGGGCGCTGGTCCGCGCCATGGCGGCCCTCTTCCCCGCGCCGCCCCCGGTTCCCGGCGTCGATCCGGCCGCCAGACTCGGCGCCGGCTCCCGGCTCGGCCGGGGTGTCACGATCGGCCCTTTCACCGTCGTGGGCCGGGAGGCCCGGCTGGGTGACCGCTGTCGCATCGCGGAAGGGGTGTCGATCGGTGAAGGGGTGACCATTGGAGAGGACAGCGTCCTGGGTCCCCGGTCGGTCTGTTACCGGGGAAGCCGGATCGGACACCGGGTAGTGATCAAGGCCGGGGCGGTCATCGGGGGCGACGGCTTCGGCTTCCTGGCCTCCGGTGGTGAGCATCTGAGGATCCCTCACGTCGGCGGCTGCATCATCGAGGACGACGTCGAAATCGGATCGAATACTTGTATCGACCGGGGCAGTCTGGACGACACCATCATCGGCCGGGGCACCAAGCTCGACAACTTGGTCCACGTGGGTCACAACGTGCGCATCGGCCAGCGCTGCCTGCTCATGGCGGGGGTCGGCATCGCTGGCAGCACCCGAATCGGCGATGACGTAATCCTGGCGGGCCACGTCGGCGTGACCGATCACCTCGTCATCGGGGACGGGGCCAGAGTGGCGGCCAAGAGCGCCGTCTTCGGGGACATACCCCCGGGCCTTGCCGTGAGTGGGCATCCGGCGAGGCCGCACCGGCAGTTTCTCCGGGCCCAGGCGGCGCTCTACCGGCTCGCACCGCTGGTCAACGACATCGAGAACCTGGTCGCGTCCCCCGCGTCCGATGACTAGACGGGCCCTCGCGGGCACCGCAGTGGTTTCCGGCCGCGGCCTGCACACCGGCGCTGGGGTCACCGCGCGCTGTACCGGCGGCCAGCCGGGACAGGGGATCGTGTTTCGGCGGACCGATATCCCGGGCGCTCCTCCGGTGCCGGCCCGGCTCGCCGAGGTCACCTCGACGGAACGGCGGACCGCCCTCGGCGCCGGCGCCGGCTCGGTGCAGACGGTCGAGCACCTGCTGGCCGCGGCCGCCGCGCTTGCGATCGATGACCTGACGGTCGAGCTCGACGGACCGGAGCCGCCCATCGGCGACGGCTCGTTTACTCTCTATCTCCAGGCCTTCCTGGACGCAGGTATCGTCGAGCACGACGGCGAACCCACCATCTACCGGGTGACCGCTCCATTCCAGATCATGGAGGGGGGGGCGACGTATGTCGTCGCGCCCGCCGCGTCGCTTCGCCTCACCACGACCATCGAGTGGCCCCATCCGTTGATCGGGCGGCAAACCGGCAGCTACGAGATCACCCCGGAGGAATTCGCCCGCGAGCTCGCCGCCGCGCGCACCTTCGGGTTTCTGGGCGAGGCCGACATGCTGCGAGCACGGGGGCTGGCGCTGGGCGCGAGCCTGGAAACCACATTGGTCCTGTCTGAGGACGGACTCGTTGGCGGCGCACTCCGATGGCCGGACGAATTCGTCCGGCACAAAGCGGCGGATGTGTTGGGGGACCTGGCGCTCGTCGGTGGACGAGTCCAGGCGCACGTGATCGCGACCAAGCCGAGTCATCAGGGCAATATCGCGCTGGCCCGCTGGCTCACCCGGACCGGACAGCGCGGCGGAGACGTGGCAATGGACATCGGCCGGATCCTCGACGTGATCCCCCATCGGTACCCGTTCCTGCTGGTCGACCGCATTGTGGAAGTCGAGGGCACGAAGCGAATTGTGGGCATCAAGAACGTGACGATCAACGAGCCGTTTTTCCAGGGCCACTTTCCGGGGCACCCCATCATGCCGGGCGTGCTGATCATCGAGGCCATGGCTCAGGTTGGCGGCATGCTCCTCCTGGGGACCATCGAAGATCCGGAGCAGAAGGTGGTCTACTTCATGTCCCTCGACAAGGTGAAATTCCGGCGGCCGGTGCTTCCCGGTGATCAGCTTCGCTGCGAGCTGGAGATGCTGCAGAATCGCGGCCGCACCTGCCGGATGAAAGGGGTCGCGTACGTCGACGGAAACGTGGTGGCCGAGGCGGAGATGATGGCGCGCGTGGTGGATCGGTGACCACGGTCGTTCACCCGACCGCCATCGTCGACGCCTCGGCCGAGCTGGGCGATGGGGTGGAGATCGGCCCGTGGGTCCTGGTGGGGCCAAGGGTGTTGGTCGGCGAGCGCTGCCGGATCGGACCCCGAGCCCGCCTGCAGTGCAACGTCCGCCTGGCCGAGGACGTGGTGGTCGGCGACGGGTCCGTCCTCGGCGGCGATCCGCAGGACCTGAAGTACCGGGGAGAGGAAACCTGGGTGGAGATCGGCCCCGGCACCATCATTCGGGAGTACTCGACCATCAACCGGGGAACCTCGTATAGCCACCGCACCGTGGTGGGGGCCCGCTGTTTCGTCATGAGTTACGTCCACCTGGCGCACGATTGCCACCTCGGCGACGAGGTGGTGATCGCCAACGCCACCCAGTGCGCGGGTCACGTCACGATTCAGGATGGCGCCACCATCAGCGGGTTGAACGCGGTGCACCAGTTTGTGACAATCGGGACCCACGCGTTCGTCGGCGGAGGCTCCCGGGTGAACCAGGACGTCCCCCCCTATGTGAGGGCCGTGGGCAATCCCATGGAGCTCTACGGTCTCAACTCGATCGGCCTCCAACGGGCCGGCTTTTCTGGGGAGACGGTGTCGGCCCTCAAGCGCGCGTACCGTCTGGTCTTCAACTCAGACCTCAACCTTTCCCAGGCGGTCGAACGCGCCCGCGCCGAGCTTCCCCACTTTCCCGAAGTGGAGCGGTTCGTCTCCTTCGTGGAGTCCGCCGGTCGCGGGGTTCCGGTGTGAGCGCCCGGCTCCCGATCGGCGTGGTCGGAGTCGGGGCCCTGGGGCGGCACCACGCGCGGCACCTGGCGGTCCTGGAGGAAGCCCGGCTGGTGGGCGTGTATGACGTCGATCGGCGGCGGGCCGCCGCGGTCGCGGCGGAGGTCGGCGTGAGAGCGTTCGCCGATCTCGATGAAATGCTGGGCCAGGTGCAAGCGGTGACCGTGGCGGTGCCGACGGCGGCACATGGCGTTGTCGGACAGCAGGTCCTGGAGCGCGGGGTGCCGGTGCTGATGGAGAAGCCACTCGCGGCGACCCTCTCCGAAGCGGACGCGTTGATCCGGACCGCCGGCCTCCGCGGATGCCAGATCCAGGTCGGCCATATCGAGCGGTACAACCGGGCCCTGCGGTCCGCGGAACCCCACCTCCACGGTCCCCGGTACATCGAGAGCCAGCGGCTCGCTCCCTTCCAGCCGAGGGGCACCGACGTGGCGGTCGTGCTGGACCTCATGATCCACGACCTGGATCTGGTCCTCCATCTGACCGGTGGCGCCGAAGCGATCGAGGTTCGCGCCTCGGGGCTTCCCCTGCTTTCGTCGCATCTTGACATGGCCAACGCGCGGGTGGAGTTCTCCAACGGTGCCGTCGCCTTGGCGACCGCGTCACGCGTCTCCCGGGAGCGGGTGCGCCGGCTGCGCCTGTTCCAGCCCAATGGCTATCTCTCTCTTGATCTTGCCAGCGGGAGAGGAGAGTTCATGCGGGTCCGCCGGGACTGGCGGCCAGGAACCGGACTGCACCTCTCGGACGTCGTCGAGCGCATTCCGCTCGAGGCGCCCGAAGCGGACGCGCTGTCCCTGGAGCTCCAGAGCTTCGTCCATGCGGTACGGGGGCAGCGGGAAGTCGTCGTCAGCGGCCCCGAGGGGCGTGCGGCGCTCGCCCTCGCCCTCCGGGTCAGCGACGCCGTCCAGGCGTCCGCGCTGGCGATTTCCTCTGTCGGATGAGTGCCCCAGTTGCTCCCCGCATTTTCATCTCCGCCGGCGAGCCCTCGGGTGATCTCCACGGCGCGGGGATGGTGCGTGCTCTGCGCGCCCGCTATCCCGATGCCCGGATTGAGGCCTTGGGCGGGGAACAGATGGCCGGAGCGGGCGCGGTCATTCGCTACCCCATGGCGGGCCTAGCGGCGTTTGGACTCGTCGAGGTGGTTTCGAAACTCCGTGCCCACCTCCGGCTTCTCCGGAACCTGCGCGGCGACTTCCGGGCGGGCCGCTATGACCTGGTCATCCTGATTGACTACCCCGGATTTCATGTCAGGGTAGCGGAAGCCGCCCGCCGGACCGGCACCAAGGTCCTGTACTACATCGCGCCCCAGTTGTGGGCGTGGCGGCCGCAACGGGCACGCAGGCTTGCCGCGGCGGTGGACCGGCTGGCCGTGGTGCTGCCGTTCGAGCAGCGTTTCTTCGGCAACCTCGGGGTCAGCTGCGAATACGTGGGTCACCCCCTGGTGGACCGGCAGGCGTGGCCCACGCGGGCGGCCGCCAGGGCGCAGCTCGGATTGCCGCCGGATGGCCGGGTGCTGGCAATCTTCCCCGGGAGCAGAGGCCAAGAAATCCGGCGCCTGTGGGGACCTTTCCGAGAGGCGGCGCTCGCCCTGCTGCAGGAGGGCCGCTGTGACCGCGCCCTGGTGGCGGGTGTTCCTGACGGCGAGTATCCCGATGCCGGGCCGATCGAGGTTCGACGGGGCGATCCGATCCCGCTGTTCGCGTCGGCCGACGCGGTACTCGCCAAGTCCGGCACCACGACGCTGGAGGCGGCGCTTACCGATACCCCGATGGTGGTCGCCTACAAGGTGCATCCCGTCACCTGGCTCATCTTCCAACGCCTCCGAACCGTCCGATGGGTGAGTCTGGTCAACCTGGTCGCGGAGCGGGAAATCGTGCCCGAGATGCTGCAGGATCAGGCAAGGGCAGCCGCCCTGGCCGCCGCGCTCCGTCCGCTGCTGGATCCGGCCGACCCCCGCACCGTGGCGCAGCGCGAGGGCCTGGCGCTGGTCCGAAAGCGGTTGGGGGCTGCTGGGGCCAA
>Ga0326597_10003903_pt1 | contig 21167 bp, 17 predicted proteins | sample RVTome_12_FD_203789 | JGI IMG/M metagenome (GOLD analysis project Ga0326597, IMG submission 203789) | Soil microbial communities from uranium-contaminated site in the Upper Colorado River Basin, Wyoming, United States - RVT100D185 | ecosystem: Environmental > Terrestrial > Soil > Contaminated >...
CGAATGACCGCGTTGCGCGCCGCTGCCAGGCACGCACCCGAGCCGGGGCGCAGTGCCGCCAGCCGGCGCGTACCGGCTTTTCCGTGTGTCGAATGCACGGCGCCGGCTCGCGGAAGCGGGAGCAGGAGGGCACCCGCAAGCGAACCGGGAGGCCCATCGAAACCGGTCTCTACTCGAAGCAGCCACTCGTCGACGTCCACACGCTCATGGAGAGCGTCGAGGAGCTGCAACGCGATCTTGACAATAGCGATGCCGAGGTGATCGTTGCCAAGGCGGCGCTGTGGTCGGCCCTAAACTTGGCGCCCGACGCAGAGGCGGTGCGTGCTCACCTGCAGGAAGCGATCGAGGCGGGCGGTTCTGGAGACGTGCAACAGCTCATCGTCGCCGGTCGGCTCGTCGCGCGGCTCGAAGGGTACGTGGCGCGCCTTCAGGACCTTGCCGCGAAGGTCGTGCATATTCAGCGGCTCCGCGCGCAAATCGCGACGACAGCGATGGACGCCAAGGTGAAACAGCAACTCGTGCGGGATATCCTGGATATCAGAGCCGTTTTGGAGGAGCACCTCGATCCTCCGACTTACTCAGCCATATATTTCAAGATTATGGTGGTGCTTCGCCGTTCGCGGGGCGTTGAGTTGCGGGGGGCGGAGGCTGGCGATGCGTAAGGCACCACCTCGGTCGGTACGCCGGGATGTCCGTCGCCGCGCGTCTAGACTCCCTGCTAGCCGCACCCCTAGACGACCAGACGCAAACCAAGGCGGTACTACTCCGCGCGTGCGACTAGGCTGCCTGGGCGTGATCGGCGTGCAGCTCGACGCGATGAACGCCCAGGCGGACCAGCTCGCCGAGCATCACTGGCGGCGTGCTGATAACGGCACTAACCATGCCGAGGCGGCGCCGTGACGCGCACCGACGCCCGCCCCGCGGCGCTCACGTGCCCGAGCTGCGGACAATCCGTAGCAGTGCACGTGTTCGCGACGGCATCGTGCCTCCGTTGCGGTCGCATGATGCAACCGCGAGTGTTCGCGGCCGACAGAAAGCCGGTGCAACCATGACCGACCAGAAGCTCCGCAACGCCGAACTCGACCTGCTCGCCCTCACTCGCCTATGCAACGAGACGGCCGCACGCCTTGGCGATCGTATCGCGAGACGAAGGCCGCTTGCTGGGGGGTGAGTCGTGTCGTGTTGGCGGCCCCCTTCCCGTCTATGGTCGATGCATGCGAAGAGACATGGATTTGGTGCGAGCGATTCTCCTGGACGTCGAGTCGGTTGCCCAGCTGGACGTGAGGATGCGCAACCTTCACTACGACGAGTGGTCGAAGGCGCAGGTGACGTATCACGTGAAGATCATGGGGCAGGCGGGGTTGCTCGAGGTGTTCGACATTTCCACGAACGACGGGACGGAGATCTACCCGACATCGCTGACGTGGGCGGGGCACGACTATCTGGATGCAGTGCGGTCCGATACGGTGTGGGCTCGCGTGAAGAAGCACCTAGCGAAGGTCGGTGGGGAGGCCCCGATCGACTTGATCCGACAGGTCGCGACGCAGCTGCTGATGCAGAGCCTTGAACTTGGGTAGATAGGGGCCCCGAAGCGCGCCGCATGGCCGAGCCGTATACCGAGGTCGGCACGGCCCTACACACCATGTCGTGAGCAAGGGAGGGCGCCCCGGTGTCGCGGCCGGGGCGCCCGGTCGTCAGTGCGAACCGCATGCCGGAGGGCCGCCACGCCCACACTGCCACACCCCAACGCCCTCTCCGGCGGGCGGCTGGGTACACGCCGAAGCCGGCGCGGCAACACCCATAAGCGTGCGCCGCGCATGTTGCGACAGCCCCCGCCGTGGCCCGGTGCTACCCAGCGCGCGCGGGGTCACCCTGTACTCTGGCTGGCATGACGCCCGAGGAGTTCGTCCAAAAGTGGGAGCCGGTGACGCTGCGGGAAAGAGCGTCGGCAATGGAGCATTTTGGTGACCTGTGCCGCATGCTGGGGCAGCCGACGCCGATCGAGGCGGATCCGACCGGCGAGCGGTACACATTCGAGAAGAGAGTCAGCAAGGTGGCCGGCGGAAACGGCTTCGCGGACGTGTGGAAGAAAGGGCACTTCGGCTGGGAGTACAAAGGCCCCGGCAAGAACCTCGATGACGCCTACCGGCAGCTGCTCCTCTACCGCGAGGACCTGGACAACCCGCCGCTGCTGATCGTTAGCGACATTCAACGCATCCTGATCCACACGAACTTCACGGGCACCACCAAGAAGATCTACGAGGTCACCCTGCCGGAGCTGGTGGAGCCGGCGAAGCTGCGGGTGGTGGAGCAGGCGTTCACGAACCCGCAGGCGTTGAACCCGAAAGCGCAACGGGAACAGATTACTGAAGACGCCACCAAGAGGATTGGGCAGATCGCCTTGCGGCTCAGGGAGCGCGGTCACGACGCGGAGCCGGTAGCCCACTTCCACATGCAGCTCGTCTTCGCGCTGTTCGCCGAGGACATCGCTTTGCTTCCAAATCGCCTAGTGACCCGCATCCTCGAGCGCACGGGGAGCAGTCCCGACAGGGCACAGTTGTATCTGGGCCAACTGCTAGAGGCGATGGCCGGCGGCGGCGAAGCTCTTCTTGAGGAGGTTCCTCGGTTTAACGGCGGACTGTTCGAGGGTGGAGGAGCTCTCCGCCTCGAGCGAGAGGAGTTGCAGTACCTGCACCAGGCGGCGGAGCTCGACTGGAGCGAGGTGGAGCCGGCCATCTTCGGGACTCTTTTCGAGCGGAGTCTCGACCCGGAACGCCGCGGCCAGCTGGGGGCGCACTACACCAGCCGCGACGACATCCTCCGGATCGTGAACCCCGTGATCCTCGACCCGCTGTGGGAGGAGTGGTTTGCGATTCGCAAACGGGCCGAGGCCCACCTCGAGCAGGGCGAGCATGAGCACGCCGCTACGGCGTCGCGGCAGCGGCGTGAACGAGTTGACGAGCCGATCGCTCGCTTCCTTCACCGGCTGCAGACGCTGCGGGTGCTCGACCCGGCCTGCGGGTCGGGGAACTTCCTGTACGTGGCGATGCAGCAGCTGAAGGACCTGGAGAAGGAGGTCGTCACCTTCGCGCAGGGTGTCGGGGCGCCCGGCTACCTGGCGGTCAGCCCCGAGCAGTTCCACGGCATCGAGCTCAACGTCTTCGCCCGGGAGCTCACCAGCATGGTGGTATGGATTGGATACTTGCAGTGGAACCGGGCGAATGGCGAGTCGAACCGGGACGAGCCGATTTTGCGGAAGCTCGGCAACATCGTGCTGCACGATGCGCTGATGAACGAGGACGGTACCGAGTACGGGTGGCCGGGGGTGGACTTCATCATCGGTAATCCGCCGTTCCTGGGCGGGAAGCGGATGCGGACCGAGCTCAGCGACGGCTACGTAGATCGGCTGTTCCAGGTGTTCGATAGCCGCGTCGCCCGTGAGGCCGACCTGGTCACCTACTGGTTCGAGAAGGCCCGGGCCGAGATAGAGGTGGATCGGACGCAACGGGCGGGCCTGCTGGCGACGAACAGCATTCGCGGCGGCGCCAACAGGCGCGTCCTGCAGCGAATCAAGGACACCGGCGATATCTTCATGGCCTGGTCGGACGAGCCTTGGGTGCTTGACGGTGCTGCCGTTCGCGTCAGCATCATCGGCTTCGACGACGGATCCGAGACGAAGAAGCATCTCGACGGTGCTCTCGCGTCGACGATCAATCCCGATCTGACGCGCCACGCCGACCTGAGCCAAGCGTCGCGGCTCGCGGCGAACGCCGGCATCGCCTTCATGGGCACTACCAAGGGCGGTCCGTTCGACATCGAAGGCGACCTAGCCCGCTCGTGGCTGGCGCTACCGAACCCAAGCGGTCGCAGCAACGCCGACGTGGTGCGACCCTGGGTGAACGGCATGGACCTTGTTCGGCGCCCTCGAAATATGTGGATCGTCGACTTCGGGCTCCGCGACGAGGACGAGGCACAGGAGTGCGTGGTGCCGTTCGAGTACGTCCGCCAGCACGTGAAGCCAAATCGCATGAAGAACAAGCGGGAAGCCTACCGGCGGCGGTGGTGGCTCCACATGGAGCCACGCCCGGCCCTACGTGACGCGATGGAGCGCCTCCCGAGATACGTCGCCACACCCCGAGTAGCCAAGCACCGGATCTTCGTCTGGCTTGACCCAGCGGTGCTTCCGGACTCCGCAACCATCGCGCTGGCGATTGATGATGACTTCGGCTTCGGCGTCCTTCACTCAGTCGTTCACGAGCTCTGGTCGCTGAGGATGGGTTCCTGGCTCGGCAAGGGGAACGACCCCCGCTACACCCCGACGACGTGCTTCGAGACGTTCCCGTTTCCCCGCCCGGACAACGATCAGCGTCAGGAGGTCGCGGCGTGGGCGAAGCACCTCGACCAGGTCCGCAACCAGCTGCTCGACGCGGACCCAAACTGGACCATGACGAGGCTCTACAACCGGCTCGACGAGCTGCGCGAGGACCGCGACTCCACCAGCCGGACGTACCCTCTGCTGGTTGCGCACGAGCGCCTGGACGCGGCCGTCGCCGCCGCCTACGGCTGGGAGTGGCCCCTGGACGAGAACGAGATCCTCACCCGACTGTTGGCGCTCAACCTCGAGCGGGCGGCCGCGGAGGAGCAGACCGAGTCATGAGCAAGGATCCGTGGGATCTCGATCGGTTGGGTGAGGCGGTCGACGTCCTCAACGAAGACCTCGGGCCGGTGAGGGAGAAGCTTCGGACGGACGACACGCCGCTGGCGCGGCGCCAGTACGTTCGCGCCTTGGCGGCGTCGATCGAGGCGCTGACTCGCTTGTTGAGCATCGGGATCGCTGAAGTCCTGCACGTCGAGGAGATTCGCGTCAAGGGGCTCACCCCTGATCGGGCGCTGAGGTATGCGGTTGCTTCAGGGCAGAGGGCGCAGCTGGCCGACACTGGCGTGTTCAAGATGCGGGCCCGGAAGGACGCTGCGATGGTGCTACACGCGTTCCTGATTCGGGAGATCGACCGCGCCATGGAGGTCGACGACAACCCTCTCCTCTCGGATTCGCGCCGCCCGAGCCTGAAGAGGGCGTTCGAGATTCGGAACCGCGTCATGCACCCCACGTCGAGGCAGGACTTGGAGGTGTCCAACGAGGACCTCGAGATCCTCGAGGGGGCGGTGGGATGGTACGGCGATGCGGTCCGCAGCCTGACGACGCGGCGAGGCGACACTGAGTAGCGGATGACCGCGCTCGCGGAAGCCCGCTCCCGCTGGGCTGGCCAGCCGGCCACAGGGGGCGCTTGAGACGCTTACACCACACTAACCTCGACAGCTCGCGCGACCAGCACGCTTGACGCGTGGGTGCCCCAGGAACTCGTCACCGGCGCGCATTGCGGGCCGTGCGCGCGAGTGGCACGCGCGGCCTAAGCACGCGATCGCCCGGCATCCCTGCAGGGGGTAGCTAGCCGGTATTTGCGCCGTGTCTAGACGCCCGGGCACCTGTCCAGGCACTCGCCCGGCCGGCCTGACGTACGGTAGGACCGTGCGAGTCCTGATAGCCCACACGAAGGGCGGGGTAGGCAAGACCACCACCGCCGTGCACCTCGCCGCAGCACTGGCCGAGAACGCGCCTACGATCCTGGTAGACCTCGACGACAATCCCGCCGCGCTTGACTGGGCCGTGCACGGGCACCTACCGACGCCCGCCTACGGAACCGAGGACGGCCGCGCCGCCCTGCGAACGCACCAGGGGCACGCCGTGATTGACGCGCCTGCCAGGCCGGGGGACGCGCAGCTCGTCAGCCTCGCGGACGCTTCGCACTTCGTGGTGATCCCCACACCGCCGGCAGACCTGGCGCTTCGAGCCCTGCGTCGTATGCTCGCTACGCTGGCGGGCTCGAGCGCGCCCTACCGCGTCCTGTTGACGCTGGTACCGCCCTACCCGTCGGACCTGGGCGCGTGGGCGCGTGCCCGCCTCACTGCTGCGGGGGTGCCCCTGTTCCGGGCGGACATTCCGCGCATGATCGCGTTCGAGCACGCCACGAATGCTGGCGGCCTGGTGCACGAAGCGCGAGGCGGCATGCGCGCATGGGATCGCTACCAACAGGTAGCCCGGGAGGTGCTGCAACATGGCGAAAGATAGAAACGATCCGCTCGGTGGGTTCACGTCACGGGATCAGGCACGCCACCGGCCCGACCGGCCGGAGAGCTCGCGCCCGACCGAGGCGCCCGGCAAGGCGCAGGGCGAACGGAAGCGCGATCGTCAGGAACAGATCAACGTGCTCGTGCCGGAGGGCATGCGAACCCCGTTTCGGATCAAAGCCATGAGCGAAGGCACGACCATGAGTGACCTCGTGACAGAGTGGATTCGGGAGTACCTCAATGATGCGCAGCGTTAGACGTCGATGGGGGTGGGTACTGACGGCCTTGCTGGCCGCGCAGCTGGCGCCGCTCGCCGTTGCCGACGGCCTCTCGGCCGACCGCAACCTGAACCTGCGTTCGCTCGAGAGTTTCTGCATGCGTGTCATCATTCAGGATGAGCGCCGGTCCGCAGAGGACCCGGCAGAGCTTGAAGAAGAGATCGCTGACACGCTCAGTAACGACGCCGTACTGTACGACCTGCCCCTAGCCGATCCCCTTTCCTGTTTGTTCGCGCGGACACTCACCGCTGATCCCGAAGTCGTCTTTGCCGCTGTGGTCCTCGACAACGGCTTGAAATACGACCTGCTAGTGGTTTTTCGGTGGGTGGGAGTTCTGTCTAAACCCACGGTCTACAGCCTCGGCGGGATTGCTGCTTCCAACCAGACGCTAACGCAAGACGAAGTGGCCGAGATTCTGCTGCAGCAAGCCTCGGAACTGTTCCGAGAGTTCGCACTCGACTGGAAAGAGGCTCAAGAGGCTCAATAGATGCACGGCGCCCGAGACAGAGCATCGCACACGCCCGGCCACCTAGACGCCCGGCCATCTTGACGTGCTAGCATGATAAACGCTAAAATCTGGCGGCGAGACAATCTGGCTGGATATTGACTATCCTGAGGCTTAGAGATGGCTCGCCGTCGCATTCCCCACCGCCTTTGCATCGTATTGCTGCTTTGTTGCGCCTCAGTGGCCGTATACGCGCAAAGCCCTGAGGAGGTAGCGAGGGCGGGGTTTGCGTCCACCGTGACGGTTTTTGCGTTTGACGGTCTTGGCCGCTATTCCGGGCACGGAAGCGGCTTCACGATTGGCGAGGGCATCGTCTTGACGAATGCCCATGTCGTCAACGGTGTTGCAAGCCTGATGGTCCGTCGGATTGGGGCGCAGGACGCATTGGCGGTGACGAGTGTTGCACTGCTTGACGAGCATCTCGACTTGGCGTTGTTAGTTGTCGAAGGGTATACGGGTCCTCCGCTTGCGGTTCGGATTGGTCGCGGGCCCGTGATCGGTGAGCAGGTGTTCGTTGTGGGTAGCCCGATGGGCCTTGAAGGGACCTTCTCGCAGGGGATCGTTAGTGGGCGTCGTTCGCTTGATGACGTTGACTTGATGCAGATCACGGCGCCGATATCCCCTGGGAGCAGCGGGGGGCCTGTCGTCGATAGTGATGCGCTTGTCGTGGGTGTCGTGGTTGCCACTCTAGCGGAAGGACAGAATCTGAACTTCGCGATTTCGGTTGAGCACGTGCGTGAGTTCCTGGCCCGGCTTCCAAATCGCATTGCGCCGGTTGGAGCAAGCGGCGGCAGTGAGCACTCCTTTGCGGGGGCACCGGGTTTAGGGCCGAGCTTTGACTGTGCGCTTGCGGCCACGTGGAGCGAGCGGGCGATTTGCTCGTCTGAGCGCCTGGCTTCTTTGGACCTTCGGCTCGATGAGGTCTATGTGCGCGTGCGCGGGGCTTTGGATTCATCGTCCTTCGACGCGGTTCGCGATGTCCAGCGCGAGTGGTTGTTGAAACGGGAGTCGTGTGAGTCGCGTGCTGTCGGGTCTGAGAGGGAGGTGTGCCTCGTTGAGATGATCGAGTCGCGAATCGGCGAGCTACGTCGTCTCTTGCCGTCCAACCCGTGACTCATCGGTTGTGGATCATGTGTCCCTGCAATGTCTCGCGCGATGGCGGACGCCTAACGCGGCAACCTCTCTGACTCTCCTAGACGCTCCGTTCGCACGCCGCCCGCCTCGTCGCTTGATATGCGAAGCCCAAGCTGGTCTCCTGGCTCCCGATACCCCACCCTGATCGACCGCCGTTCGAGGCGCTGCCGGTGCTTGTTGCGCTGAGCGTTCAAACCGCCCTCGCAACCGGGTGGCTCCGCCTGCTCGGCGGATCGTCATTCTGACAGGCATTTGACAGGCAAGAGAACGGGACGACCCGGTACGGGCTGGAACGCGACGGGATTCGACGATACGCGCCTGGCGCGCTTCACACGCGAGGGGTCACTGGTTCAAATCCAGTACCGCCCACCACAGGAAAGTAGGTTAGGGACGAAACACCGGCGCCGGCACGAGCTCGCGCCGTTTCCGTGCCTTGTCCGTTTGACGACAGCTTAACGACAGTTGGCGTCAACCGGGGTCGGAAGCCACAGTGAACTGCGTCGACCGCGAGGTCCGCGGGTCGCAAGGTTGGCCTTCGTGGTCCAGGGAGCGGAGGCGCTGCGCGATCTGGAAAGTCGCCGCGAGCGGGTGCACTTCCTTCTGGCCGTACGCGGGCACGTCGACGAGCGGCAGGTCGCGGACGAGGAGCAGGTCGCGGAACGCGACCGCCTAACCCTTTCGGCATGCTTTGCCCCTGAGCGCCGACCGTGGACCGTTCGCCTGGCATTGGGTTCGAGCCCGCTTCGTGCTTCATGGTGGTCCCTGCTCGCTGATGCCGTGCTAGGCGAACTGGTCCGTGCCGGGCCTGTGTCACATAGCTGGATTATGGCGCGGTTGCGGGAGATCCCGAAAGGCCTCGCGGCTCAGGCTGGCTCAGAGATCGCTGTTGCCTCACCTCGGCCCCTCCGTGTCCCACCGGTAACTGGGACGCTCAACGGGGCGGAAGCGAACGGCATCGCCTTCGCGAAGTTGCGCCGCCTGGGCGAGAGCGGCGGGGTGAAGTACCGCTGGCTTAGTATAGCCGCCCAGCGTGCCACGGTCGGCGAGCAACACGATGGGGGCGCCGCCGGAAGTGACCTGAACGGCTCCGACGGGGACGGCCTCGGACACGATCCCGCCCCCCGGTACGGGTTCAGGGCCGTGCAGAACGAGGCCCATTCGATCGGCGTGCTTCACCGCGAAGGTTTGGCGCGAGAGGGCAGCAAGAGCGTCGGGGGTGTACTGCGGGCCATTCAATATGCCGAGCGTGACGGTCCTTCCCTGCCATCGGTAGGGCTGGAAGTGCCGGCCGGGAATGGCTGTCGCCTCGCGCGCCCTGCCGAGCACGTCGCCCGGTTGCAGCGCGCGACCGATGCGGCCACGCAGGTCCGGCGAGGTGCTGCCTCGGAAGGTCGTTGCCTCGATCCCACCCGCGACCGCGAGGTAGCCGCGGCACCCTCGCCCGTTGCGGGTAGGCAGGATGTCGAGGTGCTGCCCGCGGCGTGCCGGGAACGAGGAGCAGGCAGGAATCGGTTCGTCGTCGAGGCTGGCTTGTAGGCCGTAGCCCGTGAAGGCGAGGACGGCGTCGCTCAGGATCTCGTAGCGGCCGCCGATTCGCGAGATTTCGAGTAGCGCATCGTCAGGTGCGGCCCTGACCAGGCATTGCGCGAGGGAGGCCGAATGGGAATCGAGCGGGCCCGAACGGGCCAGACCGTAGCGTCCGCTGAACACGCGGCCTCGGTCGACGACGAGGTCGAGCAGGCCCGCGCGCACGACCCGAACAACGGGCGTGCGAGGCGTGACCGGCAGCAACTCAAGCGCCGCCCCGACCTTAGGTCGAGTGCCGGTCGTCGCGACGAAACGGACGCGGTCCCCCGGCGAGAGGAGGAACGGCTCGGCTCGGCTCGGATCGTAGACGGGGACGAGGGAGCGGCCTAGGAGATTCCAGCCGCTCGGCGATGTCACGCCGTACACGCCGGTCTGGCCGTCGGCCATAGCGACGGTTCCTTCAGGTACGTCCGTGCGAGGAGTTTCGCGTCGGGGGACGCGGATGGCTTCGTCGACCTCGGCCAGGTAGGCGAAGCCTGGGGTGAACCCGACGGCGTGGACGTGGTAACTGCGGCCCGAATGGCGGGCCACGACCTCGGGAACGCTCGTATTGGTCTCCGTTGCGACGTGTGGCAGGTCGTCGCCGTCGTAAACGACGGGCAGTTCGACATCGCGCGGCGACCGTTCGACCCGGCTCGCTGGGTCGGTCATCGTGCTGGCGATCCAGGCCGCGACCGCGTCGCGAGTCACGTTGGAGACGTCGAACTCGACGTAGAGGCTGGCGTAGGCCGGCACCAGGTCGGTGACGCCCGGCAACAGATTGGTGCCGAGGGACGCGTCGAGGCGGTGCACTGCACGGTTGGCGTCCAGGTCGACGCAGTCGCCGAACCGCACATAGAGGCCCAGTAGCTGCCGCGTGGCTCCGTCCCCCAATCCCTTGCCTAGAAGGGAGCCACGGTAACTCCGGCCTCGGCAAGCGCGGCGCGGACGGCGGTGGCGATATCGACCGCACGCGGGTTGTCGCCGTGAATGCACAGGGTCCTCACCTCGGCGACGAAGACCGTACCGTCGCGAGCCTCGATCTCACCGCGTACCGCCATGCGCACCGCCCGCTGCGCGACGGTGGTCGGATCCGTGACGAGCGAACCCTCGTCACGTCGAGGCGCGAGGTTCCCGTCGGGAAGGTACGCCCGGTCGGGGAATCCCTCGGGAACGACCTCGACGCCCGTACCCTCCGCAGCCGCTCGAATCGCATCACCGCCCGGACCGGCGAGGGCGACGAGGGGCAAGTCGGACCGGTAGCTTCCGACTGTTTCGGCTACGGCGCGGGCGACGTTCATATCGCTTCCCATCGCCCACGCGAGTGCCCCGTGCGGCTTCACGTGATGCAGGACGAGGTCGTGCAGGCGAAGAAACACGTCGAGAGCACCGATCTGATACGCAACATCGCAGCGGACCTGGTGGGGGGTGAGCGCCATGGGTCTCCGGCCGAAGCCGACGAGGTCGGGGAACGAAGGGTGGGCACCCACGGCGACGTCGTGCTTCGCTGCGAGCGCCACCGAAGTGTCAATGGTCACGGGGTCCCCCGCGTGGAAACCACACGCGAGGTTTGCGGAACTAAGGAGGGGGTAGAGAGTCTCGTCCGACCCCATGCTCCAGGTGCCGTACGACTCGCCCGCGTCGGCGTTGAGGTCGATCTGCATCACGTACCCCTTAGGAAATCGGTCGCAGCACACACCGCACGTCGATGCGGCGCGTCGTCAATGCGTAGGTTGGAGCCGCTCGCTGATGTACCCGAGCTCCTGGGAAATGCGTCCCGCGGACTGGAGGAGTAGTTCCGTGTAGCGAGGCAACTGGTCGTCCGTGACGTAGAAGATCGGTCCGGAGACGCTGATGCTGGCGACGGTGGAGCCGGTGTGGTCGAAGATCGGTGCCGCTATGCAGCGAATGCCTATGCCTCGTTCCTCGTCGTCGAGTGCGTACCCCGCATCCCGCACGTCAGCGAGGTGCCGGATTAACCGCTCGGGATCGACGATGGTCCGGTGCGTAAGGCGTTCGAGCTCCACCTTAAGCAGTGTCTCCTCGACATCTTCGGAGGAGCTGAACGCGAGTAGGACCTTGCCCAGAGCGGTCGCGTGCGCGGGGTACCGTTGACCGACGTGGCCGAGAATCCCCACCTCCTGCTGCGGTCGGTCGATCGCGACGTAGAGCACGGAGAGGTTCTGGAGGATACCTAGCGTGACCGTCTGCCTCGACCGGTCGGCCAGTTCCTTGATGTGCGGGGCCGCGACGTCACGAACCGGGATGCCGCCAAGGAACGCTTGCCCCAGTTCGAGAACACGTCCACCGAGCTTGTAGACGCCATCGAAGTGATGGATCAACTCCTCGCTTTCGAGTGTCTTGAGGATGCGAAACAGGGACGTCTTGTTGACCCCCAGGTGCCGGTGCAGATCATCCAGCGTCCAGTGCGGCTGCTCTGCCGTAAACGCGCGAAGCACGCCGAAGGTCCGCTCGACGATCTGTAGACGATAGTCGCGCGGTTCGTTGTTGTTGCTCATCCTGGCCTCTCTCGGCGCATGGTCGGTGACTTCTTTGCGTCTGATCCGAACGAAAAGGCGCCGCGGCAGCGGGGGTGCGGCTTCACCGAAGCGAAACGTTGGTTTCAGAGAGTGTAGTCCGCGGTGCCATCGTGATGCAACTGCAGGCGTTGTCCATTCGTCATGCCCCGATACGGCCAGACCCTTCATGCGCCTCCTCGCCGTCGTCGGCTGTTGGGGCGCGACGAGGGTGCTGGCCCCCCTCGCTTCATAGAAGGGGCTCGCTGACGACAGGGATGCATGTAGTTGCGTCAGCGCCGAGAGGCGCCATGTTCAGGGGAGGACGCCGGAGCCCGCGTACCATGTTGACACAGGAGAGGGGCACCTTCTAAACTCTGACGTGAAACAGGGTCTCGAAAAAGTGAAAAGCGCAAGGCATGATCATTCGGATCGTCTTGCTGCCGATCACCCCGTCCGTGGGATCGCGACCCACCATTCACGAAGGGGGTAAGGGATGTCGCCTACCACTTGCAATAATGCGTCCAGCCTGGCACGACGCCTAACGGTCGTGCTGGCCGCACTGGCGCTTTTCATGGGCGGAGCGGTCTTGGCGCAGAACCGGTTGGTGGTCGCTCAGGGCGCCGATCCGACCACCTTGGATGCCGGAATGTCCGACGGTACCGTCACCGCGAACGTCATCAGCAACATCTACGACCCGCTGGTCATTCGAGCCGACGACATGTCGCTCGTGCCCGGGTTGGCGGTGTCCTGGGAGGCGATCGACGAGTCCACCTGGCGCTTCGAGCTCCGCGACGGGGTCACCTTCCACAACGGCGAGCCGTTTACGGCGGAAGCCGTGAAGTTCAGCTTCGATCGCGTGCTCGATCCGGAACGGTCCGCCCCGCAGGCCTCGTACATCAACACCATCGAAGAAGTCATCGTGGTCGACGACCTGACGGTCGACATCGTCACCCGCTTCCCGGACCCAATCCTGGTCTCGCGGCTGGCGAAGGCGGTAGCCGGCATCGTCCCGCCAGGCTACGTGCAGGAGATGGGCGACGATCACGTGGCTCAGAACCCTGTCGGCACGGGCCCCTTCGTGTTCGAGGAGTGGGTGAGGGACGATCGCCTGGTTCTGAGCGCGAACGCTGACTATTGGCGCGATCCGCCTCAGGTGGACGAGCTCGTGTTCCGGCCGATCCCGAACCTGGCTACGCGCACTTCCGCGCTGTTGTCGGGAGACGTCGACTTGATCGTGAACCTTCCCGTACCCCAGGCTCCGATCGTGGAGAGCAACAACGGTACGAAGCTTGTCGCGGTCGACATTCAAGCTGGCGAATACCTCGGCTACAACCTCCGCCTCGAGGACAGTCCCCTGCAGGACGTTCGCGTGCGGCGCGCCATCAACCACGCCGTCGACGTCGACGCGATCATCCAGGGCGTTCTCGACGGCTATGCCACCCGGCGACCGAGCCCAGTGACGCCTCTCGACTTCGGCTACGCTGAGGTTGCGCCCTACCCGCACGACGTCGAGGTGGCCCTGGACCTGCTGGCCGAGGCCGGCTACCCGAACGGGGAAGGTCTGTCGCTGTCGTTCGACGCGCCGACCGGGCGGTACCCGATGGACCAGCAGGTATCCGAGGCGATCGCAGGCCAGCTGACCGCCCTGGGCATCGACGTCGACTTCGAGGTGCACGAGTGGGGCAACTACCTGGGCTTGTTCAAGAACGGGCAACTCGGCGATCTGTACCTGCTCGGTTGGGGTTCGATCACCACCCTCGATGCCGACGCTGCTCTCTACGATGAACTGACCTGCGGCAAGGTCTACTCGACCTACTGCGACGAGGACCTCGATGCCGTGCTCGAGGAGGCGCGATCGATCATCGATCCGGAGCGACGCGAGGAGCTCTACGCCACCGCGCTGCAGATGATTCACGACGACCCGCCATGGCTGTTTATGTACCAGGAGCGGTCGCTGTACGGGATGCGCGAGGCCGTGCAGTGGGAACCGCGGGCGGACAGCATCCTCTACTTTTACGAAGCGTCCATCGATTGACATCTGAACTCTGACGCGGCCGGACCGGGCGCTTCCCCGGATCCGGCCGCGCACGTTCATTCCTAGCATCCGCCGACGGACACCACCTAGGAGGCCATGCGTGTCGTCCTTCTCCGACCGACAGAACCGAGCCCGGCAAGCCATGCAGGAAGCGGGGGTGGACGTCCTGCTGCTGGTCGCGCCCGAGAACCTGTACTACTTCACTGGTTTCTGGGGGGCTGCTCCGATCCGCCTATTGTCGCTGCTGCTGACGGCCGACGGCTGCACCTTCGTGGTGCCGAAACTTGAAGAAGAATATGTACGCACCACCGCCAAAGTAGATGACGTTATCTCGTACCTCGAGTTCTCGGCCAGTGGCACACCGGACGATCCCGTGGCTGCCGTCGCGTCCGCACTTCGCGGACTCGGGGCGGCGCGGGGACGGATCGCGATCGAAGGGGCGGTCCTGCCCGTGTCGCTCGCGCAACGGCTCCAGTCCGCACTCCCCGACGTGCGCTGGTCCGAAGCGAACGACATCACTGCGCCCTTGCGGATGATCAAGGACGCGGGCGAGATCGAGAACGCGCGCACCGCGGCTCGCTTGACGGACGCAAAGGCTGCCAAGGCGATCGAGGAGGCGCGACCCGGCGTGACGGAGCTCGAACTCGGTCTCACCGTCGCCTACACGGCCGCCAAGGCGTCACGCTTCCTGATCTCTCCGTACAACCGTGGCGTGCCGGTGGTCGCCACCGGTGCCCGCTCCGCACTACCCCACGGCCGGGCGAGCGACACACCGATCCTGCCCGGCGATCTGCTCGTGCTCGACCTGTGCGCGATCGCTTTCCACGACGCCTACCACGCCGCGTTCACTCGCACCGTCGTGGTCGGGCGCCCGACGTCGAAGCAGCAAGAGATTTACGACGTCGTCGGCGAAGCGCAAGCTGCCGCCATGCAACTCGTGCGTCCCGGCACGCCCGTCGCCGATCTGGACCGCGCCGCGCGCACGGTCATCGAACGAGCAGGCTACGGCGACCAGTTCACGCACCGCACGGGCCGCGGCGTGGGGCTCGACGTCGCCGAGCCGCCCTACCTCCGCCAGGGCGAGACCACCGAACTCGCGCCCGGGATGATCATCTCGATCGAGCCCGGGGTGTACCTCTCTGGATACGGCGGTGTCCGTACCGAGGACACGCTGCTGGTGACCGACACGGGGCACGAAGTCCTGACCCGCTATCCGAGGGACTTCGTGAACACAATGGAACGCGGCGCCGAAGCCGCTAGGGTAGCTTCATCGACCAGGACCCCTCTCGATCGACAGGAGCGAACCGCATGAACGAACGCGTCGTCGCCAGCGCCGTCCAGTTCGACCCGGCCTGGTTGGATCCCACCACGAACGCCCGGCGCATATCGGATTACATAGACCAGGCCGCCCGCGAGCTCGGGGCGCAGCTCGTGGTGTTCCCCGAACTGTCCAACCTCGGCTACGTCACGGGTCGCGACAAGGCGTTCTCCCGCCGCTACATGGCGATGGCCGAGACCCTCGAGGGCGAAACCGCCACCGTCGTCGGCGAGGCGTGCAAGCGGAACGGCGTCTACGCCATCGTCGGCATGGCCCTCCGTCACCGCGTGAACGCGGGCATGGTGTACAACGCCGCCGTACTGTTCGGCCGCGACGGCGCGGTCCAGGACACGTACCTCAAGACTCACATCGCGGCGGAGGAGAAGCATTATTTCATCCCCGGTGACCGACTTCCCGTGTTCGAGACGGACCTCGGAAAGATCGGCGTGATGATCTGCTACGACACCCTGTTTCCCGAGGTGGCGAGGACCATGACGTTGAAGGGCGCAGAGATCCTGGTCGCGATCTTCAACAGCCCGATGATGGATGCGTACCTTCACGACCGCTACGCACACCTGGCTTCGGTGCGGTCGTGGGAGAACAAGGCGTTCACGATCTGCTGCAACCGCGTGGGGACGCAGGCCGGTTGGACCTGGCTGGGGCACTCGGCCATGGCCAGCGCAGCCGGTAAGGTTCTCGCCTACTCCGACTCCGACCAGGAGGACCTGATCACGACGGAGTTCCACGGCCCGCAGATCCTCGAGGAAAGAGCGTATTTGACTACCTTCCGTGATCGCCGTCCCGACCTGTACGGCCCTCTGGTCGAGCCGCTGAGCGTCGACGTGTACGACGCCACGCGTTCCAGCCGCGCAACGGCCCCGTCGCGGGCGCGGGATCAGGAGGACGAGCGGTCGCCGGCCGAAGTCGGACGGGGGCCTGGCTAAGCTCGATGTGGGGCTTCGTGGCGCGCAGGCTCCTCCTCTCGACGCTGGTCCTCGCGGGGGCGTCGGTGGTCGTGTTCTTCATCGTGCGCCTGTCGGGCGATCCGGTGGCCCTGCTGCTCCCGATGGATGCCGGACCGGAGGTCCAGGCGGCTCTGCGCGAGCGTCTCGGCTTGGACGACCCACTGCTCGTGCAGTACGGGCACTTCGCCGGGAACCTGCTCCGCGGAGACTTCGGCGACTCGCTGCGACACAGGCAGCCTGCCATCGATCTGGTGGTGGAGCGCCTTCCGGCCACGTTCGAGCTGGCCACCGCCGCGCTTCTCCTTGCCTGCCTCGTCGGCATCCCCCTCGGCATCCTCGCGGCGGTGCGTCGCGGAACCCTGATCGAAGTGGTGGCAATGCTCGTCACCCTGACCGGGCAGGCCGTGCCCGGTTTCTGGCTCGGGTTGATGCTGATCATGATCGTAGGCGTGCAGTGGCAACTGCTGCCCACCTTCGGCCGCGGCGGCCTGGCGCACCTGGTGCTGCCGGCCATCACGCTGAGCGCCTACACGACAGCGATCCTGGTCCGCATCCTGCGTTCCTCGATGCTCGAGGTGCTCAGCGCCGACTACGTCCGCACCGCCTACGCCAAAGGGCTGCGGCCTCAGACGGTGGTAGTGCGGCACGCACTTCGCAATGCGCTCATCGGGCTCGTCACGGTCCTGGGCCTCCAGTTCGCGACGCTGATGGGCGGAGCCGTCGTCACCGAAGCGGTGTTCGCGTGGCCGGGTGTCGGGCGCCTGGCGGTGCAGGCGATCTACAATCGCGACTATCCCGTCGTCCAAGCCGTCGTGATGACGGTGGTGGTAATCTTCGTGCTCGTCAACCTCGTGGTGGACGTCCTCTACGCGTGGATCGACCCGCGCATCCAGTACTGATGGTGAACCGACGATGGCGATGATCATGCGCAGGGGCCGCTGGGGCTTCGTGATCGCGGTGCTGCTGGCGACGGTCGCGTCGGCGCTGTTCGCGCCATGGGTCGCTCCACACGACCCAACCGTGCAGGATCTGCTCGGCAAGCTCCAGCCCCCGGCCTGGGTCGACGGTGGCAGCCTCGAGCACCCCCTCGGCACTGACGGTCTCGGGCGGGACATTCTCAGCCGCATCATGTACGGGAGCCGCGTGTCGCTCCTCGTGGGCACCGTCGCCGTCGGCATCGGTGCGTTGGTCGGAGTATCGCTCGGCTTGCTGGCGGGCTACTTCGGCCGTTGGGTCGACGGCTTGATCATGCGCATTGCCGACATCCAACTCTCCTTCCCCTTCATCCTGCTGGCCCTTGCCATTATCGGCGTGCTCGGTGCCAGCCTCCGCAATCTCGTCCTCGTCCTCGGTCTCGCGAGCTGGATGTTCTACGCACGCATGGTGCGGGCGGAGGTGCTGTCCCTCAAGGAACGCGAGTACGTGACGGCTGCCAAGGCGATCGGTGCCGCCTCACCCCGCGTCATCGTCCGGCACGTCCTGCCGAACGTCGCCCACATCGTGGTGGTGATCGCTACCCTCGAGGTCGCCCGGATGATCCTGATGGAGTCCGCGCTCAGCTTTCTGGGGCTCGGCGTCCAACCCCCGACGCCGAGTTGGGGCGGCATGCTGAACGACTCGCAGCTCTACATGGCGACCGCCTGGTGGCTGACGGCCTTCCCAGGCCTCGCCATCGTGTTCACCGTCCTAGCCGTAAACCTTCTCGGGGATGTCCTGCGGGACGTGCTCGACCCGCGCCTGTGACGCACCCGTACAGCCTTCGACCGGGCCAGGCCGACCGCGCCCGTCTCGATTCCTCACCCTCGATCCGGAAGGGCCAACCATGACTCGCTTTCCGCTCCACACGCACCTGAACGGTATCTTCGTCCTCGCGGCCACCCCCATGCGGCCGGACCTGTCGCTCGACCTCGACGGATTGACCGCGAACATCGACCACTACCTCGCGCAGGGCGTCGACGGGGTGATCGTCGGAGGAACGTACGGCGAGTTCCCGAGCCTCCGGCACGAGGAGCGCGTCGACCTGTACCAGGCCGCCGGCACAGCGGTCGCGGGGCGCGTGCCGTTCGTATGCTGCACCGCTTCGAGCAGCACGCTAGAAGCGATCGATCTCGGGCACGAAGCGGCTGCTGCCGGCGCGGACGGCGTGATGGTGACGCCGCCGTACGTATCAGAGGTGCGCCCGGCCGACGTCCTTCACCACTTCCGCGAGGTCGCTTCCGCCAGCGACGTACCGCTGCTCGTCTACAACAGCCAGAGCATCGGGGTTGAGTTGACCCCCGAGCAGATCGTCGAGCTCGCGGGGATCGATGGCGTCGTCGGCCTCAAGCAGGGGGTCCTCGATCCCTGCTCGCAGGTGGCGACCGTCGCACATGCCGGGCGCCACATCCAGATCATGTGCGGCTCTGACGGCGCGATCCTCTCCGCGCTTGCGCACGGGATGTCGGGCGTGACGTCGACCTTGTCGAACTTCATGGCCGACCGCTTCGTGGCTCTGCACCGCAGCATCCTGAGCGGCGACTGGAGCACCGGTCGCGAGATGTTCTTTGCCTGGCAGCCACTCCGCGACTTCGTGGCGAGGAACGGTCAACCTGCCGCCACGAAGGCGGCGATGGACTTGATGGGCTTGGTTGGGGGGCCCGTCCGCCCCCCGTTCCGGTCGCTCGATCGCGCTGACATCCAGACGCTTCGGGAGGTCCTGCGCGAGCTTCGGTTGGAGGCGGCGGAGGCACCTGTGTCGTCGTGAGCGGCGGCGCGTCCCGGTGGACGCACGTTTGATGCCGATCCTTGAATCCGACATTTCAGCTACCGGTTGCGGCGGTTCGGAATGGAGTTGCTGCGTATGATTGCGTTCATTAGCTTGCGAGACGTTTGGAAGGTTAGATAGAGGGTTCCAATCTCCTGCCAGGGAAGAAGGGGTACCCCTCCGTGCGAGTATCTCATGTTCGTCATGAAGTGCGGCTGGCGCTGGTGCGTGCTGCTGGGCGTTCAAGCCCAGAGGCGCAACGACGTGTCGTGTTGTTGCGCGCCGTCAGCGCACTGGTGCGGCATGGGCGAAGGCCCAGCCAGGCTTGATAGCGGCGGTGTCGCCCGGTCAGCTCTCTTGGGTCCGCCAGATCATGGCCGACTACCCGCGGCTTGTCGACAACCGACGCGAGCGAAGCGTCGCGGACCCGTTCGTCATTGCCCTAGCGCAGGAGCTGAAACTGAAGGTCGTGACCAACGAAAATGGTGGCACCACGGAGACGCCAATGATTCCATCCGTTTGTCGCGATCTTCGACTTCCCTGCATCGGAATACCTGACTTTATCGAGGAGCTGGGCTGGACCTTCTAGGTCAGCTCGTGCTTGGTGCAACAGATACCTCCGCTCAGATGCGCGCGAGCACGCTCGAACAGCTGCCCCTAAGGCCCACTAGAGTGCCAGTCGTTACTCCCCCATGCGACCGGTTGCAGATTTCGGGCAACTCGCGGGCAGCGGCGTATGATGGCCAAAGAAGCGTGGAGCCGAGGATGAGGTGGAGGGTCGCGATGGTTAGTTGCGACACCATTCAGGCAGTCCAGTGCCCGCCGTGAGCAGAGATCGGCCCCGCCAGATGTGCTCGCGGGCGAACGCTCGCGGCTATCGACTACCCGACGCCTCGGAAGCGCGCGAACAGGTCGTTGAAGTTCCACGTGACGAAACGGAGCTGGATTAATGGCCGGTCAGATCATCAAGCGCGGTCCCAACACCTGGGGAGTGCGAGTGGAACTCGGGCGCGATAGCCAGGGGAAGCGCCGCTCGCCGTATCGGACCGTCCACGGTACAAAACGCGACGCGCAGGCGCTGCTCAACCGTCTCCTCGTGGAGCGCGATACGGGGCAGCTCGTTGTCCAGTCGCGGATGACGCTGGATGCATTTCTCGACGAGTGGCTGGAGGCCGCTGTCAAACCGCGCGTGAGGCCGGGCACACACAAGGAATATGGCGATACGCTGCGACGCTACGTTCGCCCCGTGCTCGGACCGATCCGCCTGAGTGACCTTCGGCCGGTCGACGTGCAAACCCTGTACAGTGCGATGCGCGCAGCTGGCAAGGGCGGCATGGTTCGGCTCACGCACACGCTTCTGAAGGACGCACTGAACCAGGCGGTCAAGTGGCAGTATCTCGGTCGCAATCCGGTTCATTTCGTCGATACACCGAAGCGTGAGCCTGCAGAGAAGATGCGCCCGTTGAATCCGTCGGAGGTCGAGCGTTTCCTCCAAGCGACGTCGGGTACACGCTGGGGAACCTTGCTCCACGTGCTGGTGGGCACCGGTGTCAGACCGTCTGAAGCGTACGGCCTCGCCGGGCGCGACATCGATCTGAACGCGGGCACACTGACCGTTCGACGCGCACTCATCTGGTTGAAGGACGAGAAGCGGTTCGAGCTGAATGAGCCAAAGTCGCGTGCCGGTCGCCGCACGATTCCGATGCCTCGTGGGCTGGTGACGAAGGTCAGTGAGCATATGGCGGCGCAAGGCGAGGTCGGACTGGATGATCTCGTGTTCACGACACGGGACGGCACTCCTGCGCGCCACCGGACGGTTGTGAAGCATGCGTTCAAGCCGACACTGAAGCGGGCCGGGTTGGACGAGGCGATACGCATTTACGACCTGCGCCACACGCACGCCACGCTTCTACTCGTTCAGGGCGTGCACGTGAAGATCGTCAGCGAGCGACTGGGGCACGCGAGTGTGGCGATCACG
>Ga0326597_10003904_pt1 | contig 21166 bp, 13 predicted proteins | sample RVTome_12_FD_203789 | JGI IMG/M metagenome (GOLD analysis project Ga0326597, IMG submission 203789) | Soil microbial communities from uranium-contaminated site in the Upper Colorado River Basin, Wyoming, United States - RVT100D185 | ecosystem: Environmental > Terrestrial > Soil > Contaminated >...
TATCCTCCAGCCGCCTCAGCACATCGTCCACATTGGAGAAGTCCTTCTCCAGGGGGATGTAGTGCGTGTCCGGTTCGACGCAATCGGAGTAGCGCCCCCGGAACAGCACCATCGGCGTGCGCGTCATCGCGCATTCGAAGATGCGCGGAGAGACTTGTCCCATTTCTATGGCGCCCTCAAGTGCGTCCGTCACGTGTCGGAATTCCTCGTAGGTCGGCCGGCGCCCGCCATGTTCCGCCATCATCTCTTTGAACTTGGCCTCGATCGAGCCGTCGAAATCGAACACATTCGATCCCGATTCCGAACTCAGCATGGCCCTACAGCTCCCGATGAAATCCAACCATGCCATGCCATAGATCCGGCTCGCCTCGTCCGAGGCGATGTCGTTGGCGATGCCGCGCGCGTCGCAAATCTCCTTCATCCGGCGGCCGATCTCGTACTTCTCAAAGCCGAGCCTGCCATAGAGAGGCCCTATGTCGCGACCGCGATAGCCGACAACAATTGGTCGCTCTACCAGAGGCTTGAACGCCAATTGCAATGCCGCGAAGCTGTCCGGCACATAACCCGCGAAAACGCCGACGAGTTCGACACCTGGAACGTCCGTCTGAGGATAGACATAATTCCAGCCACGCGGCGGCACGCAGGTCAGAAGTACATCGAAGCCGAAATCCCTAATAGCCGCTTTCGTCCGATTTGTTTGCTCGTATTCATCCTGCGCTGCAAGGACCTTAACACCCCGGAACCGGCGCAATTTCTCCAGATAGCTCGCGCTCACATAGTTTTCGTAGCGGAACCGGGCGCAATAGTTCTGGAACACGATGTCGTAACGGTCGAAATCGACTTCCAGGTTCGCGCCGTGCGTCACATGCACATACTCGACCTCGTAGCCGGTGTAATCCTTCAACGACAGAAGATAATCGCGCGTCGTCTGCGCGAACGCACTCTCCATGCTGTACGCAACCAACATTCGGGGGGGCATTCAAACGCGCTCTCTTGCCAGAGACGGATTGCATTACCTATTCCCGGCCGACGCAGACTCCGAGCGTTCGCGCGGGTGCAAACGCGATACAGTTTGCACAAGCCCAAAACCGAGGCACCGGCGAACCGTGCCTCATAGGCTGGCCCAGAATCGCAGTCCAGTGGAAGTCAGATTTTGCACTGTCTTTGGTGTATAATTTGCTTTGTTGGCCCACAGGTGCTGGACGTTGATCCGTGCCACGGTTAGGAAGCAGCGAATTCCTCCGGAAACGCACGTCCGAAAGATGACACTTCCGATGAACGGCCGCTGTCGCTTGAGGGCAGTATGACAAAACGCGATAGCGAGATTGGCGATGCCATACGCCGGCTCGGCGCGGATTCCGTATACTTCCTCCTTCACCAGGGCTGGTCCAGGACTTTGCCCTCAAGTTCGCGGCATTTCGCAGCGTGCTTGGCCAAATATTTTCCGGTGGTCGCGGTGGTGCCGGAAACGGGTTGGCCCGGCCGCGTCTCGCGGCTCGAGCCGCGCATTGCAAATTGCAGAATCCTCAAAGTCGTGCCCAACCGCGGCCCCGTGCTCGGCACGCTCGCGCAAATCCAGACCGCCCAGATCTTGGACGACATGCAGCGGAGCGGCGTGAAGACCCCCCTCCTGTGGCTCTACGACGCGGGCTTCGCCGAAGCATTCGCCATCCTTCCGGCCCAGGCGCGCGTTCATCACGCTACGGAGAACTGGTTCCAACGCAACGATGTCGCGCCCGACTATATCGAGCGGCTCAAATTCGCGGCCAGCATCGCCGATCTCAACGTCGCCATCAGCAATGGCTGTGCCCTGCCGCTGCTGCCTCTCGTCGAGCGCGGACGGTTGATCGTCATACCGAACGGCTGCGATTTCGCGGTCTACGGCGATGATGTTCCGCCCGACCCGGCTGTTGCCGCGCTCCGCGGGCGGTTTCGCCGCGTGGGCGTTTTCGCGGGGAGGATCGATAAGCGCCTCGACTTCGACCTGATCGCGCGGACGGCCGAAGCCTCGCCTGATACATTGTTGCTATTTGCGGGCCCGGTCGAGCCTAAAGCGACGACGACGGAAAAGTTCTCTGCCCTTTTGCGTCGCCCCAATGTGCGGGCGCTTGGTCCCGTCGAACCTGCAACCCTGCCCGCCATTTACCGGGCCGCGGACTTCGGGTTCATCCCCTACGTACGCGATCCCTACATCGCCGAGAGTGCCTTTCCCGAGCAGGCGCTGGAGATGGCAGCGGCAGGACTTCCCGTCGTATGCAGCATGATGCGGCCTCTACTGGCACTTTGCCCACCGCTTGCGGTCGCCGAGACCGAACGGGACTTTCTGGATGCGTTCGCCCGCGCACGACGCAATCACGACATGGAGCGGGCTTTGCGCCGCGTTGCAGCCGCTCATGACTATAACGATCAGTTTGCTTCCATCGTTACGCGGCTAGCTACGATCAAGCGCAAAGAGGGAACACGTTTCGCGCAATTGGCTGCGTGCTATCCGCACGTGCTTGTCAGCGAGTTTCATAACCTGACACGAAAAAGCCGTTACAGCCTTGCTGTGGGCGGCGCGTTGCGGCATTGGGTGTACGGCCCGATTACGCGCTTCGTGGATCGGCTGCCGATGCCCGCGCGCGACCGCGCGGTCCGGATAAAGCGAGTCTTGCTGGGCTGACGGCTGGCGTGTCGCTCCGTGTTACGCTGCGCTCGTGCCGACGTTGCGGAACCGGCGGAGATAGGTCTTCACCAGCGTCCGCCACGGTGCTTTCCAAAGGGCAAAGAATGCTCGCGCCCGCAGGAAATTGGCGACCAACAGGCCGGCACAATCCCGCAAATCGTCGATCCGATCCACGACGATCCCATTCAGCGTCAGGACGTCATCGTAAAGCGTCAAAAAGCCTACGACTTGAGGGATCCAGCGCCCGTATTCGTCTTGAAGCTGACCTTCAGCGGCAAGATGCTCATTTTCCCCCGCGATCAGATGGGGGGAGCCAAGCCGCGCCGCCAGCGCACCAACGGTCTGGTCGTGCGCGCGCAATGCGGCGATTCCGGCTTGACGCCTTTCATCCAGTTCTCGCAGGAACGCCGCCTGGGCCATGTGCTTGGACGGCATCGCGGACGCCGTGCCGTCGAATCGACGATCAATGTCGCGCAGAAGCGCATACTGCGCGTTCAACGCGGACAGACATCGCGCCACTCTCCAATCGAGCGAGCCCGCCAACGCCTTGTTCTGCTCGAATACGTCGATGCGGGCCGCACGCAATTGTTTGGTCTCGAGCTGCTCGCGGCTCTTCGGTTCCGGCGTCGGCGGCTCGGTGAGGATGGCGCGCCGTCGATCGGCGGCGCGCAGGGCGGCGGGACGGCGTTTGATCGGGGCCCGGTCGTTGCGCCGCCAGCCCTTGGCCGCGAGCCGACGGTCGCAGGCCTCGCGGATCTTGGCTCCGAACGTCCGATAGCTGAACTTGCCCGAGGCCACGAGATCGGCATGGGCCCGCTCCGCCATCGCCTCCAGCGCCGGGATATCCTCCAGCCGCCTCAGCACCTCGTCCACGTTGGAGAAGTCCTTCTCCAGGGGGATGTAGTGCGTGCCCGGTTCGACGCAATCGGAGTAGCGCCCCCGGAACAGCACCATCGGCGTGCGCATCATCGCGCATTCGAAGATGCGCGGCGAGACCATGGCGTTGTCGACCTCGCGCTCGCGCTGTTCGGTGAAGGGCCGAAACTCGTCATAGCTCGGCCGGCGTCCCCCATTCGCCGCCGTCATCTCCTTGAACTTGGCCTCGATCGAGCCGTCGAAATCGAACACGTTGGAGGCCGATTCCGAGCCCAGCATGGAGCGGCAACGGCCGATGAAGTCGAACCAGGCCATGCCGTAGATCCGGCTCGCCTCGTCTGAGGCGATGTCGTTGGCGATGCCGCGCGCATCGCAAATCTCCTTCATCCGCCGGCCGATCTCGACCTTCTCCAGCCCAAGTCGGCCATAATGCGCACCCAGATCGCGGCCGCGATAGCCCACCACGATCGGCCGTTCCTCGAGCGGCAACGGCGCCGGCAGCGAGGCCATCAACCCGTCATGCACATAGCCGGTGATCACGAAGACGAACGCGACGCCGGGAAACTCTGTCCGCGGATAGGCATAATCCACCGTCTCCGGCCGCATCAAGGTCAGTACGATGTCGAAACCATAATCCTTGATCGCCGCCCGGGTTCGGTTCGTATGCTCGCCCTCATCCTGCAGAGATAGGATCTTCACGCCCTTGAACCGGCGCAGCTTTCCGCGATAACTCTCGCTCAAATAATTCTCGTAGCGAAAACGAGCGCAATAGCTCTGAAACACGATGTCGTAGCGGTCGAGATCGACTTCCAGGTTCGCGCCGTGCGTCACATGCACGTACTCGACCTCGTAGCCGGTGTAATCCTTCAACGACAGAAGATAATCGCGCGTCGTCTGCGCGAACGCACTCTCCATGCTGTACGCAACCAACATTCGGGGGCGCATTACTCTCCCCTCATCGCGCCGGAAATCCGCATGAGCCCGCCTCCTCTTTCGTCACTGCTCCAAATCGGAAGTAACCCGTACAGCTACGTTCGCGCGGATGAAGCCACGAGCGGCCTTGCTTGTCCATTTTCGGGGACAAGATCAACGCGCGAGAAATACGGCCGCTCCGCGACACGCGTTCAAGGGCTCTATGCAGCGCCCGGATCGGTGACAGGACGGCTCCAAGACAGAGCCCGGCGGTTCGGCGCGAGCCCGGCCGCTAACCAAGGGCGCGTTTAGATTGGCGCCCGCGGCTGGCCCGTCCGAAGGCTTGCTTTGACCTGAGTTGCCCCTTATCGTCCGCGCCGCTTTCGGAATCGCCCTGCTGCGGCGGTACGTGCCACGGGGCCTTCCGCGTCCGGCCGGTTCTCACGGGCCGGCGTGCCCGTGCGGCGACGCGGAAGGACAGCTGGCGCGAGATGTCCGGTTCCGATGTCCCCATTGGTTCACAGCTCTGATACGATGATCGCCCGAGAGAATTCTTGCGATGCGTGATGCCGAACACCGCTTGGCCGAGTCGCTGGCGCGCCTAAGCATCGATTCCGTCTACATGCTGCTCCATCGCGGCTGGGCCGACGAACCGCGCTCCAATCGGTGGCATTTCGCGACGCGCTGGGCGCGTCATCTGCCGGTCGTGCTGGTATGCCCCGAACCGGACTGGCCGAGATCTTACCGGGAACGGCGCATCGCGAATTGCCGCATCCTCAAGGTGACGCCGCATGAGGGCCCGATTTGGGGAGGCCCGCCCGAATTGCACACAGGCCAGATACTGGCCGACATGCGACGCAACGGAGCACTGCGCCCTCTGTTGTGGATATACAATCCGAACCTCGCGGAAGCGTTCGCTACCCTGCCGGCCGTTGCGCGCGTCCACCACGTCACCGAGAACTATTTCGATTTCTCGGGGCTCCCGCACGAGTTCATGGATCGTCTGAAGTTCATCGCAGGCATCGCGGATCTCGTCGTGACCGTCAGCGATGGCTGCGCGCGGCCGCTCGAGCCAATCATCGATCCCCTCCGCCTGATGGTCGCGACAAACGGATGTGATTTCGATGCCTATGGCGCCGAGGGACCACACGATCCCGAAGTGCATGCGCTGCGAAAGGGTTTCAGCCGACTCGCCGTCTTCGCCGGAAACATCAACTGGCGGCTTGATTTCGATTTGATCGCGCGCGTGGCAGACGTCTCGCCGGAAGTGCTCCTGTTGTTTGTCGGCAAAGCCCCGCCGAACGATGCCGACGGCGAGAAATTCAAGCTGCTTCTGCAACGTCCGAACGTGCGATACTGGTCGCCGGTGGATCCCGACCGCCTTCCGGCCATCTATCGGTCCGCCGATATCGGCGTCATACCTTATGTTCGTCACCGACTGATCGTTGACAACGGGTTTCCGCTGAAGGCGCTGGAGATGGCGGCGACAGGATTGCCCGTCGTCTCGACGTTGATGCAGCCCCTTCTCCAACATGCCCCGCCCCTGGTCGTCGCGCGCGACGAGCGGGAATTTCTGGAATCGTTTTCGCGCCTCAGGCGCGAGCCAGGCCTCGCCGAGCGCTTGCGCGCCGTCGCCGCGGCCAACGACTATGACGGGCGGTTTGCCACCATTGCCGATCGTCTGGCGTCCTTGCCCCGACGCGAGGGCGCGAGACTCGACGTGTTGGCTGCAGCCTACCCGCACGAAACCGCTCGGGCCTTTCAGAAGTTGCTCTTCACCGAGAGGCGGCCGTTTTACGGTCTGATCGCCGTTCTGCTAAAGGCATTGCGAAAGATCGCCGCGCATACGATTATTCCCATGATCCTTTACATACTCGATCTTCTCCCGCGTCCTGCACGGCAATATGTCCGGCGGATGAAGAGATGCCTGTTCGGCGGACCGAAGGTAGCACAATGAAGATCTTGATTCTGCACGGTATCGACGCAGTGGAAGGAATGCGAAGGACATCCCTTCATCACGCATTTTTTCTGCCGCGCCATGCGCCGGAGCACGATTACTGGCTCCATGCCGCTTCATCTCCAGTCACCGACACACTCTTACGGGAAGACTTTGATGCCATCATCATCGAAACGACGTTCCTGTGCTGGCGTTGGGGAAGGCCGGCCGAACTCTATGCCGAGGTGGTGAAGCGCAAATACGACTTTCTGCGCGACTCCAAAGCGGTGAAAATCGCCTTTCCGCAGGACGACTTCGATCATTCCGGCGTGCTTGACGCCTGGCTGTCGGACTGGAACGTCGATGTCGTCTATACCCCGTGCTATGTTGATCGGGAAACTCTATACCCGCGGACATCGCAGCAGGCGGAAATCCGCTTTGGTCATACAGGATTTGTCGAACCGGAAGATCTCGCGATCGTCGCTCGTTTTGCGTTGCCCTGGAGGGAGCGGCGCATCGATGTGGGCTATCGCGGAAAGCGGCAACCGATCTGGTTCGGCCGATTTGGTCTGCTGAAGGCCGAGTTCGCGGACAATTTCGTGGCCGCCGCGGACGGCACGGGCCTGATGCTGGACATATCAAACGAACTCAAGGACACGTTTTATGGCGACTACTGGCTGAGATTCCTGGGCCAATGCCGCTTCGTGCTGGGTTGCGAGACCGGCGGCTCGGTACTCGACCGGTACGGCGATATCCGCGAGCGCTGCGACGCCTATATCGCCAAGCATCCCGATGCCGGTTTTGACGAGATCGAGGCGGCCTGCTTTCCCGGCCTGGATCGTGCCGTGCCGGTCAAAGCCATTTCGCCGCGCCTGTTCGAGGCCGCGGCCGCAGGGTGCGCGCAAATCCTGGCGCCCGGAGACTATTCCGGAATTCTCGAGCCGTGGGAACACTACCTGCCGCTTGAACCCGATATGTCGAATCTGGGCGATATTCTCGACGCGATGCGCGACGAGGGCAAAATGGCAGCGATGATCAAGGCAAGTCGCGATGCGCTGTTGTTCGATCCGCGCCTCACTTACGGCGCCTACACTACGGACGTTCTCGAAGCCGTAACGTCGCGGCGGCCCGGATTGCGGATACCAGAACCGATGGAAACCGTCGATGCTCTTCTGCGCCTGGCCTTGCAAACGGGCGAGCGCTGGTCGGCCGCTTGGCCTCGTTGGTGGCAGAGTCGCTAGCCATGCCTTGCGACAAGAGCCGCGGTTCAATGGAGCATCGGGCATCATGAAGATTCTGGTGCTGCATGGCATCAACTCGGTTGCAGAAATTCGTCGTACTTCTCTTCATCACGCCTTTTTTCTTCCTCGGCACGCGCCCGGTCATGACTATCTGCTGCATGCTGTGCACGCACCGTTGACCGAGGCGGTAACAGATCAGGAGTTTGATGCGATCGTCATCGACACGACCTTTCTCTGCCAGCGCTGGTCGGAGCCGGTCGGCATAGGGCCTGCGGCGATCAAGCGAAAATTTGACTTTCTCCGCGATTCGACGGCCGTGAAGATCGCCTTCCCCCAAGATGAGTACGATCATTCAGAAGTGCTCGACTCCTGGCTCGCGGATTGGAAGGTCGATGTGATCTATTCCGTATGTTTCGATCACCGTGCGCTATTCTATCCGCGCACGTCGCAGCATGCGGAGATCCGCCGGGGCTATACCGGGCTTTTCGAACCGGAGGACATTGCGCTTGTGTCCCGCTTCGCCGCGCCTTGGCGCGCGAGGAGGATTGACGTTGGCTATCGGGCCCGCAAACTAGGCCCATACTTCGGTTGGTTTGGCGTTCTCAAATCGGAAATCGGCGAACAGTTCAACCAGGCCGCGGCCGACAGGGGACTGACATTGGACATCTCCTGCGATGCCGGGGATGCAATCGCCGGCAATGGTTGGTTGCGCTTCCTCGGTCAGTGCCGCTTCATCCTCGGCTGCGAAGGTGGCAGTACGCTAATCGACCCCGTGGGTGATATCAGGGCCCGCTGCAATGCGTATCTTGCCGAACACCCCGATGCCGGTTTTGCCGAGATCAAGGCTGCTTGCTTTCCAGGCTTGGATCGAGCCGAACCCATCAAGGCGATCTCCCCACGTCACTTCGAGGCGGCGGCGGCGGGCTGCGCGCAGATTCTGGTTCCCGGCGAATACGCCGGTGCTCTGGAGCCATGGCAGCACTACATTCCGCTCGAGCCTGACATGTCGAATATCGGGGAGATCGTCGCAGCGATGAGCGATTGGGATCGAATCGAAGCAATGATAGCCGCCAGCCGGGAAGTGCTGCTGAGTGATCCACGCTTCAGCTACGCCACCTATGCCACCGACGTGCTCAAGGCCATCGCCAAGAGACGGCCGGGACTCGCGCCAACAGACCCCACCGAGCCGGTCGACGGGATGCTGCGCTTGGCGCTCCGCGCCAACGAACATTGGTCGACGGTCTGGCCGCGCTGGTGGCAAAGCCACTAGTTCAATAGTTTCGTGGATCGGGTCCCAGACGGATGAGGGATTCATCCGTCTGATCCGATCCACTAGCCGCACATTGGTCGCGATCTCGTCTTGTCAGTTCGTTTCGGCCAAGTCCGACTCGATAAGACGCCGGCCACGCACGAATAGAGTCACGCGCCGGCCAACCCTGAGGAACGGATAAAGGAGGGTAGAGGCGATCCTGCTGGAGAAGATCGCCGCATTCAGCCGATTGAACAGCGACGACGAACTCGACAGGCCGGCCAAGACATGCACCGCGTCGCTGCCGTAATGAACTCTGCCATTGTAGACGAACAGCATGCCCTCGTTCAAATCATAGCCCTGGCGCCGGTACTGGGTGACACGTGCGTCTGCTGATCGTGCATCCACCAAATCGACCGGACCCACCGCACTGCGCAGCCGGAGGAGACGCACGTAATTCTGGCAAAAAACACAGTCGCCATCGTAGATGATCAGAGCCGGACCGCCGTTTGCCATACTTACTTATATACTATCGCGCCAAAAAAATCATAGCTGTGACCGGAGGTTTCCGTCACCCGAACGATGACCGGATACCAACTAGGTTCCAACCGGTCGTATAGGTCCTGGTCCATGTAAAAGAACCTGCCGTCCCAGCGCCCCGGCACCGGGATAAGCGGCCCCGGGTCGTCGGTCGTCCAGGGATTCCTGCTGAAAAAGATGTCATAACGGGCGACCGAAAGACCATGGCTGGCTACAGCCATCCGAATGGTGCCTTCCGTCCATTCAATCTCGCCGGCTGCGGCGGCGACAATGCGATCCCCTGCCGATTCATATCGACTTACCAGCGCCCGCCGCGTCACCTCGAAACGAACCTGCTCCGGATAGGCGGGAATATGCAGAATGGACGCAAAGAGGTCGACCGCCACCATATCCGATGTCGCGACGGTGCCCGTGCCTGGGCAGTCCGTGATGGGCTGTCCGTTCGCACCGTGAAGATGAGACATGTACGCCTTCATCGCGCCGACCTGAATTTCCAATTTCCGCTCGGGAGACAGACCGCTTTTGAACGCGATCGCATAATCGCTGTAGATCCCGGGCGCACAAGACCACTTTCGTGAAACATCGTTGGGATAGCGGACAAACAATTCTCCGTATGCAAACGGATAGAATTGGTGCTTGCCATAAGGTTGCAACGCGGCAACGTTCGAATAGAAATTCATCGACGAGAAGGGATAGAACCTGTGCTGCCCCCATTCGTCGTATCGGACCACGATGATCACGAGGTTCATGGCCACGAAGAGCGCAGCGAACACCTCGACGGCCCGACGCGCATTCGGATTCTCGCCCACGAGCGGCGTGCTGTCCTGACGAAGCGCAAAACCCGCCTTGTGCAGGAAGAACTCCCAATCCACGAAGAACGCGGCCAGGATGATCCATGACGGATTCCACATGCCCATGACAAACTTGAGCAGGAAGACGCCAGCAACGAATACCAGGCCCTCGGCAAGCCGGATGTAGGGCCGCTTGAGAGAAAACACCGCCAGTATCGGCAACGCCTGTGTCGCAATATGGCCAAAGGCGGCGAGTTTCCACATGACGGGACTGTTGACGATCAGATCGACGTTCCACGGCAATTCCTGCCCGCGTATGAGCCACGGCAGGGCAACGGAATTGCGCAAATTGTCGGAAAATACCCAAGAAAGATCGTAGGTGAAGTCCGGCGTCGACCATTTCGCATAGAACCCACCGAAATAGACGGTCGAAACTCCAAACATTCCCAGGATGACCGGCCACCAGTAAACGTCGCGGTTGATACTGATCGGCCGCTTAAGGACATACTTGGCAATCAAGGCGTCCGCCGAGAGAACGTCACCCGCCCGGCCCATCATGAAGGGAATTGCGGCAATTAGTCCCGAGTTGTACGGGTGGGACCATTGCGGCTCCCACGAAAAAATCAACGACGCCAGAAAAAGACAGCTCAGCGTGCTGATAATCATAGCCGGGCGCGTCGCAAGCCCAATTATCGCCATGGCCGTCGAAGCAATGGCTATATACCTTACAAGATCGATGATCCAACCCGATGGCGGCGTCGATGGGAAAAGGGCCCATACGATAGATTTCGGGTAGTAGTTGGCGACGTTAACGCTGGCGAGGTATTCGTCTCCGCCAGCTGCCATGTAATACACGAATGTGTCGCCGATAATATGAATGGCAAGATAGGAAAACAGAAAGATTCGGCAGAGCGCGATGGCATACGCGCCGCCCGGCCTGAACAGATATCCGTGCCAAATATCGCGAAGTTTGCCGACCCGCGCTTTCCAGAGTCCAGCGTCGAGTGCTGTCAATGCGGTGTCCCCAATGCCCCAATTGCCGGCTCTCTAAACCAGAGCAGCCATGACCGGGCGCTGTCAATCGCCGCCGGTTGGGCTAAAATGCCTCATCTTTCGCCGTCCGATGGGCCCGGCTTGGCGCTGGGGTTTGCCGTTACCCAGGAGCTCCGATAAGGAGACGCAACGACCCCTGGCCTGCGCTATGGCCTCCTGCTGCCGCCAATACGCGGGCCAAGGCGAATCTCGGTCCCCGAGGGAATTCTCGAATTGGTAAACAGCCGATCCCTGAACGCCTGGAGATCGAAGGTCGGACTTCCGTCCGCCGACACGTGGCGTTGCAGGACCCGTTCATGAAGCGAATAGTCATGCTCCTCGCCAACGTTTGGGAAACCGATTCCCGCGTCAGACGCGAAGCAACCGCGATTGCGCAGGCCGGATACGAGGTTCACGTCATCTGCAACGAGGCGGGCGCAGACTATTACATGGCGGAATCCGACGGAGTTATCTACCACTGCTTGCCGAAGGTGACCGGGGCCGCCTACATCGCCGGCGTTCCGGGCATGATCATGCTTCATTACCGCGTTATGATTGCGGCCATTCGCGACGATTGGAGCAACGGAGCGCGTGAGCGGGCTGCGCGGCGCGTCCTGACGGCCGCCGGCGGGGGGCTATTCCAAGTGCTCGCCATGCTGGCCGCCAGCGTCATGCTCGGACCATTTCTGCTGATCCGAGGCGGCATCGGCGGCGTCATTTGGCTCCTGGCTCGGTTGATCAAAATGTTCCCGGCGCCGCGGAACGCCCAGTATTCCCTGCTGAGAAGCGCGTATGGAACCCTGATGCGGCTCATCGCGGCGATCAGCCGTCGGCTTTGGGGACTGACGTATCGTGCTTGGCGGATCGTGCACCTCGACTCGATTCTTTATCTCAATCAGTTCAGCGTCCGCGCCATATCATTGGCACGAAGCCTTGATCCGGACGCCGTGCATGCACACGATCTCGTCACGCTCTCGGGTGGATTTGCCGTATCGACCGATTTGAGGATTCCTCTGATCTATGACGCTCACGAATTGGAAACGCACACGAACTATTGGGGGTTGTCGAGACATACGCGAAAGTGGATCGAATTCTACGAGCGATATTTGGCAAGGCGCTGCACCAAGATCATCACAGTTTGCGACAGCATCGCGGATTGGTTGCGCGACACCTACGGCATGCCCCGCCCGCTCGTCGTGTACAATTCACCGGACTTGCGCGCCGACGATCAACCCGCGAACACCGTCGATACCCTGCGCAACCGACTCGGATTGGCATCGGATATACCACTCGCCGTTTATGTCGGATCGGTCACGCTGGATCGCGGCCTAGTCGAGTGCGTTCATGCGTTAGCATTCTCACCCGAACTTCACATGGCCTTCGTTGGGCCGCGATATTCCGTCACGGAGGCCGAAATTCTCGGCGCCTCCGCAAATCTCGGTGTGCAGGACAGGGTACATCTGGTTGACTCCGTTCCCTCGCAACTGGTCACAGCGTTTGTCTCCGATGCGGATTGCAGCGTGATCCCGATACAGAATGTATGCTTGAGTTATTACTTCTGCTTTCCAAATAAGCTACTGGAAAGCGTACTAGCCGGCGTGCCGGTCGTGGCCGCGCGCCTGATCGAGTTAGAGCGCTTCGTAAATCGCTTTGAGGTAGGCGTCATAGCGGACGAAACAGATCCAAAATCGATTGCTGACGCAATTGATGCCGTCATACGCGATAGGAGCCGCTTTGCTCCGAGTATCGAAACCCGCAGGCAGATTGCAGCCGAATATGGCTGGGCAACGCAGAGTAGACGGCTACTCGATCTGTATGTGGAAGTTCTTGGCGCTCCGGAATTGCGCGGCACTCGCGCGACGACGGCGGCCTAGCGAGGAGGGTGCCAGAATGTGCGGTATCTGGATGTCGCTCGGCCTTACGCCGAACCGCGCGCATATCGATATCGTCGCCTATCGCGGACCGGACGGCGATGGATGGCACGAATTCGAAACGCCGCGCGGACTGCTCGCATTTGGTCATCGGCGCCTAGCGATCATCGATACAGGAGACGGCGGCATCCAGCCTATGTCCTACGGAGACGGTCGCTACTGGATCACCTACAACGGCGAAATATACAACTATCTGGAGCTTCGCGACGAGCTGCGGGCGCTCGGATACACGGTTTTTTCGCAATCGGATACGGAAGTCATCCTTGCGGCCTATTCCGCCTGGGGAAAAGCGGCGCTTGACAAACTACGCGGCATGTTTGCACTGGCCATTTACGATCGCACGGCCGGACGCGTGCTGCTGGCGCGCGACCGGTTTGGAATCAAGCCCCTCTATTACACGGAAACGACGCGTGGCTTTGCCGCGGGCTCGGAAATAAAACAGCTTCTATTGCTGCCGGAAGTGACGTCGCGCATTAATCCACGCCGTGCGTATGACTTTCTTTCCGCGGGCATCATCGATCACTCCGCCGAAACGATGTTTGCGGACGTCAAGCAACTACCCGCGGGCGAATGGCTGGAAATCGATTTCGAAGCAGGAATATCTCAAGGCCGATGGTATCGGCTGCCCCCTCCCGGAACACTTAAGCTTAGCGGTCGCGAAGCCGCAGATGGCTTTCTGGACCTGCTTCAGGAGTCGGTGCGATTGCATTTGCGCGCCGATGTGGAGGTTGGATCGTGCTTGTCGGGCGGGTTGGATAGTTCGAGTCTCGTCATGCTGATGTCGGAGCAACTTCAAAGTGCCGGCGCCAGCGATAACCTGAATGCGGTCACGGCCCGTTTCGAAGGAACAGCCGTCGACGAGACCAAGTACGCCGATATCGTCGCGGATGCGGCCCGTGCGCGAAGCCATGCCGCCAGGCCTCGCGCGGAAGACATCATGGACGAGGCGTCTAAGATTGTTTGGCATCAAGACGAGCCATACGGCAGCACCAGCATCCACGCGCAATGGCATGTCTTCGCGGCAGCTCACAAGACGGGATTGAAAGTCATGCTGGACGGCCAGGGAGCCGACGAGATTCTTGCCGGCTACCATGGCGTCTACGATCTGCGCTATGCGGAACTCATCCGGCAATGGCGCCTTGTAGCTGCGCTCGTTCTAGCGGCGCGGCGATCCCAATGGCTCGGCGTGCCATTGTTGCCGCAGCTGAGAAATGGCGCAGTGCAGCTCTTGGGTACGTCGCCTCGCGCCCTTCGTAGGCCGCTTACCGCGCTGGTCCGATTTGCCAATAGCCGCATTCCGTCCTTCGCGCCTTCCGATCGCGGATGGATCGTCACAGACGGCTTTGGACTGCCGGAACCCATATATAGTTGGAATCAGGCGATCGAAGACGCCGGATTACCGCCACCTGTCGATATTGGCGCGCTCTGCGTGGCCATGACGGACGTCGGCAATGTGCGCATGCTACTGCATTGGGAGGATCGCAACAGCATGGCGCACGGCGTTGAGGCACGCGTACCGTTTCTCGATCATCGCTTGGTGGAGTATGCGATCGGCCTGGGCGGCGAACACAAGCTTGTCAATGGTTGGACCAAATGGGTGCTGCGCGAGGCCATGAAACGCCATCTGCCGGAAGCCGTGCGGCTGCGTAAGGACAAGCTTGGCTTCGCAACACCTGAATCAGCTTGGCTGCGCGGACCCTTGCGCCCGGCGATTACCGAGGCGATCGACGCCACGATCCGCCGCTTCCCCGACCAGTTTGACAAGTGCGGGACCCACGCCCTTCTGTCGGACATGCTGGACGGCCGGCGCCCAGTGGATTTCACGCCCTGGCGGATCGCTTGCTTCGGGATGTGGGCAGAACAATTTGGCTCGACGTTCTAGCCGTGAGCTTCCAATAGGTTGCCCATTCGGCAAGTCGCCATCTTATACGAAGGTGCGAAGATGCTAACGCATCCGCACCTTGAAACGCTCAGGCGCCGCGCGGGCTTGACCAAGGTTCAATGAGTCATGTTCATTGAACCTTGGTATTAACCGCCCCTCGCGTACAGAAAATTTGCCAATTTCTTGACAGCGCCAAGGGCAGCACGCCTGGGCGCGCTGGCGCGGACAAGAAGCCACCGGAACTGAAGGCGGACATGATCGAGGCGGCCAATACTGGCGGCCAGGATTTTCAATTTTTCTCGGATCAGCGGGCTGAGCCACATCAGGGCCTCGTCCAATGCGCTCAAATAAGCGGAGTAGAGGACAAAATAGTCGCCAAACCAAACCTTGAACTCGGTCGTAGCGGAATCTTTCGCGACCGCGCCCGCCCAATCAGACGATTCCCGCGCTCTTATCGCTCGAACCTCTTCGGCCCGCCAAGTGTGGCGCGATTCTTTGACGGCCGCGCGCGCCTCGTGCAACGCCGCCATGAGGCGATCGGTTGCATCTTTTTCCCGCCGACTGCCCGTGGGTCCGCCTAGTCGGGAAAGTCGCTGATCGAGTTCCGCAAGAAACCGTGCATGGCGTGTCGCGAAGGCAAAGTGTCTTTCCATGCTACGCCCATACTCCCGCGCCTTCTTGCGCATCTGCGCGGCCGTCGTCACACCTATCCGCGCCAGCTGCCTCTCGCGCAATTCCTGCCTGCCCTTGGGGAGACGTGTCGGAACCTCGCCGGGAACGCCGATGCCACGCCCAGTCGGGGATTTCGGCATCGCCGCCACTTCGGTCCGCATCGCGCCACGGCATCGTGTCTTCTCTTCGAGCGCACGCTCGAACATATCCCGCAACATAGCGCCAAATGCGCGGTAGCTGTACCGGCCCGACGAAACAAGATGCCCATAGGCGCGTTCCGCCATCGCTTTCAGAACCGGAATGTCCCGCAAGCGGTCAAGCACCGCATCCACGTTCGAAAAATCCTTCTCCAGCGCGATATAGTGTTCGTCGGGCCGGATCACGTCGGAATACCGACCCCGGAAAAGCACCATCGGTGTTTGCATCAATGCGCATTCGAAAATCCGCGGCGAGACTTGGCCCATTTCGATCTCGTGTTCGCGCGGCTCAGTAAATACGCTGAACTCCTCGAAGCTAGGCGGGACGCCGCCATTGGCTCGCGTTATCTCCGCATACTTCCGCTCCAGCGAGCCGTCAAAATCGAAAACATTCGAACCTGATTCCGAACCCAACATCGCCCGGCAATTTCCGATGAATTCGAACCATGCGGGGCCGTATATACGGCTCTTTTCATCCATCGCGATGTCGTTTGGGACGCCGCGCGCGTCGCAAACGAGCTTCATCCGCCGGCCGATCTCGAATTTTTCCCGTCCCAGCCGGCCGTACACGGCGCCCAGATCGCGCCCTCGGTAACCGACGACGACAGGACGCTCTTCAAGGGGTCTAATCGTCGTCCGCCTAGCGGAAAGACCGTCGGCAACGTAGCCGGCCAGAACGGTAACGAAGCGCACGCCCGGAAATTCACGACTTGGGTAGACGTAATTCATGAAATCCCGGGGCACGCAGGAGAGCACGATGTCAAAGCCCAGTTCCCGGATGGCAGATTTCGTTACGTTCGTGTGGTTGTATTCATCCTGAACAACGGCAACCTTCAGGCCATCGAACCGCCGTATTCGCTCGCGATAGGTTTCGGAAACGTAACCTTCAACGCAGAGTCGCGCACAGTAATTGTGCAGGATGACGTCGTAGCGATCCAAGTCCGCCTCGACATTTGCGCCATGAGTAACGTGGAGATAGTCGACTTCGAATCCGGTAAATTCCCTCAAGGCCGAGAGGTAATCGACCGTCGTCTGCACAAACGTGCTTTCCATCGAATAGGCGACCAGCATTTTGAGGGGCATCGGAAAGCTCCTACGCCCGCCCCGGGACAATCATTCGGCGGATCGACGGGAGACGTAGGCACGATAGAGCCCGTCGCGCCGATTTCGCTCCCGGGGAACTATCGTCCGCATGCGATTGAACCTGCCTCCGTCCATGAAACCCGCCCGGCATCGGGAACGTCAGGCTCGCAGACAGATATCTGCCAGAACGCATGCCGCGACGCGTCCGCATAGCAGACGTCATTTCGTTGCTGTCATATAGAGATCGAGCCCAAATAGCCGGCCGACGGTCGGTAGAAGGAATCCACGCTGGATCACCATGCTCTTGATGAGCGCCCTGCCCCGAACATAGAGGTGATCGTAACTGAGGATACTGATGGGGTCGCAGTTTTCCGCAGCCAATGAAAGCGACCGAAAACGCGAGAACATTCCCTTGAGCTGTCGCCGCGAGAAGAATTCCGTTTCCGGCGCCCCGCTGCCGTCCGAACGCGTGTCGTAAGCAGAGCGCTGCACATCACTCACCGGGCTCCTCTCGGGTCCGAGTAGCGCGCTCAACGTCCGAAGAGGCCAACGCTGCCATTGCCGCAGGGAGAAACGATTATACACCATGATGTAGGCCTGCCCGCCGGGCTTCAGAACGCGCCAGGTTTCATCGATGCAACGCTGTGTGTTACCTGTATGATGAAAGCAGCCAATGGAAACGACGCAATCCATGGATTCGTCGGGAAACGGACAATGGAGCATGTTGCCTTGTCGCGCTTCGCCCGCAAGCCCGAGCATCCGAAGGCGCGTGTTCATCATGTCGACGGGCCCCTGCGCAATATCAAGGCCGTTATAGTAGGCGCAGTGCTCTGCGATCTTCTGGCCCAGCGTCCCGTATCCCAACCCGATCTCGAGCACGGTCTTTCCCGCCATCGCTGCAACCGGAACGCGGCGAAGAAGGTAGGGATAATAGGAAAAATAGGCATCGTCGAAAATCTTAAGCGAGGCGTCCGAGCGATCCTTGATGCCAAATTGCGTCGCGATCTGGGAGCCGCATAACTCGTCCCAGAACTTGGCATTGGCCGCATCGATCGCGCTGGTCCGATCGGTACCCATCAAAAATATTCTCTCACGCGAGCGGCGGCCGGTGCGATACGTTTCGGATCGTCCGGGTCGGCATGCAGTGGACGGTCATGAATATATGGTTCGCGGAGGATCGTCATCCGACCTGCGCCATCGCCTCCCTTGCCCGCGAGCGCCATTGCGCCGCCTGATCGTGGAATTGCTGATGCCAAAGCTCAAGGCTGAGCAACCCCCAGGTCTTGCGCGAGAATCCGCGCGCGCTTACGAGGTTCGCGCGGATGGCCGCACCGTTGAGGAACGGACGGCTGCGCGATTGCGTGGTCTGGAAGGTATCGAAGACGAAATCCTTCAATTCGTTCTGGAACCATTCGTTCAGCGGCACGGTGAAGCCCATCTTGTCGCGGCGACCGGCGATCTCGGGCGGCAGGTCCTGGTCGAAGGTGGAGCGCAAGACGTGCTTCATCTGCCCGCCGGCGAATTTCAGGCCCTCGGGAATGCCGGCCGCGAATTCCGCGATCGGCCGGTCGAGCAGCGGCACGCGCGACTCCAGGCCGTGCGCCATGCTCATGCGGTCCTCGACCTGGAGCAGCGCGGGCAGCAAGCACTTGAACTCGAAATGCGTCATCGCGTCGAACGTGCTTTCGGGCCCGACATTGTCCGGACTGCTGAAGATCGCGTCGAAACGGGAAAATATCGCCTCGCGGCCGACGCCGATCGCGCGCCAATCGACTTCCTCGAGCATGTCCGAGGACCGGTCGACCAGCCGGAAATATTGCCGGTTCAGCGGATCGAACAGCCCGCTGCCCCAAGTCCGGCGCATCAACGGGACGTATTCGCGCAGCACCCCGAGATTGGGCATCAGGGACTGCATGGAGACGGGCACGGCCTTCTCGTCGTATTGCCCGCCGAGCGCCAGCCTCAAGCAGTGCTCCAGATAGGCGATCACGTAGCGGGCGTAGCCGCCGAACATCTCGTCGCCGCCCTGCCCGCCCAGCACGACCTTCACGTGTCGCGCGGCCAATTCCGACACCATGAACTGCGGAAACGACCCCGGACCCGCGACCGGCGAATCGAGATGATAGATGACCTTCGCGATGTTCTTTTCGAAATCGCGCGCCGTTATGTCGGTGATGTAGAGCTTGGAATTCGCGCGCTCCGCGGCGAGCCGCGCGAAGCTGCTCTCGTCGTACCCCTCATATTCCGGGAACCGGCCGTGAAACGCCTTGTGGCCCGAACCGTCCGTGCGGCTCGCCAGGATCGCGACCAGGCTCGAATCGACTCCTCCCGAGAGGTAGCTGCCGACGGGAACATCGCTTCTGAGATGCAGCGCGATGCTTTCGTCCAGCCGCGCGCGCATCCCGTCGCGCATCGCGGGCGCGGTCATCGTCGCGTCCGGCGCGTGGCGCACGTCCCAATAGCGCCGCGCCTCCACGTGGCCGTTCTCCACGACCAGCAAATGGCCCGGCATGAGCTGCCGGATTCCGCGGAACATCGTCTGTTCGCCAAGCGTGTACTGAAACGTCAGGTAGTCGGCGAGCGCTCCGGCATCCGTCTCGACGTCCGGCAGGAACGGCAGTAGCGCCTTGGGTTCCGACGCGAAATAGAAGAGCTTGCCGATGGTCGTGTAGTAGAACGGCTTGATGCCGAAGAAATCACGGGCGCAAAACAAACGGCGGCGCTTCGCGTCCCACAGCGCGAACGCGAACATGCCGCGCAAGTGAAGAACGCAATCATCGCCCCAATGCGCGTAGGCGGCGAGAATGGTTTCGGTATCGCTCTGCGTGCGGAAGGTCCAGCCGCCGGCCAACTCCGTCCGCAATTCGAGATAGTTGTAGATCTCGCCATTGAAAACGATGCTGACGCCGTCGGGGGCGTGCATCGGCTGGCCGCCCGTATTGTTCTCGCCGACATCGATGATGCTGAGGCGGCGATGCGCCAATCCGGCGGCCCGGTTGTCGGCCATCCAGGTATCGTGACCGTCCGGTCCGCGATGCGCCAGAATATCGTTAATGAGCGATAGGGCGCGCTCCGAGCCGGGCGCCAAAGGCCCCGCCAGGCTGGCCACCCCACCGATTCCGCACATAATGAACACCTTACACCGACGCGTTGCATGATTATCAACGCGGGGCACCGGCCACAAGGATGGAGTGGCGCATCGTTACCGGACCGGCGCCAGCGGCGCGGTGGCAATTTTCGACCGCCTCGCCTATTAAGGCGGATGTCCGGCGGGCGACCGAGCGTCTGTTCCCCCCGGGGCTGCCGGCACCGTTGGATTCGAGCGAATGGCGCACGTCGACCTATCGAACGCGGCTTACTGGAACGAGCCCTGCGGAACCACCCGTCTGGAGCAGCTCGGCATTTCCGCGTCCCTGGAAACCGCGTCGTCGCTCGCGGCGTTCGATGCCTTTTTCTTCGAATTCTATCCCTATCTCGACCGCCATATCCCGTTCGCCGACATGCGCGGCAAGAGGGTTCTCGAAGTCGGCCTCGGGATGGGAAGCGTATCGGAGCGCATTGCGCGGTCGGGTGCGGATTTCGCGGGGCTGGATATCGCGCAGGGGCCGGTGGATCTCGTCAACGCGCGGCTCGCCAAGGCGGGACTGCCCGGCGGCGCCCGCACCGGCAACATCCTGGAGGCGCCTTTCGGCGACGAAAGCTTCGACCATGTCGTCACGATAGGCTGCCTTCACCATACGGGCGATCTCGCGCGCGGACTCGGGGAAATTCGCCGTCTGCTCAAGCCGGGCGGAACGGCCGTCGTGATGCTCTACTATGCCTATTCGCCGAAGAGATGGCTTCTTTGGCCGCGCGCGACCTTCCGACACTATCGCAAGACCCGCAACGATCCTGGAGCGATCATGGCCGGCACCGCCGAAGAGCGAGCGGGCTACGACCGCGCGACGGACGGAAGTGCACCGCCCGAGACGGTCTTCACGTCCAAGCGTCAACTGCGGCACCTTGCGCGCGATTTCTCGGATGTCCGCATCGGGCTCGAAAACCTGGATACCGACCTGCTTCTCTATCCCGTTTCGCGACCGCTGCGCCGGCTTTTGCGGCCATGGCTGCTCCGGATCGGAGGCATCGTGGGAATTGCGGTCGAAGACATGTACGCCGT
>Ga0326597_10003905_pt1 | contig 21165 bp, 18 predicted proteins | sample RVTome_12_FD_203789 | JGI IMG/M metagenome (GOLD analysis project Ga0326597, IMG submission 203789) | Soil microbial communities from uranium-contaminated site in the Upper Colorado River Basin, Wyoming, United States - RVT100D185 | ecosystem: Environmental > Terrestrial > Soil > Contaminated >...
CGCGCCCTATGCGAGCGCGACTCCCCTTGCTCGCGCGCTCGTCGCGGCGGCGCCCGAACGCTTGCTCTGGGGCTCGGACTGGCCGCACGTGATGATGCGAACGCCGATGCCCAACGACGGTGAGCTTCTCGATCTGCTGGCGGCTTGGATTTCCGATGCCGCGACACGCGAGCGTATTCTCGTCGATAATGCCGCCCTGCTATACGACTTTTAAATGATCAGGAATACGCAATGGCTGTAGACGCCTTCAGCGGCATACTCGCCCCGGCATTGACGCCCTTCAAACCGAGCTTGAATCCCGACGCCGAAGCATTCTTGCAGCATTGCCAATGGCTGCTCGAGCAAGGGATTGACGGCCTCGCCGTCTTCGGCACCACGAGCGAAGCCAACTCGCTCGGCATGGACGAACGCATGCACTTGTTGGAACGGCTGATCGACGGCGGCATCCTGCCGGAGAAACTCATGCCCGGCACGGGAACATGCGCGATCACCGACACCGTCAGGCTCACGCAGCATGCCGTCGAGCGCGGCTGCCGCGGCGTGCTCATGCTGCCGCCGTTTTACTACAAAGGCGTCAGCGACGAAGGACTGTTCGCGAGCTATGCGGAGGTCATCGAGCGGGTCGGCGACTCGGCTTTACGCATCTATCTCTACCACATTCCGCCGGTATCCCAGGTCGGGCTGTCGCTCGAACTGATCGGCCGCCTGCTGCGCGCCTATCCGGATGTGATTGCAGGAATCAAGGACAGCGGCGGCGATTGGAACAATACCCGCGCAGTGCTGCGCGAGTATCCGACGCTGGCAACATTTTGCGGGTCGGAGGTTTTCTTGCTCGAAACCTTACGCCACGGCGGCGCCGGCTCGATCACCGCTACAGCGAATATCAATCCCGCGCAGATCTGCGAACTCTACCGGCGCTGGCAGGACGACGATGCGGACGAGCTGCAGGTAGACGTTACCGCGGTACGCGCTGCGTATGCAAATTACGCGACCGTGCCGGCCCTCAAAGCCGTCGCCGCAAAGTTCTACGGATCACCCGACTGGCGCGGTGTGCGCCCGCCGCTTTGCGCACTCGAGTCCGACGCTGCGCGCGAACTCTCCAACGCGCTCGAAGCGGCAGGACTTGCGCTGCAACCGGCCGGCCTGTGAAGGCGCACGCACGAGCGTTGACCCGTCTGATCGCTTGCGTGATCGGCAGCGTGACGCTATTCACTAGCGCGTCAGCCGTGACTTTGAGTGCATCTGTCAAAATCGCCGGTATGGAAATCCACTACAAGATCGTCCTGCCCGATGACTACGATCCGACAGCGGCGTACCGCGCGGTTTTGGCCTTTCCCGGCGCCGGCCAGACAATGCGCAACGTCGATCGGATGCTCGAGCAAAACCGGCGCGACGAAGCGGAGCGATCCGGCTTTATCGTGATTAGCCCGGCGGCGCCCGGCGCGGGTCTATACTTCCAAGGCGGCGCTGCAGCATTCCCGGCGTTTCTCGATTACCTGCTCGAGCGCTACCGAGTCGTCGCACGCAAGTTTCATGTCGCCGGCATCTCCAACGGTGGTGCGAGCGCTTTTCACGTCGCGGCTGAGCATCCGGATTATTTTTGGTCCGTCACGGGCCTACCCGGGTACCTGCCGTATCTGACGCCGCAGTAGCTCGAAGCGCTCGCGCCCTTGTGCATTTACATGCACGTTGGCGAGCGCGACGACGACTGGGTCGAAACGATGGTCTGGCAGGCACAGCAATTCACACGAGCCGGCGCGCGAGTCAGCCTTTGGGTCGAAGCGGACCAAGGCCATGTGATGGAGTCGCTCACGGGCGACGGCGCGCAGCGCTTGTTCGCGCACTTCAATGATGCCGAGGCCGGCTGCGAGCGCTAAATTTCACTTGCTTTGGCCGGCGGCAAGTATATAGTTTTGTCGCGCTGTGACGGTGGCGGCTGGTTGCAAGATCGCAAGAATAATGCCACTCGATGCGTATCTACATAAGCGTGACCGTTGTACTTAATTTAGGGGTATTGCGATGAGCTGCATTGGGCGCGTTACGAAGCTATTGGTATTGCTTGCGTGAGCCGCTGCGGCCGGTAGCGCCTACGCACAAAAAAGTCCCCAACAGCTCATCGATCACGGCCGTTATCTGGCGAAGATCGCTGGCTGTAACGATTGCCATACGGCAGGATATCTGCTCGCCGACGGTCAGATCCCAGAGAGCGAGTGGCTACTCGGCGACGGCTTCGGCTGGTGCGGGCCCTGGGGCACGACCGATGCACCGAATTTGCGCCTGCGGCTCGACACGATGACCGAAGCGCAGTGGCTCGTCTATGCGCGCAACTTACGCACGCGCCCGCCGATGCCGTGGTTCGCGTTGGCCGAACAAACAGATGAGGATCTACGCGCGCTGTACGCCTATATCCGTCACCTTGGCCCGGCCGGTCAGCCCGCGCCTGCTTAGGTGCCGTCGGACCAAGAACCCCCGCCGCCGTACGGACTCTTTCCGCCACCGCCGCCGCAATAGCGGGCGCGCGCTCAGTCGCCGCGCAGTCCTTGCGTAATGAGGCCACGGCGCTCGAGCTCGGCGAAATAGACCGCGTCGTGGCTCGGCACGACGACCACCTCGCCAGCGGCGGCGATGGACGCGAGCCACTCGATTTGCTGCGCGAGCGCGGCGCGGTCCTCGCGTATGCGCTCGCTCGTGCCGGGGGGACGCTGTCGCAGCGATGTGACGCCGTCGATCGCCCAGGTCACATCGCCGCTGAGCAAGTACTCGGTGCCGTCGGCGAGGCGCAGATAGACCATCTGGTGTCCCGGCGTATGGCCGGGCGATTTCAGCAACACGACCCCTGGCGCAACCGGATAGTAGAGCGCGTAATCGATGACGAGATAATCGGCGGCCTCGGCGGGCGTCAATCGAATCTCCGGAGATTGCGGTGCGAGCGTCAATGTTTCGACTTGCGCCTTCGTCAGCAGTGTGTGTGCGGCGATGGCTGCGCGATCAGGGGAGCGCACGACACCTGCAATATGATCGCCATGCTCGTGCGTTATGACGACGAGGCTCGCTGCCTTGAGCGCGGCTTGCACGGCCGCATTGCGTTCCGGGAAGTAGGGCTCCGGCGTGCCCATGCTGAAACCGCGATGGACTGTTTCATCCATCCCCGCATCGACCATGAGCGTGGCATCGGCGTAGACGACCTGAAATGCAGCGCGCGCCTGTACGTAAACGGTGTCCGGCCCATTCTCGAGTACTGCGCGCTGCGGGCGATGACTCTCTGCGACGGTGATATAACGCAACTCGCGCGGCAGTGCGCCGGGTACGGCAACGGCCGCCGCGCGCAGAGACTCGAGCAAGTTCAGCGGATAAGCCGGCGTTTCTTGCGGCAAAATCGGGTCGATCTCGATCGCGACAGCAGTCAGCTGAGCGACCACAACGAGCGCGAGCACTTTGCAACCGCTCCGCAGCAAGCGCCTCAATCCAAGCATCGTCGTCATCCTTTGTTAATGTCCGTCCAGCGTCGCGGCGCAACTCGGCGCGCGTTTAGAGTGTGCCCGGATACGCGCCGCCGTCGATCAAAATATTCTGGCCCGTCACGTAGCTTGCCTGGGCGCTGCATAAGAACGCACAAAGCGAGCCAAATTCCGGCGGCTCGCCGAACCGTTGCGCGGGAATGCTTGCCATACGGCGGGCGCGCGCCGCTTCGTCGAACATGCCTTTGAGCCGGTCGGTCGCAAACGCCCCGGGCAATAGATTATTGATCGTCACATTGCGCCCGGCGATCTTTTTGTCGCGCGCTAACCCGGCAACGAAGCCCGTCAATCCGGCGCGCGCACCGTTGGACAAACCAAGGATACCGATCGGCGCCTTGACGGCACCGGAAGTAATGTTGAGGACACGGCCGAAACCGCGTTCCACCATACCGTCGAGCGTCGCTTTGATCATGAAGATCGCCGCTAGCATATTCGTGTCCAAGGCCTTGATCCAATCCTCGCGTTCCCAGTCATGAAAATCGCCCGGCGGCGGGCCGCCCGCGTTATTGATTAGGATGTCGGGCACGGCACAGGCATCGAGTACAGCGGCGCGCCCGGCCTCGGTCGCGATGTCGCAGGCGACTGCGGTGACACGTCCACCATTGAGCGCACCGATTGCCAGAGCCGCATCGCGCAGCGGAACTTCCGCACGCGCGCAAATCGTCACGGCAACGCCTTCGCGTGCGAGCGCTTCGGCGCAAGCTCGGCCCAGCCCTTTGCTCGCGCCGCAGACGATCGCTGATTTGTCGGCAATTCCCAAGTCCATCGGTCGGCCTCGCGGTGCGGATCACTGCTGTTGCGACGGCAACGCGTTCGACAATCGATAATCTCGCCGAGGTTGTCAAGCGAGCGTCGGGCTGCGGTCCGGCATGGCCAGTTCTGTGGTACTGTCACTGGCCTCGTCACGCAGCGCTGGCGCCGTCAAATAAGAACAGCAAGAGGAGTACAGGGTGAGCAACGTGATGCATGCTGCCGCTGCCCGGCCCAAATCGGTTGGCGTCACGGTCGCTTTGTGTTTTGCGGTCGCCGTGCTCGAAGGCTTCGACATCCAGGCAATCGGCGTGGCAGCCCCGCGCCTTGCACCGGAGCTTGGGCTGCTGGCCGGACAAATGGGCTGGATTTTCGCGATCAGCAATATCGGCATCGTCATCGGCGCAGCGTTCGGCGGGCGCCTTGCCGATCGTGTCGGCCGCAAGCCCGTGTTCATCGGTGCGGTCTGCACATTCGGTGTGTTCACCCTCGCGACGGTCGTCGCAGGCAACTTCGGCGCCCTATTCGCCGTGCGCTTCCTCGTCGGCTTGGGTTTCGGCGCCGCGCTGCCAAATATGATGGCGGTCGCTGCGGAGATCAGCACCCCCGCGCGGCGCACGATTACGGCCGCGGCCATGTTTTGCGGCCTGCCATTCGGCGGCGGCATCTCGGCCTTGCTCACGCAGGTGTTACCGGCAGAGCTTGATTGGCGCGCGCTATTTCTGATTGGCGGCTCGCTGCCGTTGGTGATTGTGCCTGCGCTCCACTTCTGGATGGTCGAAACCCTACGCTCCGGTAAAGCCGGCAACACGCGACGCGCCCCGATCGGCAAGGCATTGTTTGCCGAGGGCCGCGCTTCGCCGACGCTGCTGCTCTGGCTGACCTTTTTGCCGACGCTGCTGATTCTGTATCTGATCCTCAACTGGCTACCGACACTGGTAGCGGCCAAGGGCCTCGACCCCGTCGTCGCGCCGCAAGCATCACTGGCGTTTAATTTCGGGAGCATCCCCGGCGCGCTATTGTTCGGCGTCCTCGTCGATAAATTCGGTCCACGCTGGCCGCTGGCGAGCTCCTATCTCGCATTGGTCTGCGCGCTGGCCTTACTCGGCGGCGCAGGCGGTTTGGGCACAATGGTGTTCTTCAGCGCGGCGGCCGGCTTTTTCCTGATGGGCGCCAACTATTCGCTCTACGGCGTTGCCGCCGCGTACTACCCGACCAACGTGCGCGGCACGGGCTCCGGCGCCAGCGTCGCCGTGGGGCGGGTCGGCTCCGTGGTCGGGCCGCTGCTTGCGGGCATGCTGCTGAGCCAAGGACTCACAGCGACCCAGGTGATCTTTTTCATGGTGCCGGCCGCTGCGATCGCCGGCGTCTCGGTTTTTCTACTGAGCTTTTTCAAGCAAGCGGACTGATCGGTTCGCGCCACACTTACGCCAATGGATACGACGAGGAGTCATTGCGATGGCCGGTAAACCCCCTTTCAAAGCCGATCACGTTGGCAGTTTTCTGCGCCCGAAGGAACTGCTCGAGGCACGCGACCAGCACAAGGCGGGAAAAATAACGGCCGCCGAGCTGCGCGCCGTCGAGGACGAGGCCATTCGCGGCATCGTCAAGTTCCAGGAAGACTTAGAGCTCAAGGGAATTACCGACGGCGAGTTCCGGCGCACGTTCTTCCACGTCGACTTTTTGACGCAGCTCGACGGCGTCGTCGAGGAAGGCGGTATCCAGGTCAAGTTCCACCGCAGGGACGGCGAGCTCGACTACGCGCCGCCGGTCATGAAGGTCAAGAAGAAGATCCGGCATGCGAAGCCGATTCAGCTCGAGGACTTCAAGTTCCTGAAGTCGGTCACGCAAGGCACGCCGAAGGTCACGATCCCGTCGCCGACGATGCTGCACTTTCGCGGCGGGCGTAACTCCGTCGACAAGACGGCCTATCCCGGCATGGAACAGTTCTACGCCGACGTGACACTAGCCTACCGCGACGAGATTCAGTCGCTCGCGGACGCAGGCTGCACGTATCTGCAGCTCGACGACACCAACCTCGCCTATCTCTGCGACCCAAAGCTGCGCGAGGCCACGCGCGCGCGCGGCGACGATCCCGACGAGCTCCCGCGCATGTACGCGCGCTGGATCAACGACTGCATCGCCGAGCGGCCCGAGTCGATGACGGTCTGCGTGCATCTGTGCCGCGGCAATTTCAGGAGCTACTGGGCGGCCGAGGGCGGCTACGAGCCCGTCGCCGAGGCGCTCTTCCAGGAGCTCGCCGTCGATGGCTATTTTCTCGAATACGACGACGATCGCTCGGGGGATTTCCGGCCGCTGCGCTTCGTGCCCAAGGGCAAGACCGTCGTGCTCGGGCTCGTGACGACCAAGCTCGATGAACTCGAGTCGAAAGACGACGTAAAGCGGCGCATCGGCGAGGCCGCGCAGTACGTCGCCGAGGATCAGCTCGCGCTGTCGCCGCAATGCGGGTTCTCATCGACTGTCTACGGCAACGAGATCCAAGTGCAGGCGCAGGCCGACAAGCTGCGGCTCGTCATCGACGTCGCCCGCGAGGTCTGGGGCGAGATCTAGCGTCCTAGCGAATCGCCGGGTTTGAAAAGAAAACCGGCCTGATAGTAACCTCGTAACATCTCAGCCTGACAACGGAGCCGCAATGCGCGCGCTAATCCTGGTCCTTACCGGTGTGGCAACTCTACTCACTGCGCTAGCCGCGGGCGCCCACCACTCGATCTCGCGGCATTATCACCGCAATCAGAGCATCACCGTGACCGGCACGGTGCGCGCCGTGTTGCTGCACAATCCGCACGCGATCATGCAGATCGAGGTTGACGCTGCCTCGGGAGGCCGCGACATCTGGACGCTCGAGATGGATGACCCGGGCGATCTCGCAGCGCAAGGCATCGTCGAAGGCACGTTTCGCGCAGGCGATGTCGTCGTCGCAGTCGGCAATCCCGGCCGCGAGGACACCCAATCAATGTTCGTGCGCACGATGACCCGCCCCGCGGACGGCCTCGAATACGAAGACGACTAGCTCGCCACGGCCGCCTCGTGGTTGCCTCAACGATCACTGTTGCCCCCCAAAGCCACCGCAACGCTCGAATGGCAGCGTGAGCATAGGCGTCGACCGACGCTAAAGACTTCCGCGGAGGGCGACGACCGTGCTCGCGATGCCGCCCTGCAGTTCGCTGAAAGGCAATGTGATGGCTAGCGTCGACCGACGCTCTCTTTAGCGCGGAGGGCAACGCTAGTCATCGCGTTGCCACGGTACGCCGCGTCGAGGCGGCAGCCGATTATCGTTACGCGAATTCCTCGCTATCGATCTCGGCCAGATTCGCGGCCGAGTAGCGCGGGCCGGCCACCGTCTTCTCATTGATGAGCGCCTCGAGCCGCGCGACGACGTCCGGAGTCAGCGTGATTTCGGCGGCCGCAACATTGTCCTCGAGATGCTCGAGCGAGGTCGTACCCGGTATCGGCAAGATGTGCGGCGCCTTTTGCAAGAGCCAAGCAAGCGCGAGTTGCGCGGGCATGCATGCGGGCGCCGCCGCGATCTGGCGGAATTCTGTCAGCAGCTTTGCATTGGCGGCGAAATGCGGCGCCTGGAAGCGCGGCATATTGCGCCGCACGTCCTTCGCCACGAAGCCTTCGGGATTGAGGTCGTTACTCGTCAGATAACCGCGCCCGAGCGGCGAAAACGCGACGAAGGCCGCACCGATCTCCGCACAGGCATCGAGAACGGCAATCTCGGGATTGCGCGTCCATAGCGAATATTCACTCTGCACGGCCGCGATCGGATGCACGGCATGGGCCTTCCTGAGTGTCGCAGCCGAGACCTCGGAGAGCCCGAGGGCCAGGACCTTGCCGCTGGCGACCATGTTCGCCATCTCGCCGATGCTGTCTTCGATCGGCACCGATTTGTCCCAACGATGCAGGTAGTAAAGATCGATGACATCCGTTTGCAGGCGTTGCAGCGATTCTTCGATCGCGCGGCGCAGCGTTTCTGGCCGGCCGTCGATGACCCGCTTACCCTCAACGCCCGAAATACCGCATTTGCTCGTGAGTAGTATCTGATCGCGGTACGGCGCGAGCGCCGGGCCGACCAAGGCTTCGTTGCGGCCGAAGCCGTACAAGGTGGCCGTGTCGAAATGCGTGACGCCGAGCTCGACGGCGCGTTCGAGTATCGCAATCGCGCGCTCCTTTGGGGGCGGCTCGCCGTAGGCGTGGCTCAAGTTCATGCAGCCGAAGCCGATGGGATGCACGGATCTTCCGGCGATAAACCTTGCCATGGGACTCACAACGGCAGTCCGACATAATTTTCTGCGAGTGCAGTCTGCGCCGCGCGCGAGCGCGCGAGATAATCGAGCTCGGCCACCTGCATGCGCCTAGCAAATTCGCCCGCATCCGGAAATCGGTGCAACAGATTGGTCAAGTACCACGAGAAGCGCTCCGACTTCCAAACCCGCGACAATGCGCGCGCCGAGTACGCGTCCAGGGCGGCGGAGTCGCCGCTCTTAAACCAGCCAATCAGCGCATCAGCCAGATACGTGACATCCGCAGCCGCCAGATTGAGTCCCTTCGCGCCCGTCGGCGGCACGATGTGGGCCGCGTCACCGGCCAGAAACAGGCGGCCATGCGACATCGGCTCGAACACGTAGGCGCGTAGCGGCGCGATCGATTTTTCGATCGCGGGTCCGCGCGTCACCTGGCCGCCGACCTCGGACCCCATGCGCCGCTCGAACTCATCCCAAAATTTGTCGTCCGGCCAATCTTCGAGGGATTCTTCGATCGGGATCTGAATGTAATAACGGCTGCGCGTGCGCGAGCGCATCGACGCAAGCGCGAAGCCATTCTCATGATTTGCGTAGACGACCTCCTCGTGACAAGGCGGTACGTCGGCCAGAATGCCTAGCCAGCCGAATGGATAGGTCCGTTCGAATTCGTGCCCGATCGACGCCGGGATCGCGCCGCGCGATGGGCCATAGAAACCGTCGCAGCCGGCGATGAAACAAGTATCGACGCGCTGCTCGGCCCCGTCCTTCTGGTAGGTGAGATAGGGCGCTGCGGACTCGATATCGTGCAGCGCCACCTCCGCTGCCGCCCAGATAATCGTCAATCCGCGCGCCGCTGCCGCGTCGATCACGTCCCTGGTTATTTCGGTTTGGCCGTAGACGGTCACATGCTTGCCCGTTAGGGCAACTAAATCAAGGTGGATGAGGCGCTCGCCGTCGGAGAGATTGACGCCTTCGTGAACCAAGCCCTCCGCGCGCATGCGCGTCCCGAGCTGCAAACGTTCGAGCAATTCCGTCGTGGTTTGCTCGAGCACCCCGGCGCGTACGCGCCCGAGAACATACTCCGCCGTTTGGCGCTCAATGATGACGACGTCGAGTTCTGCTTGGCGGAGCAAGTGACCGAGCAGCAGACCTGCAGGCCCGGCGCCGACGATCGCCACTTGGGTCTTCACGGCTCGAGCATTTTCTCGAGCCGGCCTAGCACTTCGTAGCACGGTAGAACTTGCGCGATCGACGAGTTGGGCTCACGCCCTTCGCTTATTGCGGCGAAGAACTCACGATCCTGCAGTTCGATGCCGTTCATCGAGACGGCAACCTTCGAGACGTCCACGGTCTTCTCGTAGCCGGTGACCAGATCGTCGTAACGTGCCATGTACGTGCCGTTGTCGCAGATATAGCGGAAGAACGTCCCGAGCGGACCGTCGTTGTTGAACGACAGCGACAAAGTACACAGCTTGCCGTGCTCGGTCAGTAACTGGATCGACATGTCCATCGCGATACCGAGTTCGGGGTGCTTAGGCCCCTGAACTGCGTTGGCGGCGGCGACGCGTTCACCAGTTTGGTACTGGAACAAATCGACGGTATGGGCCGCATGATGCCACAGCAGGTGATCCGTCCAGGAACGCGGCTCGCCCTCGGCATTGATATTCTTGCGCCGGAAAAAATACGTCTGCACATCCATTTGCTGGATCGCTAAATCGCCGGCGACGATTTTATTGTGCACCCAGTGGTGCGACGGGTTGAAGCGCCGCGTATGGCCGACCATGCACACGAGCCCTGTGTCCTGTTGCGCTTGTGCCACCTCTTGTGCATCGGCCCAGCTATCGGCGACTGGGATCTCGACCTCGACGTGCTTACCGGCGCGCATGCATTGAATTGCCTGGCCCGCGTGCATCTGCGTCGGCGTGCACAGGATCACTGCGGCGACGTCGGGCAGCTCCAGCGCGGGCTCGAGTTCGGTGAACACGTGCAGAATACCGTGTTCGTCGGCGACTTTCGCCGTGGGCTCGCGGCGCCGGCCGACCAGCGCAGCGACCTCGACGCCGTCGATGTTCTTGATGCCATTCAGATGCTTGATACCGAAAGCACCGGCTCCGGCAACCACGATCTTCATGCTGGCTTCTCTCCTTCTCTGACTCTGCAAGCTATCGCGATGCTTCCAAGACGATGTGGCCAACGGCGGTATTCGACGCGGGAACATGGTAGTGACGGTGTAGCTCCTTGACCGGGTCGCCGAGCGCGCCGCGCATGATCAGCCACATGACCATTTCAATACCCTCGGAGCCTGCTTCGCGGATGTACTCGATGTGGGGTATGTCAGCGAGCGCCTCTGCCTCATCGGCAAGGCGGTCGAGAAAACGCCGATCCCACTCCTTATTAATGAGCCCCGCGCGCGCGCCCGAGATCTGATGGCTCATTCCCCCGGTTCCCCACACCTGCACGTTCAAATCTTCGTCGAACAACTCCACGGCCTTGCGGATCGCCTTGCCGAGCTTATAGCAGCGCCGCCCATGCGGCACCGGATACACGACGACGTTGACCGCAAATGGAATGATGCGGCACGGCCAAGCTTGCGGCTGGCCGAAAATCAGCGACAGCGGCACGGTCAAGCCGTGATCGACGTCCATCTCGTTGACGATCGTGAGATCGAAGTCCTGCTCGATGACGGATTGCGCAATATGCCAGGCAAGATCCGGCGCGCCTTCGACCACTGGCACCGGGCGCGGCCCGTAACCTTCGTCGGCGGGATTGAAGCGCTCCGCGCAGCCGATGGCGAACGTCGGGATGAATTTTAAATCGAAGGCGGTCGCGTGATCGTTATAGACCAGAAAGATCACGTCCGGCTTCTCACGCTGTATCCATTGCTTCGTGAAGTCGAAGCCCTCGAATACCGGCTTCCAATAGGGCGTTTCGGTCTGGCCCGCGTCGATGGCCCGGCCGATCAGCGGGATATGTGAGCTCGCGACACCGGCGGTGATTCTTGCCACGCTCACTTCTCTCCGATGTAGCGATTACCTTCAGGCGATCGTCCGCCTTTGAGCATCATCTCTTTGTATTCGTCCTCCGGCATTCCGGTCATCTTCGCAGCCGCATGCACAAAGGTCTTGCCGTCGCTTGCGAAGATCTTGGCTAAAAAATAGATATTGCCGCCGTTCTCGATCATGGCTGTGTAGTCACGATTCAGCACGGCTTGCTTCTGCGTTTCGGTGATCGGCCACTCGTCAATGTAAGCGCGCTCATCGGCATGAAACCGCGTGCGGTTTTTTTCCTTCATGAGGGACATGCAGAACTGATTCAGGTGATAGCCCTTGCGCGCCATGTCCGAGTCGAAGACGATGGTACCCGGAACGTCCAAATACGGTTTCGATAGCGCCATTAACTCAGCTCCTCGGGCCAGTACAGCCGCATCGGATTGGTGACGAGCAATTGCTGTTGCAGTTCCCGGGTCGCGGCGATTTTCGGTATGAAGTCGACGAGTCGCCCGTCGTCCGGCATATGCGATTTCATGTTCGGGTGCGGCCAATCCGTGCCCCAGAGTACACGATCCGAAAACTCTTCGACCAGGCGCCGGCCGAATGGCACGACGTCCCTATACTCTGGCGGCCCCGATTGCGACAATCGCTCGGGACAGGTGACCTTCGCCCAAAAATTCTCGTGCTCACGCATGAGCTGTAGAAATAAACCGAACTGCGGCCCATCGACGGGCTGGCGGACATCGGGCCGGCCAATGTGATCGACGACGACGGTCGTCGGTAACGCGGCAAGAAACTCGTACAGCTCCGGCAACTCCTGGGCTTCGAAGTAAATCACGATGTGCCAGCCGCGCCGCTGGATGCGCCGCGCGATCTCCTTGAGCGGCTCGCGCGGCAGGGCATCGACGAGGCGCTTGACGAAATTAAAACGCACGCCGCGCACGCCCGCAGCGTGCAGCGCATCGAGCTCGGCGTCGCTGACATCCGGTTTGACGCCCGCAACCCCGCGCATCGTTCCGTTCGAGTGCTCGAGCGCATCCACGAGCGCGCGGTTGTCGGCGCCGTGGCATGTTGCTTGGACTACGACATTGCGAGCAAAACCGAGATGCTTGCGCAAGGCGACGAGCTGCTCGCGAGAGGCATCGCATGGCGTGTACTTTCGTTCCGGTGCGTAAGGGAACAGCGAGCCTGGCCCGAATACGTGGCAATGCGCGTCGACGGCGCCGGCCGGCGGCTTGAACGCCGATTTTGACGGGTGCGGATCCCAGTCGAGCCACCCCGGCGTCTTCGTAAAAGGTTCGACCGGCGCGCTCATCGCCCTTGCGTACGCAGTATTCGGTCGAGACGCGGATACACGCGGCGTGCATTACCCTCGAAGATCTTGGCTTTATCCGCTGCCGGTATCGCGAGTGCGTCGACATAGCGGCGCGTATCGTCGAAATAATGCCCGGTTTCCGGGTCGATGCCGCGCACCGCGCCGACCATCTCCGAGCCGAACAGAATATTGTCGACATCGATGACGCGCATTAGCAAATCGATGCCCGGCTGGTGATAAACGCAGGTGTCGAAATAAACGTTGCGCATGACATGCTCACGCAATGCGGGTTGCTCGAGCATGTCGGCAAGACCGCGATACCGGCCCCAGTGATACGGCACGGCTCCACCGCCATGCGGAATAATGAATTTGAGGTCCGGAAAGTCCTTGAACAGGTCACCCTGGATGAACTGCATGAACGCATTTGTATCGGCCGCTATATAAAAGGAGCCGGTCGCGTGAATCGTAGGATTGCACGATCCCGAAACATGAATCATCGCCGGCACTTCGAGCTCGACGAGCTTCTCGTAGAGCGGATACCAATATCGATCCGTTAGACTCGGCGCGGTCCACTTGCCGCCGGATGGGTCTGGATTCAGGTTGCAGCCGACGAAACCAAGCTCGTTGACGCAGCGTTCGAGCTCTACAATGGAATCGTCCAGCGCGGCGCCGGGACGCTGCGGCAGCATGCACACGCCGATGAAATGCTCTGGAAAAAGTTCGGTAACCCGGTAGACGAGGTCATTACAGGCACGCGACCACTCGCCGACGGTCTGGGCGTCACCGATGTGATGCTGCATCGCCGAAGCGCGGGGGGAAAATAACGTAAGGTCGCCGCCGCGCTCCTTGAGCAGGCGCAATTGATTGTTCGCGATGATCTCGCGGATCTCGTCGTCGGAGCCGGTGCCGCTCGGGCGCTGCGGTTGCACTGCGGAGGCGTCCGCGAGCCGGGCGAGCTGCGCTTCCCGGAAATCCAAGTGCGACTTGGGCGCAAGCGTCTGATGGCCGTGGCAATCGATGATCATAATTCGCAGAAGCGTTAGGCGTGGTTGTTATTGTCAGCTTCGATCGGCGAAGCGCGTGCCGGGAAGTTTAGCCGGAATCTCGAGCGCTCGCAGCCGCGATACCTGCGGCTCAGCGCCCCGACCACACGGCGCCTGGAATGAACACTTGACCACGCATGAGTTTACGCGCCGTGCGCAGTAGGGCCGAGCGCTTGATTGTGACGGTATCGCCGTCCGACTCCAGATCGAGCTCGACGGTAAAAAATCCGGTCGGGTGCTCCACGTCGAGTCGTACCGCGCCAGCCCGCACGGTCGGCCCGGCGATCTGGGCCGCAACCGATTCCGGCAAAACGCAGGCCGTTGCAACGCTGACGGCCCCGAGCACACCGATCGCTTCATGCACCCGATGCGGGATGAACGTTCGGGTGGCAATGATCCCGCCCGATACGGGCGGCGACACGAGCGTCATCTTCGGCACGGTCTTGTGCGCAACGTCGCCCAAGTTCATCTTCGGCCCGAGCATCAGGCGAATGCGCTCGACCTGCGCCTTGATCCCCGTATCCGATTCAATTGCGGCAGGCGACTCCTGCCCTGTTAGGCCGAAGTCTGCCGCCCGAAGAATTACGACCGGCATGCCGTTATCGATACAGGTGACCTCGACGCCTTCGACCCGATCGACTAACTGACCGGTAGGCAGCAGCGCGCCGCAACTGGACCCTTCGATATCCAAAAAATCGAGCGGCATTGCCGCGGCCGTGCCCGGAACGCCGTCGATACGTGCGTCACCGCCGTATTCGACTCGACCCCCGGGTGTGGGCACGTGCGCCACTGCGATTCCGCATGTGTTGACCATATGGATGCGAACCGTCGTCACGGGACTCACCGCACTGACGTAACCATTCTCGATAGCCCACGGCCCGACGCCGGCCAAAATGTTGCCGCAATTCTGTGCGTCGGAGACTTCGGCTTTATCCACGGCTACTTGCAAAAAAAGATAGTCGATATCGGCATCGTCGCGCGTCGCTTCGGAGATGACGGCGACTTTGCTGGTCAGCGGATGCGCGCCGCCGACCCCGTCGATCTGGCGGCGATCAGGCGAACCCATCACGGCGAGCAGGACACGATCGCGCGTGGCTGCGTCGCTGGGCAAGTCGCGCGCATCGAAATAAGCGCCCTTGGAGGTGCCGCCGCGCATCAAGGTTGCCGGAATTGCCGTCAACATCGCCGCTAGTCGAGGTCGCTCTGGTCGACATAGCGCAGCCCCTTGTCCGCGAGTCGCTGGCGCATATCGTAGATATCCAAGCCGAGTTCACCGGCTTGCAGTCGCTTGCGCGTCTGTGCTTCTTTTTGCTCGCGTGCTTTAGCTTTCGCTAGGACTTCCTCGGCGCGGGCGAGCGGGACGATACACACACCATCGTCGTCGGCTATGACAATATCGCCGGGGCTCACGAGTGCGCCCGCACATACGACCGGCGTATTCACGTCGCCGATCGTCTCCTTGACCGTCCCTTGCGCAAAGACCCGCTTCGACCAAACAGGAAAACCGATTTTGGTGAGGTTTTTGATGTCGCGGACGCCCGCGTCGATGGTCAGGCCCGTCACGCCCCGTGCCATGAGCGAACAGGCGAGCAACTCGCCGAAGTATCCCGCATCGGAGTAGGAAGTCGGCGCGACGACGAGCAGATCGCCCGGTTGGCATTGCTCGACCGCCACGTGGATCATCCAGTTGTCGCAGGGCGGGATGCTCACTGTCACGGCCGATCCCGACGCACGCGCTCCGGCATAGATCGGCCGCATCGTCGCGGCGAGCAAGCCGGTGCGGCCCTGCGCCTCATGCACGGTTGCAACGCCGCAGGCGCCTAGCGCCTCGACCGTTGCCGCCGGCGCTCTACGAATATTCTGAACGACGATGCCCATAATCACTCTCCGGATAGCCAAACTTGACGATGCCCCTAATTTTGCCTGCTCCAATCCGGTTCGAAAAGCGCAGCGCTTGCTCGAGCGGAGACCCTCGCCACCTGCTAAGGTAACCGTAGCCATTATTCGCTCAATCGATCACTCCAAATTCCCCTGGGAAGCACGGATTCTCTATGGCTCTACACGTCGCTTTAAACCATAAAACGCACTACGACTACGACCGACGCGTCGAGATGGGCCCGCAAGCGATCCGCCTGCGGCCAGCCCCGCACAGCCGCACGCCGATTTTGAGCTATGCCCTCAAGATCGAACCCGAAGGATATTTTTTGAACTGGCAGCAGGATCCGTTCGGCAATTTTATGGCGCGCGTCGTATTCCCGGACCCGGTCGATCATTTCCATGTCGAAGTCGACCTCGTCGCCGACATGGTCGTTCACAACCCGTTCGATTTTTTCCTCGAGCCAGATGCCGAAGAATACCCGTTCGAATACGCGCCGGCGCTCGAACAGGACTTGGAACCGTTCCTCCAGGTGGAACCGCTCACGCCCGCTCTCAAAAAATGGCTCGGCGAAGTCGATGTGCAGGCAACGCCGAAAACCATCGATTTCATCGTCGCGCTCAATCGCCGGCTGCAAGCCGATATCGCCTATGTGATTCGCATGGAGCCCGGCGTACAAGCGCCCGAGGAGACCCTCAAGCTCGGCCGTGGATCGTGTCGCGACAGCGCTTGGCTACTCGCGCAAATTCTCCGCCATTACCGTATCGCTAGTCGCTTTGCATCAGGGTATCTCATCCAACTAGTCGCCGATGTGAAGTCGCTCGACGGGCCGTCCGGGACCGATAAAGACTTTACAGATCTACATGCTTGGGTCGAAGCCTATCTGCCGGGCGCCGGATGGGTCGGGCTCGACCCGACGTCCGGATTGCTCGCCGGCGAAGGTCATATTCCGCTCGCCTGTGCACCGCACCCGACAAATGCCGCACCGATCACCGGCGCGGTTGGCGACTGCGAGACGAAGTTTCAACACGATATGGCGGTCACGCGCATTAAGGAGTCGCCGCGCGTCACCAAGCCATATTCGGAGGAACAATGGCAAGCCATCAACGCGTTCGGCAAGAAGATTTCTGCTGAACTTAAAGCCGGCGATGTGCGTTTGACGATCGGCGGTGAGCCGACGTTCGTATCGATCGATAATCCCGATACGGCTGAGTGGAACACCGCTGCGACAGGACCGACGAAGCGTAAGCTTGCCGCACAACTCATCGATCGACTCAAGGCACGGTTTGCACCCAACGGCCTGCTGCATTTCGGCCAAGGGAAATGGTACCCGGGCGAACAGCTACCGCGCTGGTCGTTTGCGCTGTATTGGCGCCGCGACGAGCAACCGTTGTGGTCGAATGACGGTCTAATCGCCGATGAGTCGCAGGATTATGCGCCGACGCCTGCACAGGCCCGCCAGCTCATCGAGAGCATCGCCGCGCGCCTCGAAATTAAACCGGATAAAGTCATCACGCTTTACGAAGACCCCTGGCACTACCTCGAACAGGAACGCAAGCTGCCGGAAAACCTCGCTCCGGAAACCAATAAGCTGGATGACCCACTGGCGCGCGCGCGTCTCGCCAAGGTTTTCGAGCGCGGTATCGGCGAACCCGTCGGCTACGCGCTACCGATACAGCGCTGGAACGCACCCGATCGGTCGCGGCGCTGGCATAGCGAGCGCTGGAGCACACGTTCCGGAAGGCTATTCTTGATTCCGGGCGACTCGCCGGCGGGCTTCCGGCTGCCGCTGGCTACGCTGCCGCATATCAAGGCGCTCGACTATCCGTACATCGTGCCAAGCGACCCGACGGCCGCTAAGCCTGCGCTGCCGCGGCGCCAGCCATTGCGCAGCCGCAAGACGGCTCCGGCCGCGGTCGCTAAGGCGGCATCCGCCCCGGACGGCGCGTACGCGCGCGCCGCGCTCGCGGTCGAGCCCCGCGATGGCTGCCTCTGCGTGTTCATGCCACCGGTTGCCGAACTCGAGGACTACGTCGATCTCGTCGCGGCCATCGAGGACAGTTGTGCTGAGCTCGACCTCAAAGTCCACGTGGAAGGGTACGATCCGCCCAAGGATCCGCGCCTCAACGTGATCAAGGTGACACCCGACCCCGGAGTCATCGAAGTCAACGTGCAGCCCGCCGCGAGCTGGGAAGAGATGGTACAGATCACCGCAGGCTTGTACGAAGACGCGCACTTCACGCGTCTCGGCACCGAGAAGTTCATGATCGACGGGCGGCATACGGGCACCGGCGGGGGCAATCACGTCGTCCTCGGCGGCGCGACGCCGGACGATAGCCCGTTCCTGCGGCGTCCCGACTTGCTGCGCAGCTTGATCGCCTACTGGCAACACCATCCGGCGCTATCCTATTTGTTCTCGGGCCTCTTCATCGGGCCAACGAGCCAAGCGCCGCGCATCGACGAGGCGCGGCATGATTCGATCCATGAACTCGAGCTCGCGTTTCAGCAGGTCGGCGCCAGCGGTGAGGCGCCGCAGCCATGGCTCGTCGACCGGCTGTTCCGACATCTACTGATCGACGTGACGGGCAATACGCATCGTGCGGAGATCTGTATCGACAAGCTTTACTCACCGGACGGCCCGGCCGGCCGGCTCGGCTTGGTCGAATTTCGCGCCTTCGAGATGCCGCCGCATGAACGCATGAGCCTGGCGCAGCAGTTACTGTTGCTGGCGTTGGTGGCACGATTTTGGCGCTCGCCGTACGAGGGTAATCTGATCCGCTGGGGAACGCAGCTGCACGATCGCTTCATGCTCCCGTACTTCATCTGGCGTGATTTCGGCGAAGTGATCGATGAATTGAACCAAGCGGGTTACGAGTTGAGCCGGGAATGGTTCGCGCCGCATTTCGAGTTTCGCTTTCCGCATTACGGCAACGTCAATTTTGGACCGATCGAGTTGGAGCTGCGCCAAGCACTGGAACCTTGGCATGTACTCGGCGAAGAGGGAGCGGTCGGCGGCACGGTCCGCTATGTCGACTCTTCCGTCGAACGTGTACAGATTCGCGCTAAGGGCTTGAGCGGCGATCGCTATGCCATCATATGCAATGGCTACGAGGTACCGTTGGTCAAGACCGAACGCGCGGATGAATTCATCGGCGGCGTTCGCTATCGCGCATGGCAACCGGCAGCGTGCCTGCATCCGACGATTCCCGTTGACGCGCCGTTGATCTTCGATCTCTACGACCGCTGGTCGCAGCGCGCAATCGCGGGGTGTACCTATCATGTGGCCCACCCGGGCGGTCGTAACTACGAAACCTTTCCCGTCAACGCCTACGAGGCCGAAAGCCGTCGCCTTGCGAGATTTTTTGCCCTCGGTCACAGCGTCGGCCCAGCCGCAGCACCAGAGTCGCTCGGCAGACCGGAATTTCCCTATACGCTCGACCTGCGCTGGTCCCATTGAACCGATCCGCCACGCCTGCGCTGAGGTAAACTGCGCGCGGTCTCCATGATGACTGGATTATGTCCGTTCCAACCGACGCACTCAGCATGACTCGCGGCTTGCTCGGCGCCTATCAGCCGAACGCCGGTGTGTTCGACGCCTTGGTCGATCGCGACGGTAATGTAAGACCCGCCTGGAGGGCCGTGTTCGAGGACCTTGCGCGAATGAGCGAGCAGGACCGCGCGAAGCTTCGAGCCACAGCGAGCCGCATGCTGCGCGAGAACGGCGTTACCTTCGTCGCGCAGGATGACTCCAAGAGCACCAGCCGTCCTTGGCAGCTCGATCTGTTCCCGATGCTGATCTCGGCGAGCGAATGGCAAATGCTCGAAGCCGGGCTCACGCAACGCGCTCGATTGCTCAATGAGGTGTTAGCCGATCTCTACGGCCCGCAACAGACGCTCAAGGAAGGTATCCTGCCGCCGCGCCTCGTCTTCGGTAATCTTCGCTTTCTTCCTGCCTGCGCCAACACCTCGGTTGCCGACGGCTACCACCTGCACTTTATCGCGTTCGACATTGCACGCGCGCCGGACGGCCGCTGGTGGGTCTTGAGCGACCGTACCGAAGTGCCGTCCGGCGCCGGCTATACGCTGGAAAATCGGGTCGTCGCCTCGCGCTGTCTTCCCGAATTATTCGCCGGCCAGAACGTTCGCCGGCAAGCGAGTTTCTTCCGTGCGTTCAATGAGCATTTCCTGAGCCTGGCCGGGAAAGACGAACCGCTGACCGTTTTTCTCTCGCGCGGGCCGAGCAAGCTGACCTACTTCGACCACGCCTATCTAGCGCGCTATCTTGGCCACAATATCGTCGAAGGATCGGATCTGACAGTGCGCGACGACCGGGTCTACCTCAAGACCATCGAAGGCCTGCAGCAGGTCGACTTGATCTTCCGCACCGTACGCTCGGAGATGTGCGATCCGCTCGAGCTGCGGCCGGACTCCATGATCGGCGTACCCGGCTTGCTACAAGCAGCGCGCGCCGGCACCGTCGCGATCGGCAATCGGCTCGGCAGCGGCCTCGTCGAGAGCGCTGCATTCTTGAGTTTCCTGCCAGGCTTGAGCCGCTATTTTCTCGGCGAAGAACTCGCAATTCCGAGTGTCGCTACGTGGTGGTGCGGACAGAAAGCCGAGAAAAGCTACGTGCTCGAGCACCTCGATGACCTACTCGTTCGCAAAATCTCCTCGACGCGCAGCTTGCTGGTCGGCGGACAGGACGGCCGGGTCAGCAAGTACCTCAGCACCGTCGCCCGCGAGCGGCTCATCGACCTCATTCAAAGCGGTGGCCATGACTTTGTCGGCCAAGAAGCACTGCCGCTATCGACCGCGCCGGCCTGGGCCGAAAATGGCACGCTTAAGCCGGCGCCGGTGGTCATGCGCATGTACGTTGCCGCGACCGCGAACGGCTATCAAGTCATGCCCGGCGGCTTGACTCGCGTTTCCGTCGAATCCGATCCGCACGCGGCCTGGCTCGCCGCCAGCGACGTCAGCAAGGACACGTGGGTGCTTGCCGATGAGCCGGTTGAAACTTACAGCCTGTTGGCGCAGCGCCAAGAGAGCAGTCGTTTACGCCGCGGCCATCGCAATCTGCCATCGCGCGCGGCGGACCATTTGTTCTGGCTCGGACGCTACACCGAGCGGGCCGAGGCCGCCGTACGCTTGTTCCGCAGCCTCGTCATCCGCCTTCGCGGTGAAATCGGCGGCCATCGCCACCTCGTCTCGCACGAACGCGTCGTGTCTTTGCTCGTGTTGCACAAGCATATGTCGGCGCGGCGCGGCAAACGCGCGATGGAAAGCGGTCGCGAAGCGGTCGAGAAAGAGCTTTGGGCGATTTTGTTCGACCCCGAGTCACGCGACGGTCTTGCCAACGTGCTCCAGAACGTCAGGCGTACGGCTGAAGTGGTTCGCGAGCGCTTGTC
>Ga0326597_10003906_pt1 | contig 21165 bp, 47 predicted proteins | sample RVTome_12_FD_203789 | JGI IMG/M metagenome (GOLD analysis project Ga0326597, IMG submission 203789) | Soil microbial communities from uranium-contaminated site in the Upper Colorado River Basin, Wyoming, United States - RVT100D185 | ecosystem: Environmental > Terrestrial > Soil > Contaminated >...
TGCACACTATCGAGCGCTCTTTCAGTCCGCGACAGCGCAGTGTAATAACTATGGCTTCCAGGCGCTTGACCGATACTTCTGGGACGGCGACAAGTTTGTTGCGGTAATCATAGCGAAGCCGCTGTCGCCCATTCGTATCTCTAGCGGTCCTGACCACTCAGAATATAATGAAGCGTCGTTAGCGTTCTTACAGAAATGGACAAATGACGGCGCGGCTACGGTGGCGTTTGATAATTTCAACAATCGCTATGTCGCAGCGCGAGCCGAGTATCATCAATCACACGTTGTATACATGACAGAATCCGTGGCGGCGAAATTGATGGACGAAAACGAGCATTCCTTGACGCCAGAACAATTGACGCGATACGTATTCATGGCCGCAGCAGGCGTTGCACCATGGCAAGCGTGACGGTGACCACCATCATTATATACTAGTATGTGTTACGAACTATTGGTCTGAATATGAACCGAGACACCGCACGACGAATTGTCAGCAATGGAAACACGAACACAACCAACCTTCGCCAAGAGATTCTGGCGCGTCTACTAGATGGAAAGCGCCACGCTATTCACACGCTGGGAACGAGTTACCCACACTCTGTTCGCGGTCGTCTGGCCGAGCTACGTCAGCGCGGCTTCAATATCGTCCACGCGAACGGATACGTGCAGCTAATCGGGTTTGCTGGCGTATAACCACAATCAATATTGTGAATGGTATCACACCTTGGCTACCAGACTACTTTTATTGGTAGTCGCGGCGGCTAACATGGCTGTACCTGAACGGGCGCTCTAACGGGCGTGTTGATTTCAATTAACTACAGCCCATGGCTGTGTCAGGCGCGGAGCCGAAAACTCTGGCAGTCTGTCCGTTGGTTCAATTCCAACCACAGCCCACTGGTTGAACCACAGGGAACACGCCCGAGCTAGCTGGAGACGCGTGTGTTGGTGCAAGTCCAACTTCAACCAATTCTTGCGAATAAGCAATAGCAGGAAACGCATCTATGCGCAAATAGGCCCATAACATAAGTCTCGGGTCACAGACAATGTCGCGTTGTGTACGCATAACACAGGTTAGGTCCGCACCACAGCGGTTGCTTAGTCGTCGGGACATTCTAGAGTTGTCCGTCTGGGTCAAACCAGCGACGGCATTCCTGAGGGAACTTATGCCAACAAAAGTAGAAATCTTAGACAAGCTACAAGCACTCAACGTAGAAATCACGCCAGCTATCCGCCGAATGAATAAGGCAGAACTAGAGGCGGAATTACACGCTGCCGAGTTGAATGTAACCGCTTGTACTGACAGTCGCCCGTCGCTGTTGCAACGCTTTCTGTCGTTCATTCGTCGGTTGCTACGGTTATAGCGAGATGGAGAATTCATGACTAGTGTAAATAATGCAATCACAATTAATCTGTTGCCTGAGTTGATATTCCCAGAAGGTATAGCCGCAGACCAACGCGAAGAGATTTGTAAGATTGCGCTAGAATCTCTAACTAATGCAGTCAGCACAGCGACATTTTATTGTACACCTAATACACGGCAACGTATGGCGGCGTTCATTCGTCGCGTGTTCGGTCTCTGATGAGAAAGCAGAAGCAAAAACGAGCAATCGACACCGCCATCCAGGCGCTGTTGCAAAAGAACGGGTTCGCTCACCCAGCAGACATTGCGCTGCAATCAAATTCAACCATTAAAGAAGTTGGACAATACGTGTATCGCGCTGGTTACTTGCGCGAACGACGCAACAATATTTACGTGGTAATTGAGACATGTATACCGACGAACAATTAGCATCGTTTGACAAACAGAAACAAGTCAACTTACTTCGGTGGTATAACTTGTCTTATAAGACGGCAGTCGAGAAGTGTGTCCAACAGGGGACATTTTCGAAATATATTGGCAACAAGTTGCTGGAGCCGTTGGCTCATTTAGAGCGACAACGAGTGCCGACGCGCACGCGAAACGTTTAAGTAGTAGTCTCGCTTACGCGACAACGTGGACGAGTTTGTTATGAGTCACGGACAATATATGTTCGTACCAGTCGGTATCCCAGGCTGCGGCAAGACGACACATGCGCGAAAGTATTTCAACGATAATGAAATCGTTGGGCTGGACCGCTGTCGCGAAATCTTGGCGGGTAGGTTACAATTCAATCGAGAATTGAACGCACCAGCGGCGTCTTTGCTAAAGGCGCACGTCCAAGCGTTGGTGACTGTAAGAGAGACGATTTATTTGGATTGTACAAACGTCAAGCGCAAGAATCGCCAAGAATACATTAACATCGCCAAAGAGGCGGGTTACCAGATTGTATACATCGATTTCACTGACAGCTTATACTTGGATTTATGCAAGCGCCGCGTTTTGAAACGAACGGTAAACGGTGGCGCACACATCCCAGACTTTGTCATGGAGAACATGTTTGTTGCATACCAGTCGTGGCAACAAGCGCTGCTCGACGGCGACAAGCGAGACGTTATCATCAACAGCGACACGCCCATTATCCGAGAGATTCCCCGACACATATTATCTGACGAACATGAGTTAGTGTTCATCGGCGACCTGCACGGGCAAGCACAGAAGTTAATGAAGATGCTAGAAGAACACGGCGCGCGCTTCACAGACACTGGTCGTCTGGCTAAGATGCCTGGGGTGCAATATTTCTATGGCTTTTGCGGTGACACTTGCGACAGAGGCTCAGACAGTCCGTCTGTGATTCGAATCGTCAGAGACCTGGTTTATAATGGCCGCGCGGTATGCGTCCAGGGCAACCACGACGACGCAGTTGGGCGCATGATGGTGGGCGAAACCCGCAAGGGTAAGTCTGACCAATCTGTTCGAACCGCAGCAGAGCTTGACGCGTGTCACGACGGCCAGGAACTGGGTAAATTCTTGAATGAATTGCCGCTGGTGGTTCATCTGGTACATCGAGATGTCTATTATCTGCTGAGTCACGCGGGCGTGCCAATTTATAACGACGAGCGCGCGCCTGGCTATCTGTCGCCAAATAAATTTGAGCGCATCGACATCCTCAAGGGAGCCAAGACGGGCGAGCGTGATGAAGAAAACCGATTCTTGATTACGCCGCCGTGGGAACTGCGACATTTCGACGCGATGATTGAAAACACAGTTTTCGTGTATGGACACTTGAATAGTTCACTGGGGCGCACTGGCGAATTTGTTGTGCCATATATTCACACGATGCCTGGTGGCGGTAGCAAGTTTGTGTGCGTCGAATCGCAAATCGAGAAGCACCCTGATAACCCCGTCGGAGTGTACATACCGTGAACATTAAAACGCTGGGCGATACTTTCAAAGAAATTGAGCGTCAGCATGACGTTTATCTGGATGGTATTATTGTGTTGCGTATTGATGGTCGCAATTTCAAATCGTTTACACGTAAGTATCAAAAGCCGTTTGACGACGGAATCGTGACAGCGATGAACGTTGCAGCCGCCGCGTTAATATCGGATATCGGAGGAACCGTCGTGTGCGCCTATACACAGTCCGACGAATGCAGCATCATTTTGAAAGCTACGGGCGACACGCAGCACTGGTTCGGCGGGCGCAAGTCTAAGATTGAGTCGGTCGCTAGCAGCGTGTTTACGTTGGCGTTCGCCGATTTTCTAGCAACCGAATGGTCGCCGTCATTCGATGCCCGAGCGTTTTCATTACCAGATGAAGAATCTGCGGGGAAATACTTGTTTTGGCGCCAAGAGGATTGGCGGCGAAATATGGTCAGCATGGCCGCTCGCGCTGTATTTTCTCACAAACAATTACAACACAAAAGCACATCAGAATTGAAACAAATGCTGCTGTCGGCGGGAGTCGATGTAAACGATTATCCAGATATTATCAAATACGGAACGCTACTCACCTTTGGGCGCGGTGTAACTATTGAGCCTGCGCCGCATTGGTTATACGAGGAATCGGTGCTATCATGACAATCAAACGCGTATACGTATCAGGACCATACACGCTCGGTGACCCGTGTATCAACACTAACACAGCAATCGCTGCTGGAAACGCTATCTTGGATGCGGGGCACGCGCCGTTCGTACCGCATCTGTCGCACTTTTGGCACACGGTAACGCCGCGCTCGTATACAGACTGGATGCTAATTGACTTGGCGTTTGTGCCGCAATGTGACGTGTTGCTGCGCTTACCTGGCGTGTCGTCTGGTGCTGACATCGAGGTTGAGTGTGCAAATGAACACAAAGTGCCCGTCGTATATTCGATGCAAGAATTACTAGAATTGCTGGCGGTGCTGTGATGTGGCCAGAGCCGCACACGAAACCGCCTAAGCGACACAGACCCCCTATTCGTGCAGGAGTAACATGACAAAATATTGCACCGTTTCAAATGTGAATAAAATCACAGTCAAGACAAAATATCACGTTGCGTGTGCTGGTAGCAACGTTTGTTTGTGTGGAAAGATTGTTAAACAAATGATTAGCGGCGCAGTTAATGAGAAGTTGAACTATGTTACCGCGTGTCATAATCGCTACTTGCGCGGCGATGTCATTTTAGGTAAGACCGCGCTCGTTTCAATAGAAACAGCGGTTAAATATTTTTGCGAAAACTGCGGATATGTCGAGTCTACTGGCGCAATCGACGCAGAAACCGAGATTTGGTCTGGCTGTTCGTGTTGCTCAAATGAAGAAACAAACACGACTGTTACCGTTAGGTGTCCAATTTGCATAACAGACTATAAATTCATAGAGAAATATGGAGAATGGGTGCTACATGAGTGACATAATTGTAGCCTACCACGCCCCCTGTACGGACGGATTTGTCAGCGCGTGGGTGCTGCGCCAAGTATTCCGTGATGCAGAATTCATTGGAATCAATCACGGAGAATCGCCGCCCAACGTTACAGGTAAACATGTAGTAATGGCGGACTTTACGTTTCCGCGAGAAATCATGGAAGATATGTTACATAAATGTACATCAATGCGCGTTTACGACCATCATCAATCGGCACAAGAATCGCTAGCGGGACTAGATGAACACCCCAAGATGGTTGACTTCGTTTTTGACATGGACCGCTCAGGTGCTGGTATCGTGTGGGACGAATACGGCGACCAAATCACTGACATCTACGACGTTGACGAAAACGGTCGTCCGTGGATTATCAATTACGTTGAAGACCAAGACTTGTGGCGGTTTAAATATCCAGACACGAAGGCGTTCAACGAGGGACTGCGCGCGAACATGGACACGATGCAGCAGATTGCGACCACGGGGAGAACAGCTACCGTTTATGCGGGCCAAGCCATCTTAAAAGCAAAAACGGTGATGGTGCAACAGAGCGTCGCGTTCGCTCAACGAGTGAATTTACTCGGTGAGCAAATCTGGGTATCGAATGTTGGTTTCTACCTTTCCAGCGAGACAGCGCACGAACTAATTCGTGATAATCGCGTCGGTGTTACTTGGTATCAAGAAGCAGACGGTCGATACAAGGTGTCTTTCCGCTCGAACGACGGCGCGTCGGCGCTAGAGTTCGCTAATAAATGCGGAGAACTACCAGAAACAGTTTCGTTCGGCGGTCACCCAGACGCAGCCGGAATCACGACAACTCGATTGCCGTGGGAACGCCACCCAAAGCGTTAAATACCACCGCAGCATAGCGCGTAACATGGCCCACTCTTGCGACATCCCAGGCTGCACCGCCGAAATCGCTCCAGTCAACCAGTTACGTTGTACGCCATGTTCAACGGACCCGCGAATTATCGCGTTAGCGACAGAAGTCGCCGACACCAAAGCTCACGCTGAAATGGTTATCGCCGAACTACAAGAGGCTCGTGATTTGTTTCATGAAAACTGGCTGACTGAAAAGGCTCGCGTTGCGTTTCTCGAAGAGACACTGGAAGGCGAGCGCAACGAGAGACTATGCCTCGGCGAGCTTATCGAACACTACCGCGCCGAGCTAACACGAAAACGGAGCGATTAAATGCGATTCATATTAAAAACAGACCACAGACCAGATTGCACAGCCAGCGCGCTCGTTGAGCGCGGCGACTGGAATCACCCGTGGTGTTTTGACGGTAAAGTTTATCGTGACACTCTGGGCCGACGGCACCCGCATACTTATCGCACTTGGTTTAAATTCATTTGTAACAGCCCGCTTTCAGTGTCGTGCGATGCAGAAGTTTTAGTGTCGTGCGAACGAATAATGGAAGAACTAGAAGGTGCGCTGGAGATGAGACCGTGAGATGCGAGGTAGAATATTATGTCATGGTTAGTCGTTAGTAAAACTAGCGCTCGCGCGATAGCGCTATCTTCGATTCTGAGCATGATTCTTGCCTGTCTAGTGGGCGTTTTGGCTTACAACTTTGGGCCATTGGCGGCAATATCCGTTTGTGTTATTGCTGTAGTTGCACTGTTTGTCGATGCTTGTATAGGGGTGAAATGATGGCCCGCCAGATTATGAGGAATTCGGGATGGTTATATCACGCCTGTCGTGGCGCAGAAACAGATGGAGACTGTAACGAATGTGAAGCCGAACACGGTGACCCGTGCTGGTGGCCAAGTATTAACGCTGCGATACCGCCACTAACGCTATTGTCTGAACTCTTCAATAATTTGAACGATGCGTTTGTCGCAGTTACAGACGATGTTGCGGCGCGCCATGTAGAAATAGCAAAGGACCGCATCTTGATGGCGCTTGAATGTGAGCGCGACGCTCAAACCGAAGAGATGAAATAATGCCGTCCTGTGACGTTTGCACGGCGCAACTATCAAGTTTTTACGACTCGGTGTGCAGTTATTCGTGTGAGTGGCTGTCAAAAAGGCTCTCTAGTAAAGATATCACGCAAATGCAACAATTCATTCTAGACAGAAAGAAAGCGGAAAGAATTCGTGCAGCAGAAAACGAACTGCGACGAAAAAAAGCACAACTAGCCCAACTGAAAAAAGAACTGAGCGGACTGGGCGAATGCGCGACAGAGTAATAGTGTCGGTCAATCGCGACTTCTTTTGCAGATGTCTAGATTACCCGTGTTCGTGCAACAAGGATGAGTTTTAGTGAATAAGGTAATAGTGTCGGTCAATCGCGACAGATTAGCGGACGGCTTACCCAGCATCCGACTAAAGTGGCCCGATGGGAGAATCGAATGGGCGGTCGCGGTATCTGTCAATGGTGTTGATATCAAACAAGAAAATGGTCGCGTGTGGGTCGAGTTTAATCAGTCGCAGACCATAGACATTATATACTAGCCGTGCATAGGGCACATTATGTCCGTGCTACTCACCAGAGACGACTTCAGGAGCGAAGTGTTTCAGCGCGACAGCTTCCTTTGCGTTGTCCCAGAATGTAATCGGCCCGCTGTGGATGCACACCACATTATTGAGCGAAGGCTGTGGACAGACTCGTCTGAACGCCTGGGATACTTTCTTGAGAACGGCGCTAGCTTGTGCGGAAAGCATCATCAGTTCGGAGCAGAAACGTGTTCAATTCAACCACAAGTCTTGCGGCGCTGGCTGAATTTACCTGTCAGGTTACCCAAAGAGTGGGACCGCGAAAAGTCTTATGATAAGTGGGGAAACGCCTTGAAGCGACCAACGCGACATCATATCAAATATCCAAGTACACCATATCTACACATTTCACCTGGATATGATGTCAACGATATCAATCTACCAGACCTGAAGTCGTTTTTAAACGTTCCGCTGGTAGTTACTATTAAAATGGACGGAAGTAACGCGCAGTTGCGATATGACGCGGTGGCGGCGAGAAACGGAGCACACGCGGACCACCATAGTTTCGATATGCTAAAGTCGCAGTTTGTGAATATTCAAGCATTAATTCCGAAAAACATTCAAATCTTTGGTGAATGGTTGTACGCGAAGCACAGCATTCATTACACAGACCAACTGTCGCTGCAATCATTATTTCAAGTGTTTTCTGTGTATGACGCAGACGCGTGCATGTTTCTAGGATGGGATGAAGTTCGACAATGGGCCAGTACGCTGGGTTTCCCGACCGTTCCCGTTGTAATGGAATCTGAATTCAAAACAGAATGGGAATTAGAAGCGGCGCTAACACGACTATCGAACGAAGTCATATCAGAAGGACACGAAGGAATAGTCGTCCGTTCTAAATGGCCGTTTCCATATGGAATGTTTGAAGGATACGAGACTTCAAATGGGAAAACTACATGGAAGGTCGCACCTGTTGGTAAATACGTTCGAGCAAATCACGTCCAAACGGCAGACCACTGGTCACAACAGCCGCTAACGCGCAACGAAACGATTATATAGCAGCAGCACTTACGTCGCCACATGGACTGGACAACTCGATGGTTTGGCACGACAAGTCACGACCATTCTACTGAGCAATGGTTTCTGTTGCCGTGGGTTTCTTATCATTGGATGGAATATTCACACGGCATTGCGTTTGGATGGCTGCGCTGGTCTTGGACCATTGTGTGGAGTCGATAATGTTGCGGTATCAGTTGAAGTCGCCCGCGCTGTGTGACATAGAAAAATTGCCGCCCAATCACGTCGGCTTCTCGTCTGACGACGACGCAAATCTACGCGTCTACTGCTACAATCGCGGCGGCTTTGTCGCCCAGTGGAACAACCTGTCTGAATTTTGGCAATGGCCGATGGACCAATGCCGAGGGCTGGTTTTTAAGAACGAAGTCCTCATTGCTCGCAGTTTTCATAAATTCCATAACTTGGGTACGTCGAACGACGCTGATGCGGACGGCGACCAGCTATGCGAATGGCAACCTGAATATGACGACATGCAAATGACATTGCTTGAAAAAGTTGACGGGTCCATGATTCTGTTGTTTCTAGATGGGAACACAGTCAGAGCCGCGACGAAAATGGGAGTGTGTCATGAGTACGAAGAATGGGCGCTGGAACACTGGCGCGCTGGCAACGTTTACGGCTTGGGCGATATCGATTTGCGCCCTGGGCGGACACTGGTATTCGAAATTATCGACGAGCGCGACGAACACGTCGTGCCCATTGATAAAACTGGGTTGTTCTTTCTGGGTTATACTGACTTGGAAAGCGACTGCTATTACCCGAATATCGACAATTATTACGGTCGAGTCGAACACGTTAATGCTCACACAGATATCATGCGTCTGCATCAGTCGGTAGACTCGTTCGAGGGGTGGGTGTTGTTGCTACATGACGGCGAAAACGTCCACCACATGTTTAAGTTGAAGTCCGATTACTATCTGGCACTGCGTTTGCAAAAGAAGTTGCGCGACGGCCTAGCCAAGGACCACGAGTTGTGGCGACAGTATCAAATCGAAAATGACACTGTGTTTTACAACACCGAATATGCCATTGAACATTTGGGCGAATTTTTTGACGACTGGAACAGCAAATACACCAGCAAGATTGCTCGCACCGAAAAGTGGCTGCAAGCACAATACGACACAGTCGCACAAATTGTTCAAAGTCAATCATGGCAGCGAAAAGATTTAGCCATGTCGTCCCAGGCGACAGGCACGTTACCGCTAGCTATGGCTATCTACGATAACGACGACGGCAAAATCTCCAAAGTATTAAATGGAATGGTCGCCAAGGGTGGATTCCATGAGGGCGCAATCACGGAGACCGCATGACTGACGTATTTTTGAATGGATGGCGCACCGTCGAATGGAACGAAGAATTTGGGGACGTATCGGTGACACATCGCGCGCCGTGGACATATCACAAGTTTCGCGAAATGACACAACTGCCAGCGTTGATTACAAACGTAATAACCGAGAACCCTGGGCTGTTCTATAATCGAACTGTCGAGTATCAGTATCCCGACAAACATCCCAGATTCGAAGCCGAGTTTTCGGCGGTATATCTAAGCCTGACGGCTGCGAAAGCCTTAAGTAGTCACCCTCGGTACGAACACATGGCGACAGCACAATCTGCCGCTGATGGTGAACTATGAAAACGATTTTAATCACGCTGGCGCTGCTGACAGTTACACTAGCGGGCTGTGCTACGAATGACCGCGTTCCGCAATGCGACGAAAGTGCCCCGTCACATTATGAAGTTAAAACACATAGCACAGGAGAGACCCGCGAAGTGGTTGAAGAGTTCAGCGAAGGCGGCTGGACAAACGTTGTCGTTGACACTAAACGCCGCTACACAGAAGTCGAGGGCGACTGCCCAGAATCCAGTGGATGGGTCGCATGAAAACAGGTGACACGTTTACGCTGTTCCTGGCGCTGTTGACGTTGGCTGCTGGTGTAATCATGCTTGCTAAATTAGAAACAATACTTGACCTGGTCATTGGTGCTGCGTTGTTGCTTTTTTGCGCGGCCCACTTGAACGACTACCTAGCGGAGTGTGAATAATGACAGATTACGCTGTAATGCTAGCGCATAAGTTTGACGAACACGGCCACAAGATTCGTTACCCGTGTTCGGTTTCTCCAAAATTAGATGGAATCAGGGGGGCATTCAGAAAAGGAACCACACTAGACGAAGGCGGAGTTACCGAAGACTACCACTTCTATAGTCGTAACCGTAAACGCTGGAATGATAATGTGGTTGCGCATATTCTAGAGCCGATGCGCACGGCGTTTCATCCAGACGACGACGTTGTACTCGATGGAGAATTTTTCGCTAGAGGGTGGCCGTGTCAACGCATCAATGGCGCGGTCGCCGTGCGGCGCTTAGAGCCGATTGACGACACCTTGTTGATTCGGTTTGAAATCTTCGATGTTGCGGGAAAGTATGCGAACCAACCATACCTCGAACGATTGAAAATAATCAGGGGTTTTGTATATCCAAACGACCTAGACGGCAACCCCGTCGCACGAGAAATCAGCACATATCAAGTAGACACTCCAGAGCAATTAATGCAGTACCACCAAGACTTTTTAGCGGCTAGTTACGAGGGAACGATGGTCCGCAACTTAGACGCGCCGTATGAATATAAGCGCAGTTACAATCTACTCAAGCTCAAAGATTTTTCCGATATGGAAGTACAGTGTGTGGGATTCAAAGAAGGAAAAGAAACCGACAAAGGTTCTCGATTGGTAGGGACGCTGGGAGCCGTTGCTTGCCAACTCCCAAATGGTAAATCGGTTGACGTTGGTAGCGGCTGGTCTGATGAACAGCGACGCGAAATTTGGAACAATCAAGACAAGTATCTGAACCAACTGCTCACAATTCGTTATTTTGAGTTGACTCCAGACGGAATACCTCGGTTTCCAGTCGGCGTAGATTGGCGGTCGTATGAGTAACCACAGTTATAAAAGTGAAAGACTTTCCATCTAAACACCTAGCGGGCGTTTATAGAATTTATCATAAACAAACTAATAAAACATATGTGGGTTCTAGCGTCAGACTTGGTTATAGATTAATACAACATTTTGGAGATTTACAGTCTAACAGGCACCGAAATTTACATCTACAATCTGCGTGGAATAAATATGGACCAGCCGCGTTTGATTACGAAGTATTAGAGTATACGGAATGCCTTTTAGAAAGAGAAGATTACTATATAAATATCTTCGATTCATACAACACGGGATACAACCAAGGACCGACAGGTGAAATTTCTCTCAGTAACACGAAGCTTACGCCCGATGTCGTTAAGACTATAAAAGAATTTTTGATAAAACATAAGAATTTACAACTGGCAGCGGGCACTTTTAGATTACCCTACTCGACTATAGCGAATATTAGCGCAGGCGTTCATTGGGTGTGGGTTGCTCCAGAATTAAATGAATATTTATATGTCTCGTTTTGTCGAGGAAACCGCAAGTTAACTGAAGAGATTGTGATTAAAATCAAAACAGAACTCGCAGCGGGCGAGAAACATGTAGACATTGCAAATAGATACGGAACTTCAAAAACAAACGTATGCCAAATTGCCAGATTAGTGTCTTGGGTACACGTTGCTTCGCATCTAAACGATAAACTCAGGCGGTATAAGCCGCAGACGCCAAAAGGCTTAAGTACCAAAGATGTATAGTGGGCAACATGAACAATAAGCTGCAAGCGGGATACATCAAGCGTTTACACGTTGACCAATCACGAATACGTTGCGGTCTACCCAGCATTACGATTCAGACAAGCAGCGGCAGCATTAAATGCAGTCGTGTTAAAATCCATGGACCCAGTGAGTTTATTCACAACGCCGAGCGACCGCTGTCGTGTGGTGCCCGACTATGGATTGAAACTAAAGCTCGCGTGGAAGTGATTGAATGATTCGACGCGCAGCCAGCGTTGGCGACACCCGAGTCGTTAAGCGTTTTGCATTATTTCCCCAGCGCATATGGGTAAAGGATGGAAAACGCTACTGGATTTGGATGCAATCATATTGGAAGTGTCAATATTATACCCGCCGCATGAAACACAAGGGGGTTTTATTGGTATACAGAATTCGTCTTGTTAGCACTGGAGCGATAGATGGAACTCGTTAGATATACAGAAGAATTCGGCTATCTAAACGAACCAACAGAGTTCGTGTGTGACGGGTGCGGCCTGACTCTAGCTACAATCAGAACAGAAACGTGGTCTGAACCTTATGCGCTTCCACACACGTTAATAGATTGTATACAAGCGTTACGTGAACGAATTCGTGTGATGGAGCGACAGAGTGACACACGTTAGCTATACAGAGAAGTCCTGGGTGAACTGGCCGCGCAGGTTTGTGTGTGACGGATGCGGGACGGCTCTAAACACACGCAAAGACAACAGAGAGTCGGAGCCTGTGGTCTTCTCTCATAAGGTCGAGCAATGTCTGTCACAATTACTTGAACGAATTCGGGACCTGGAGCGACAGCATGATTAATCTGTTAATTATTACAACCATACTTGGCGCGTTCTATGTGATGGTTGTATTCGCGTGGCGACATCAAAGCGTCTTGGCGTACAAACGGACACACGAAGTATCTCGCGTGAATTTTCGGATTCCTGCGACAACTAATGACATTTATCTCGCCATGCTGCAAACGGGTTTGACAATCGAAGAAGCACACAAGGCACTCGCAGAAGGGCTGAAGGTGTTGCACAGAGGAACACCAACAGTTGAAGCCTTGAATCGCGCACTCTATGCCGCACACTATATCAAGGAACGCTCGACAAGTTACGACGTTCGAATTCGTGCCAATCAAATTATCGACTTGCTGTCGCCACCATTTGGTGATGAACATGTATAAAATTGCCGTGGTTGGCAGTCGCCGTCGCAACACTAGCGAAGACCGCTTGCAGGTATACGCCATTTTACATGCCCAACACGAACTATGGGGTAGCAACCTAGTTGTCGTGTCTGGCGGCTGTCCCAAAGGAGCGGATAAATTCGCAGCAGATTGGGCCAAAGCAAACAGCGTGCCTCTGGTCGAGTTTCCCGCCGTGATTACGGGGAATGCGCCGTATCTACACGCTGCCGCGTATTACGCGCGCAACGCTGTCGTAGCGTCGTTTTGTGACCGCATGTATGCACAGGTCGCCGCCGACAGAAAAGGTGGCACAGAAGACGCCTGCCGTCACGCCAGGGTGCTAGGTAAGGCTGTTTATTTAATCACAGACACGGGTGATATTACACCAGCAATCGCTCCTAGAACTGAAGTCTCACTGGGAGAATTCGATGGGTGAACTCGCGGACATTCTGCGCGCTGAATACATGTCGGTGGGCGTCGTGTTGACATTAACGGATGTTGAAATTGAAAACTATGTTGACAATCTCGGGGCGTTTGCACATCAGTACAGCGACATGCCGACAGTGGACAAGTTTTTAAACATGTACATGCAGATGTTGCCACATGTCGAATAAAATGATTACGCAGCTAGATGCGCTATGCGAAGTATACGGGTTTGGTTATACCGTTTATGATAAATCTTTGACGTTACACCGAGACGAAGAACGCGTTGGTTTTGTTGGAACAAATTGCGTGACGGACGCAGTAGCATGGTTGCGCGGAACATGACGACGAAAACGTTAAATAGTGCGACGGGTTACCAAGAAAACATGACAGGAGATTCCATGCCAATGAACACCGCAACAGGAGAAGCCAAGCAACCTCAACGAGACGTGGACGGTGATGCTCGATGAGCCCGCTTGACCTACCATCGTGGGCCTTCGGACTGTTCCTGGTGCTATTCGTGGCGGCAGTCGCGGTGCCCTGGTTTTTGGGGGGTTGCTATGACCCAAACCGACGTGGAGCGTGATGCGGAATGACGGACTACTTCGCCAACAACCTGTGGCACCTACGCGACCAAGCCAAGCACCTGCGCAATGATGCAGACGCTTTGCTTGGACGGGCCGCGATGCTCGAATCGGTGGCTGACAACCTTGAACGCTACGGGTATCGGACTGTCGTGGGCAAGACCGGCGGTGCGGCGCCTTCACCCAACTACATGATGGACGGTCCAGGATGGCAACCGTCCCAAGACAACGTGGCCGAACCGACACGTTGCACTGGCTGCGGCATCGCGCTGACGCCCGAGAACATCTCGACCATTACCGAGACTGCCTGCGAGCAGTGTGCGCCAGGAACTCTACCTCAACCAGACGTGGACAAGGAGGCGGTTTGATGGCTGTCACGCTGAATCGGGGCCGAAACCTTTAAGTACCGATACTACATGTCCGTCTTATGGACGAGACGACTCGCATCTATACCGTTGCCATCTTAGAAGCCGCCCAACGCGGAAAGACGACGCGACAACAACTGGTCGGGTACACGGCGGCGGTTACGCGAAACCGAATCAACAAACCTGCGTTTTATCAAGCCATGGGTTTTGTCACAACCAGACATTTGATTGATGAAGCGCGACAATTGACTGCTCGTGGTGCGGGATATTTGTCAGCGTTTGACGTTTGACCACAATTACAAATGGAGAATCTACATGGCAAAATCTACAAAGACGACAGATAACGGTGTAACAATTCAACGACACGACTGTGTCTCGGAATTTCAAGACAACAGATATGGCGCGGGTAATCGCGTCTTCAATCTAGGTCGCGGTAAAATGACTTGCACGTCGTGTGGTTCGGTGGTGAAAACCGCATGAATTACGTGACGTTGCTGCGCATTGCCCACATGTCGCGGATTATGTTTCCAATCATCGTCGCTGCCGTTTTGGCGGCGTTTGTGCTGTTGTTCACACAGTCAATATCGAGCGGCGTGTTTGCTGTCGTTTTGATGCTCGGCGTGATTCTGGGCGCTGCGACTTGGTCAGCGTGGGTAACAGTGTTGGGGGAATAACATGCCAAAGAAACAAAATACCAAGCACAACAAAGAAGACAACGAGTCAGGGATGCAGCGAGCCAAAGAAGCGCTGGAATCTGAACCCGAGTGGGCGTTCATATGATATCGACCACGCCACACACGGCGCATTTGTCTGAACGCATCACTATTCCGACTGGGTTACATGTTTCGATTAACTATGACTCGCTGCTGGATAACTATGTGTTCATGTGTAAAGTTGGACACAACTATAATTACACAGAAATCGCGGCGGGTGAAATTGACTCAAGGAATCTGAACGAGGTTGTCATGGAGCTAGTGGACAGCATGGCGGCGCGCTAGTATTGTGGTGGCGTAACGATGCGTAAACATGAAATCGCTTTATTGTTTTCGTGGTTGGGAGCAATCGCCGCGCTATCTGGCATCGGCGGCTTGTTTCATATTTTGAATTACATGGACGTACTGACACATGAACTGGTGCAAGGTATTTACATGTCAACTATTTCCATCTTAATAGTGATTCCGATTGGCGTAATCATTTACAGGTGGCGACAGGAGCGATATACATGAATGGCCAAGACGCTTTGTGCGGCATTCGAGACTTTTTCGCCACTGCGTTGAAATTGGCGGCATTCATTCCAACGTTAACTGTCGTTATTATTCGAGAGCAATTCGAACAACGTAAACACGGGCGCTGTGTGTCATGTGACAATTGGTTGCACGGCGGCGGTGGCATCGGCCCTGTTCACTGTCGTAATGTAAAATGTGCAGAGTATGATAATATGGAGAATTGGTAATGAAAAATGAACTCGAACAGCGGCTCTTTAAACAGTATCAGCAATTCTTCACCAACAAAGACGACAAGATGCAATCGTTGATGTCTTACGGATTTGAGCACGGCAACGGCTGGTTTAATATAGTTGAAACAATTCTAGAAGTGGCCGCTGGTATTCAACGTCGATACGACGAAGTTATCAAAATACGCGACAGATTGCAGCCGAATCCTCCCGAATGGGTTGCTGAATATTTCAAAGAAAAAACAAGCCGTCCCGAAATGGAAGTTGTCCAGGCGAAAGAGAAATTCGGCGGCTTGCGGTTCTATTACAATTCCGAAAACATGACAGAGTTGTGGCCCGTCGTTCAATACGCTGCTTCGTTGTCTGAGAAAACGTGCGAGATTTGTGGTAACCCTGGTAAACTTCGCACGGAATCACATGTTCTGACGCTTTGTGATGTCTGCGCGGCAAAGATATAAACGCCAGGTATACGAATTCAGCGAAAAGTTTATATGGCAGCGGCGTATACGGATACACATGAACACCGAAGAAGCTGCCGTTCACTTGGCTACATATTACGCAATTCTGAAAGGCTATATCTCGGGGCTGGCTGGCGACGACGCGCTGGATGCGCTGAACGAAAAGGTTGTTAATCACGGCCCCGTCTTGGAGCGAACTATTCACGCCACGGGCACCGAGTATTCGAGAATCGTTATCGAAGAGTGCAACAGCGACGACGGTAGCTGGCTAGAGATAAATCAAGCGTGCCTGGGTGACGGTATGCCGCTGACCATCGATGATGATAACATTGACTTCGTGATTCGAGTTTTAACGGGGTGGCAGCATCGCGCTCGATAAAGATTTGGACAGACACGAACTATCACGACTCGTAAACGAGTTGCTGAATGATTTACTGTTGATTCAAATCGGGACGCTGATGTTTCATCGTTCAGATGCACAGCTAGAGGCTGACGCTTTTGCCAGTTACACAAAGTATGCTTTGGAAGAATTCGCGAAAGATGTCGGGTGGGACAACGGCGGGTACTGGCGTGAATAAATTTTACACAATTTCGTTTATCGTTGCCACGCTCGGATTACTCATGGGCGCGTATTCGGTTTATTACGTTTTGAATTTGCCGCCTGAACCGCACACGTCGTGGGAAATGTTGGGACACTCGGATAACGCCGTCTGGTTGCAAATCACAACAACTGAATGTTATAACGAAACGCCAACATTTTATCTGAATGCGGTCGCATGGCAGTCTTGGTTCGAAATACAACCCCAATCGTGCTTAAATAATGGCTCGTCGTTCGTGCTATACGACTTGGAACCACTCACGAGATACGTCACACAAGTATACTTGGACGACGAACTGCATGGTCCGTTTATTTTCCAAACAAAAGTGTCGCTACCACGACTTCCGTCGCTGGAACCGAACCGCTTCGCGGTACTCGGTGACACGCGTCCAGTGTTATTGCCACTATTATCGTGAGCGTTCGAAGATATGCGGAACGTGTGGTCGTCGCGTTTATTGGTATCATAAAATCTGGTTCGGTTCGTTGATGATACATCAAGTGCCGCGCAGGCACCACTTACGCTGTATCCGTTTGTTGCTAAATAGACGCAAAACGATATGACGCGGCATCGCAACGTTTATATACCAGACAATACTTGCGACCACGAGACGCATGTGTGACGACTGTCATGAACCGCACGGATGGGTAAACGGCGAACCCGCGCCAGAATTCGCGGGAGCAAACGCATGGCTGTCGCCAGTTGGCGTCTATTATCCGTGCGTTTATGAGGGGCATTACGATTTAGCCGTGCTGTTACTAAGGCGCGGCGTCGAAGAGTATAGCGTCAATTTAAATGTCACCGACCCCGAACACACGCTGGAGTTAGCGGGATGGGTTAAAATCAGCGCAGAAAATGTTGTCACGTACAACGAGGCGTTGGTAACGGGGCGACAAATGGACGCGTTGTGGGATTGGTGTGTGCGCAATAATACCACCAAGGTGTCTTGGCAGTATACTGAATATGATTTCCCAGAGTTCCTGCGACTTGTGCAACGCATGGGGTCAGCGGCGTGAGTGCCACTTGAGCAGAACTGTTATATAGTCATGGTGTTTGCACCGAGTTGTGGAATACATGCAGCATACACGCAACTGGCGCGACTGTAAACCAGCCCTGAATTTCGTGGGCGACAGCGCGTGGTTGTCACCGAACGGTACGTTTTACGAAACAGAATGCACCGAACATTGTGTGTTGGCAGAGATGCTGGTGAAACGCGACATCGAAGGATGCGCAACGACGCTGGCTGAGTACGACCCAGAACACAGCCTGGAGCTTACTGGGTGGGTGAAAATCACCGACTGGGCGGTTGTCACTTATGACGCGTCACTGGTAACACAATCACAGCTAGATGCTCTGTGGGACTGGTGCGCGCGGCGTAACACCACGGACATTTATTATGGATGGGAAACTATCACGTTTGACCAATTTCTGGTAAAATTGGAGAATCGTGGACGAACGAAGTGATGTTATGATGTACATGGCGACGACCGAACGGTTAAGGAGCGTCGAGCACAGCGAGACGGGCGACGTAAACCAAAGGTTTAAGTACCTGGCACGTATACGAGCAACTATGAACCTGCCCACCTTTACTGACCTGTCTGCGGTGCCCACGATTGAAGCGGCTATCGCTGCCGTGGAAGCGCACAAAGGCTACCTGCGCTGGCGCGACGGAAGAACGTATGGTGACGGTCCGTGGTCTAGCGGAAGCCGCTATGAATACAACGTTCCTGATGCGGTGGTTGCTGCCAACGATACCATCGACAGATGGAAGTTACGTGACACTCGACTTTATCTGAACGTTGCTGCAACAAAAACAAAGGCGCTCGAAGTGTTATACGTCGCATTAAACATCGCCAACGGACAGGACGCAAAAACCAACCGAAACGTCGCCAGAGCGGCTGGATGGCGGGATATGTTCCTGAGTCCAGACGAACAAGCCCTAATCGAGCAGGGGCGGCTGTGAGCTTTTTACCATCTGGCACTAGAGACCGTATCGTGGTTACGCAAACAGAAATCGACCGACTACGGGCTATCAACGCTGACTTATTGAGCGCGCTTACGGCTATGCGTGCCGCTTATGGCGATGTAGTTATCAATGATACTCGCCGCGCCAGCTTGGCTGACGCTGCTGACGAAATGGCTGACGCTGCAATCGCTGAAGCCGAGCGAGTGCTACAAGCATGAACATCGAAACTGTTATTCCGCGCGTCGCGAAGCGGTGCGGTTCAACCGATAGGTTGATATACTGGTCGCGCATGGGGCCACTATGAGCGAACTGAGAGTAGCAGTTAAGGCCGACCTGGACGACCTGTGGGCCAAAGAAGAAGTCTTGCTGCGCAACGCCATCAAAAACGTCGGCCTTAAACCTGATACTTTCTCGTACACGGGTAATGCGGCCAGACATTCTGACCTGATGGGGTACTTGTACCTAGAAAACGATAACAGATTGAGACAATACGTTAGTATAGATAGACACGACCCAGACCCAATAATCTCCCGCCCAGCAGAAATCACACTCAAGAGGCGCTGATGAACTGGGAATCCGCACCCCGCGAAGCCACCGACTTCCACCCCGACGAAATCGGCACTGGCTCCTTCACCATCAACCTAGATGCGCACGACTTGCCCGACGGCTTGGTGGCTGCGCTGCGGAAGATGCACTACACCGCCAATGACGCGATGGCGGCTATTCACCACTTCGATTACGGCCACGGTGCCCTAACTGAGATGCGCGACGCCATCGAAGCCGCCATGGAATCCATCGGGCTGAACGTTGTTGACGAACGCTGCCGCAACTGGCCAGGATACGCCGACCACATTTTGGAGAAGGCGCAGCAAGCGACTGAACCCGACTACCAAGGAGACGAAGAATGACCGACGAAGGTAAACTCAAAGAAGACATGATGGCACTGGCGCACAAACATGGGCTAACAGATGTCCGCGTCGAAGTGCAGAAAGCGGGCATATCAAGGATTCCCTATGCGTTCCACTTGTCGGGAAGGTTTGCATGAACGACGAGACTACTCGTGGCGAATCTGACGCTTCGCGTGCCTCACTATGCTCGGCTGACGATTCATTACCCAAAACGTTCACCTATGAGGATGTGGATGAAGTCATTGGCAGCGATGCACCTGACTTCGTGAAGGCCATCGTGGAGGCTGCATGGCGCAAGAACGAATGGTTACATGAGATTGTGGCTGCACGAAACGGCACCATTGAACTCATGCGCGGACGCGCCGAGAAGGCCGAAGCCTCTCTGATACCGCTCGCCCGAGAGCGTGACCTTACTCTCGCCAGCCTCGCCAAAGCCGACGCCGACGTAGCGCGACTTGATTTCCGTGCAATGGATGCCATAGCCCAACGCGACAAGGCCGTGGCGCTGCTGCGCTCGTCTGCCGAATCTCTTGAGCATGTGCAGCGAGCACTTGTCGTTCTCGGGGCCGCGGGCGTGGATGATGGTGTGGACATCCTCAACACCTTCCTCGCCAGCATCGAAGCGGAGCGTGACTCCTGATGTGTGTTGATAGCACGGGACTGGTGCAAGTGACCGTCCCTGCCCACCTGAGCCACACAGGCAAGGACCGCCGCGCCCGCAAGCCAATCGACTCTTGCATCGCACCCATTGTCCGTGCCTTGAATCGTGCTGGCATCCGCACTGACGCATCATGCTGCGGCCACCGAAAATGGCCTGGTAGCATAGTCTTGTTTGATGGGCGCATACTAATCATTGAAGGCTTGACGCCCACGACATTGTCGCCGCTGCGCCCACACCTACCCCCGCACCATGGGGCGGCTCCATGACTGACAACGAACGGCTGGCTCGCGCCATCGGATTCCAACCCGATGAATATGAAGGCCGCATTGAAGGGTGGGTTGCCGGAGGGCACTACTTCGACGAAGCACCCAACTGGCCCAACGACCCCGCCGCGTGCGCAACGCACTTGCTGCCGTGGCTGGCCACCAAACTCCCCTATCTTGAAGTCGGGTGTCATTCGGAGGACTCGTGGTTCGCCCGTGACCACACGGATGAGGGGCTTGGAGGCGACATGGAGACACTCGATGGGACCACCTTCGCCGAGGCCGTCACCAATCTCTCGCTCGCTGTCTTGGACGCACAAGAGGAATCAACATGACCGACTACGACCAGTTAGAA